>Ga0116216_10000123_pt1 | contig 71359 bp, 64 predicted proteins | sample Sb_taG_11_FD_89696 | JGI IMG/M metagenome (GOLD analysis project Ga0116216, IMG submission 89696) | Peat soil microbial communities from Weissenstadt, Germany - Sb_50d_3_AS metaG | ecosystem: Environmental > Terrestrial > Soil > Wetlands > Peat | place: Germany: Weissenstadt | collected 2010-09-21 | reverse complement strand
GCTGACACTCATGAATCCAAATCCGACCAGCGCTCGCGTCGGCATGTGGTTCGACCCGCGCGGCGGCCGTGCCACCGGCACATTTCTCATCGACGGTGAGCTCATCGAGCTGCACCCGGTCGACGTCGGACACCCCGCCCTCATCCGCACGTTCGACGTTCCCGCGAACGGCTACCGGCGCGTCGCCGTCGTGACCATGCCCGAGGGCGGCTCATCCTATCCCGTGCGCGTCATCTTCTCGTCGCAGCCGCCACCGGGCGGAGGCTGGAACTTGTCGCCGGCTATCTACTAGCGCGCGATAGCGCTTTCGAACCTGAGCGCTACTGCCCGCGCTTCTGATAGTTCATGTTCTGCTGCTGCACGACCATGTTCTTGCTCTGACCGTTGATGGTGACGGTCGAAACGTGATTCGTGCCGTCCGCTAGCTGTGCGAATTGCACGGCCATGGTCACAACGTCAGACGGCCCGCTGTTGTAGGTGTTGACGTTGATGCCTAAAAGCGCCTTCTGCGCCTGGTTGAATGTCAGCGTCACCGTATCGCCTTGTTTCACATAATTGTTTATAACCAAGCCGACAATGCCAGGCGCGCCTCCCGACTTGAGCGAGACCGCGCCCTGCGCGTAGAGCTGTTGCAGTTTCCCGGTATCGGGTTGCGCATAGCTCTGGGCGAGGCTTGCGATCTGCTTGCCGTAGGTCGCGTAATCCTCGGTGATGCGATGCTTGATGCCGTGCGGGCGACCGCTTGGAGTGGGCGTCTGGGTGATCGCCGCTTTGACCGGCTTGCCGTCGGGAACGAGCACCACCTGGAAGAGCTGTGAGTCCTTGACGTCGCCATTGACGCTGATCGTCTGCTCCATCTGCCAGGTGTACTGCGCAAGTGACTGCTGGTTGTGCGCGATCGCCTGCTTGATCTGCGTCACTTTTGCCTGCAGAGCCTGGTCGGCTGCCGCCGCCCGCGGGGCGGACAGGCCGAACGCCGCGACGGCAGCAGCGGCAAGCGCAAAGCCGGCGCAAGCACGGGTTATCGGAAGGCTCATTGACGATCTCCTCACGGTCAAGCTGTACGACTTCGCGCGTGGGTTCACGCTGCACGACCGCTTATCCCCGGTCGATAGAGAGTTGGGGTTTCTCACCCGCCTCTCACCCGGGTCTTTGGTCGCTTTCATCCTCCGGGGAGCCCCTTTGCGTTATATTGATGGCGGGGGCCAAATTCTTGAGGAGACAAGGATATGCATCGTAAGCTTTTCACCCTGATCGTTTGCGGGGGGCTCCTGGCAGGCCTCGCACTGCGTGCCGACGCCGCCGAGCGAGTCTTCGTCTATGGCTACTATGACTATGCGCCGGCACCGGCCGCGATCTACGAGCCCGCCCCGGCAGTCGTCGCCTACGACGCGGACGACCGGTTCCTCGGCGCAAACGATGTGCAGGGCGTTGTGACCTATTCCGTTCCCTTCCACATGACCGTGCGCATCCACGACAATCTCTACCCGGTCCAGCTGCACCAGGGCACCATTATCAGGCCCACGGGCATCACGCTCTCACCAAGCATGATCGTCAACGTGGCTGGTTACTGGTCTGGCAATACGTTCGTCGCAAACCGGATCGTGGTGCTGCGGTATTGATAGAGCCATCGCCCTCTCGTGACACGCGTCACGCTTGCGAAGGCGCAGCGCCAGCCCGAAAACTACTATGTACGTCTGAGGAGGCCATGTCATGAATACCATCGAGACTAAGGCTTTGTGGCGAGGCGGCATCGCCGCGCTCGCCGCTCTTGCCGTCGCCGCGATGAGCAGTCCATCCCGTGCGGATGATGACACGGCTGGCGCGGGCGTGGCTCGCATCAGCTTGATCAGTGGCACGGTCAGCATGCAGCATGGCGATTCAACTGACGTCTTCGCCGCGGTCATCAACGCCCCGCTCTCGGTCGGCGATTATGTCACGACGGCAAGCGGGGATGCCCGGGCCGAAGTCCAGTTAGATGACTCGAGCTTCCTGCGCGTCGCGCCGGCGACGCAGCTTCGTTTCACGCAGCTCGGCTCTTCAGACGACGCGCTGCAGCTGGCCGCTGGCACGGTCGAGGTGAGCGAGCTCGCCAAAAGCGACGCGCAGCCGCAGGTCGACACGCCTTCCATCGGCGTACGCCCAGACGTTGCCGGGCGATATCGGATCTCGGTGACGAGCGATGGTGAGACCTTTGTGACCGTTCGCTCGGGACGCGCGGATCTCGTGAGCCCAGATGGTTCTCAGAGCATCGGTGCGGGGACGACCGTCATCGTCAACGGACCACAGACGAGCCCACACATCACGCCGACCGGATACGTCACTGCCGACAGCTTCGACCAATGGAACGCTCAACGCGACTCGTATCTGCGCCAAGCTGCTGACGGTCCCTACGCTGACTCAGGAATGGTCGGCATGGCGGATCTCGATCAATACGGCCGCTGGGTGAACGATCCGGATTACGGTCAGGTATGGGTGGCCTCGAGCCAGCCTGCGGGCTGGGCGCCGTACCACACCGGCCGTTGGGTGTGGCAGCCGTACTACGGTTGGACCTGGGTCGCGTATGAACCATGGGGTTGGGCTCCCTATCACTACGGCCGCTGGTTCTACGCCGCGAACTATGGTTGGGCGTGGTATCCAGGACCGGTCTACGCACGTCCGGTCTGGCGGCCGGCGCTCGTGACGTTCTTCGGATTTAGCGGCGGGGGCGGCAGCGGCTTTGCTTTCAACCTCTCGTTCGGCAACGTGGGTTGGGTGCCGCTCGCTCCCCGCGAAGTCTACCATCCGTGGTGGGGCCCGCAGTTCGTGAACCGCACCACGATCGTCTACAACACGACCAATATCACGAATGTCAACATCACTCGCGTCTATCGCAATGCCTCGGCTCCTGGCGGCGTGGTCGCGGTCAGCTCGGCCAACTTCACGAGCGGCGAGCCATATCATTACGTGCCGATCCACACAGAGGATCTGCATAGCGTCTCATTGGTGAAGAGCGCACTGCCCGTCGTGCCGTCGCGCGCAAACCTCGGCTATGCCAAGCTGCCGCCCAGCCAGCTCGCCCGGGTGGCGCCAGTCTCGCCGCGCTTTGCCACGCTGCCCGCACCGAAGCAACCGCCGACCTTCGAGCAACAGCGTACTGCGGTGCAGACCACCACAAAACAGCTCTACCCGACGATGTACGGCGGTCAAGCCGCACATGGTGGATCATCGTCACCATGGAACCGATTTGGCTCCGAGGCACCGCAAGGTTCCAAGCCCGGGACCGCGGGCGGCGTTATGCACCCGACGTCGAGCAACGACTGGAAATACGCGCCGGGCAAAAATCCGTACGTGAACCAACCGGCCGGCGCGCAGCAAAAATCAAAGACGCACCACAACACGAAAACAGGTACGAGCCACTCAGGCTCGGTCGTTCACTCCGGCAACCAGGGCGGAGGCTCGTCGAAGCCGGGGTAGTCTACGTGGTCTGCGCATAGTGGGCTTTGGCCCACTCAACCGTAGCGTTTGCGGCGGCCGTTCGATCGGCCGCCCCAACCGCGAACCGCTCGCGGAACCGACGGTCGTCCACCATGAACGGCTCGTCCCACTGATACGCCATCTCATCGATCTCACGCAAGAAGGGCACGAACGGGGCCCCGCCCCGGATGATCCAACGCGGGATCCTGGTGAGGCGGATCGCGCGGCCGAACGCTCCGGATAGACGCGACGAGAGGGCGCGCGTCGACTCCGCCGGCTGGCAGGGCAACATCCACGCGCGACCGAGCGCGGCATCATCCGCGGTTCCAAGTGCCACAAGTCCAGCGGCAACGTCCGGGATGTAGTGATAGGTGTGCGGTGTATCGGGATCGATCGGCAGCTGCACCGCGCGGCCGGCGAGCACGGGCTTCCAGAAATAATCGCCGAAATACGTTAACTGTCCGCCTGGACCATAGTAATCGCTCGCTCGGCCTTCCGCAGCGCGCACCGTTCCGTTGCGATGGGCCGCGAAAAGCCGTTCGCTCGCCCGCGCCCGGACCTCACCTTTCTTGCTGCATGGGTTTGCCTGCGTGTCTTCGTCCATCGGACGCCCGCCCGTACGCCCGAGCTGGTAGAGGTTGTTGAGGACGATGAGGCGAGCGCCGCACTTCCCGGCGGCCACGATCAGATTGTCCAGGAACAGCGGCCAGAGCTTTGCCCAGACGACTGCGTCGTAGGCCGGGTTCAAGCAGTTGTAGACCGTGGCCGCGCCGCTCGCCGCATCTGCGCAAAAGGCCGGATCGGCCGCATCGCCGAGCCGCAGCTCTGCGCCCGCCGGCGCTCCGGACGGCGACCGTTTTGCGATTCTCACGCGCAGACCCGACGCGAGAAGACGCGCGGCGAGCTGCGAGCCGACCTGGCCGGCTCCGAAGACCACATGCAGTTCGTCAGACATCTCGGCCATCCGTACCTTTGGTCACTCCGCTCGGCGTAGAGCGATCGAGCGGTACACGCCGCTCATCCGTTGCGCCACACCTGACCACGTGAAGCGCCTCGCATGGGCGCGTCCGCGGTCGATCTTCTCGCGCGCGCCGGGCGCGCACGCAGCCCGCACCGATTCCGCGAACGATTCCGGTTCGCCCGCCTGCGCGAAGAACGCGCAGTCGCCGAGGACCTCGCGCAGGACCGGTATGTCTGAGGCGACCACGGGCAGCCCAGCGGCGAGCGCCTGCAGCGGAGGCAGCCCGAACCCTTCGTATCGTGACGGGAAGAGGAGCGCCGCTGCGCCGGCATAGAGCGATCGCACGTCTGCCTCGCCGACATATCCACGCAGCTCGACCCTTGTAGCCACGTTCGCCTCGTTCGCGGCGCGTACGACCTGTGCGGCGTAGGGCGTGTGCGGTCCGATGCTGATCAACGTGTACTCCGGCAGATCGCGCAAGGCGCGCACCGCGGTCACAAGGTCCTTGCGCGGCTCAACCGTGCCGACGCAGAGCAGATAGGGAGGGTCAAGGAGCTGACGCTTGAGGGCGAACCAGGAATCGTCGATGCCAACGCCTGTGACGGCGATCGTCGACGGCGCCACCCGCAGGTGCTCGACGATATCCTCGCGCGACGTCTGCGTGACGGTGACGATGCGATCCGCGCGCGTGACGAGACGGCGCTGCAGCGCTCCGAAGTACAGGCGCGCGTGGGGGCCGCCGTCGACGGCGTCGTGCAGCCAGGCGAGATCGTGCAGGGTGAGCACGCACGGGTGCGGTGTCGCAAGCGGCAGCGTGCCGCCGGTGAAGTGGACGACATCCGCCCCACTGCGGCGGGCGAGCGCCGGCGCACGCAGCTGATCCCAAAAGACACGCCGGTCGAAACGCCATACGTCAAAGCTGGGATCGGCAAGCTCGACGACGTCGATGTCAGAGCGCGCGGCTAAAGCGCGAGCGAGCTCGCGTGCATAGACGCCCAGGCCGGTCGGCGTGCCGCGTGCGAACTGCATCTCGATCGCGACACGGAGCCGCCTCACGGCGCCGGCTGCGGGGTCGGCCCCCGAGCGCCCATGTCCGCCAGCGCCGCTTCCGCGTCAGCTTGATGCGGATGGATCTCGAGGACGCGTTCGAACGCACGCCGCGCTGCGTCGGAGTCTCCCCACTGCGCTTGAGCGAAGCCATATGAGAGCAGATACCCTTCGTTGAACGGCGCCAGGCGGGAGGCTGCCGCAAACTCGGCGATCGCCTGCGCGCGGCGATCGCGCGCGTGCGCTGTCTCAGCCGAGGCGGCCTGTATGTCTATCGCACCGAGCGTCGCATACGAGCTCGCCAGATCGGCGCGTTCTAAGAAATCGTCGTGCAGCCGGCCGATGAGCGCGCGGACGAGTGCCGTGGCGTCATCGTACCTTCCTTGCCGAGCGAGCGAGAGCGCTATGTCGGATACTTTGCTCACTGCCTTGGCATCGATGTAACGGCCGACGGCCTCGCGCGGCTTCCCCAGACGCACGAGGGCATCGCCTGCTTCGGCGCTGCAGGGCGCGCCACAGTCAGCTCGATCGAACTCGAGGAGCGCTTGCGCGGGGTCGCGGGCTAGGAGCGCCCGGCCGCGATCCTCATGCAGCAGCGCCCACCCCGGTTCAAGCCGGAGCGCCCGGTCGAAGTGCTCGAGAGCGCCCGCGTCGTTCCCGCGCAGGAGAGCTCGGTTCCCGGCCGCATCGGCCCACCAGGCGGCGAGCGGCCGAAAGCCGACGATCACGAGCGCGCAGGCAAGAGCCGCGACGGCGATGCCGACCGTGAGGTGAGAGACCCGTGGGCGAGGACTCAGCGTTAGAACTTGACGCTGAAGTAAAGGTTCTGTTGGTTCTGCGTGAAGTTGTAGTTAGGGACGTTATCGTCCGTGTAGATGCTCCGGTTCGAGGAGAACTCGATCGACGAGTGCGTCTTGGGGAAATTATACGCCACGCCGCCGCCGTAGCCGGTGGCGTGCTGGGTCAGGCTCTGGGTCAGCGTGTCGAGGTCGACGCCGCCCGAGAGTTGTTCGGAGAAATTGCCGTTGACGGTGATGCGCGAGTTGACCGGTAGCGCGACAGACGCGGATCCCACGTATTGCTGCACGCCGCCCTGGGCCGGGGCATAGACGACGGCGCCGGGCGCCGACAAGCCCAGCGAGGTTTGCGCGCCGTACGGGAGGAGGTTGAACGGCGTCTGGTTGTTCTGCTGCAGCGTCTCGTACCAACCGTCGAGACTCACCGTGGCACGGCGGCTAAGGAGCGGCAGCCCGAGGGTCACGCCACCGGTCACCGCATTGTATGTCGAGGCCGAGGACGCGAACGCCGGACCGAGGATCTGATTGGCGAGCGACGTGGGCTCCACGCTTGAGACCGCTTGCTCGCCGAGCCGCAGCTTGACCGGAATCCTCGCCAGCTGGAACGGGATGGTCAGAGTGAGCGATGTGCCCCGCGTCGCCGGCGAGTAAGACGTGTACCAGAACGGGCCTTGCGCGGAGAGCGAGCTGATGAGCGGCGATGAGAGCGGGGTCGCCATCCCGGCCGAACTTTGTTGCGGCTGATTCAGCGTCGCCGCGATGGCGTTGTCGCGCGGCAGCGATCCGAACGCTCGACTGAGGCTAAAACCTGTGGCGGCCTGCGGGAAGTTGTAAAAAGCGAAGACGGCCGGCCCTTGGCTTGGGATCGACGCGAATGGGCCGCTGCCGAAACTCGCGCTGCTGCTTTGCATCGTGAGTGAAGCTTGTGCGCCGCCAAAGAGGTCGAACTGCAGGCCGGCGCTCTCACTCGCGACGCCCGTCGCCAAGTTCGCGGCGTTGGCTCCTTGCGTGCCGGTGCTCGACTCGGTGAAGCTCGGCGCGGAGACGACTTGGCCCAAGCTTTGCGGCAGGTCTAGCGAGAAGACGAGCAACGAGCCGGAGGCTGGCGTCGCTCCCGATGCTATGGCGGAAAAGCTGACGATGTCGCTATTGCTGGGAGCATCGAAGATACGACCGACGCTGACTCCAGACGCGCCCGGCGCGGAATCCGATGACGCGCTCCCCTGCATGTCGCTCGCCACGAGGAACACATGCGGCGGCGCAGCGCCTGCCGGCACCGCGGATAACAGTGACATGGCTGCGATGAACGCGCAGGCAGCCGCGACAATGGTCCGCCTCAACAACAACCCTCCATGGGTATCATACCCAAAACCGGCGCCAGGCGCTGTGCGCAAGGAAGCATTTTTCGGCACATCCCTCAGACGTTCCGTTTTGCGGTTCGGCAGCGATTTTCGGCGGATGCGTGTTCGCTCCCCTCTGGCGAGGGCCGAAGTGGCTCAAGCCTTGTCACCAGGGGGTTTGGGCGTGCCTTGCGCCAGGTAGCGCTCCACGATGAGCAGGGCCGCGTAGCCGTCGAGCGGCTCGTTGGGCACGAGCAAGCCCCGTGGGACAAAGCGTAAGAGCCCGCGCGGCGGGTGGTCCTCGTAGTAGCGCCGCCTCGCGAGAAGCGTGGTGTTGCGTTCGTCCACAAGCGCGATCGGCACGTCCGGCCAACGCTCGCGCAAGCTGGCGACGACCGACGCCGATCTCGTCGCGTTGCCGACGCAGATCATCGCAGCGCCGGCTGCGACGTCGACGCTCGTGCGCTCGACAAGTGAGTCCGCCGGCACGATCTCGAGCGACACACGCTCGCCGCTGCCCGACACGACGGCGTACCCGCACTTCACGAGACCCGGATCGATGCCGACGTACTTCGACCGCGCGTCGCTGTCGATGGCTTTACCTCGCCGAAACCGCCAGCACCGCGGTGAGCGGACCTTGCGCGTAGATGTCGTTGGCCGCCAGGGCCTTGACGATGGCGGGTCCGCTGGTCGCGGTGAGGCGCTGGACGGCGACGTTGAACACGTCAGGCGGCGTGGTTGGGTTATCCGCCAGCATCGCAGGCATCCCGTGATCGACCGCGCTGCGGCTGATGGCGGTGTTGAGGTCGATGAGCGCGGCCTGATCGCCTTTGATGTCTTTACCATTGTTCACCATCACCGACGCGATCATCTCGCCCTTGCGATAGATCAGCGCATCGCGGTACACGTTCAACGAGAACTTCCATGGCCCGCCGCGAAAGATGTTCTCCCCGGCGACCGGCACGACGATGGCTGGGACGGGATCGAGCGACTTGATGTATCGCGCCGTCTGAGCGATCTTGCCCCGCGCCTCGAGGCTGTTCACGCTCGTGCGATACGGGAGCACCGGATAATCATGCGAGAGGTTCGCCACGCCTTGGAAGAGGAGCGCGAGCCGGTCCTCGATCTCTTTTTCGGAATCGGTCGAGCGCACGATGAACGCCGGTGTGAGCGGCTCGCCCGAGCGCAGCACAACCGGGTCCTGCAGCAACGCGTCACGCTCGTCGCTGAGGGTCTTGATCTGCTCGTTGAGCTTATTGATGGAGAAGAGCGCCTGACGCGCCTCTTGCGACACGAGCGACACCACGCCGATGACGAGGAGGGCGATGAGCATGCCGAAGCCGACGGCGAAGATGGTGCTCGTGTAACGCGGACGCAACCCGAACAGCGTCATGCGCCTGCGACCGACCAGATGTCCGACGCGATCGCCGATGTAGGCGATCGTGCCCGCCACGATCACCATGCCGGCGATGGTGAGGAAGCCACGCAGATCGACTGCCACAAGTGCGAGCATCACTACACCTGCGCAGCCTGGCGGAGCAGCCAGAGTCCCGCCGCCGAGAACACGACGTTGGGCAACCACGCCATGACCAGGCTGCTCGATGGATATGACTGACCGACCGCCAGGCAGATGGTCGTCACCACATAGAACGCGAAGACGATCGCGATGCTGATGCCAAATCCGGCGCCGGACGACGAGCGCTGCGGCCGGATGCCCAGCGGAATGGCGAGCAGCGCGAAGACCAGGCTCGCCCATGGCCGCGCGAGCTTGCTGTTGTAGGTGACGAGCAGCCGCGCGTAGCGCGACGTGTCGTTTGTTTTGATGCCGCTCTTCAAAAGGCGGCTGATCTCTGCTCGGCTCATGTCCTCGGGTTGCCGCTGCTGCTCGACGAGTGCCGTCGGGTCAGCCCCGATGTCGACGGCGAGCACTGGGTTGTCGGAGCGTGCGCAACAGGGTGTGAGCACGAACTCCGTGGCATCGTAGAACTTCCACGTGTCGCCGTGATACGCGCCACGCGGGGCGAAGAGCAGCGATACCGGCGTGCTCCCGCGGAAGACCTCGATCGTGGTGTTCTCCAATTCGTCCTTTTTCGGATCGAAGCCCTGGGCCAGGGTCAACTGGCGGTCCCCGTTGGGGAGCATGGTGTTCACCATCTGGTTCGTCAAGATGTTCGTGCCGCCGGACTGGATCTCGCTGCGCAGGATGTCCTCCGCCTTCGTGCTGGCGGTGGGCACGATCAACTCCTGGAACATGAGGCCGACAAGGGATGCCAAGATGCCGACGGCGACGAGCGGCGCTGCGATGCGGTACAGGCTGACCCCGCCGGCGCGCATCGCCGTGATCTCAGAGTCACCGGAGAGCCGGCTCATGGCGAGGAGCACGGCGAGCAGCATCGACATCGGAAACGTGAGCACGAGCGTTCCCGGCAGCGTGTAGACGAAGTATTTGGCGGCGGCGAGGAGACTTGCATGTTCTTCTGAGACCAGCCGCGCGATGTTGAGCAGCTCGCCGGCGACGAAGAGCAGCGTGAAGGCGGCGAGGCCGAAGAGGAACGGACCGCCCAGGGCCGTCACCATGTAGCGGTCGAGGATCTTCACAGCCTGAAGCTTTCGCCCAGATAGAACTGCCGCGCTACCGGCGATTCGGCCACTTCCGATGCGGTCCCGGAGACCTCGATGCGTCCACGGTTGAGGATGTACGCCCGGTCGACGATAGCCAGCGTCTCGCGCACGGCGTGGTCTGTGATGAGCACCCCCAGACCTTTGCCGCGCAACAGGCGGATGATCTCTTGGATGTCGGCGACGGCGATGGGGTCGATGCCCGTGAACGGCTCGTCCAGCAACAAGAACGCCGGATCCGTGGCGATCGCGCGTGCGATCTCCACCCGCCGCCGCTCCCCGCCCGACAGCGTCTCAGCGGTAGCGCCGGCGAGCGCTTGCAGGCCGAACTCCTCGAGCAGCAGCGGCAAGCGGCGTTCCTGCTCTTGCGGCTCGACGCCGCGCTGCTCCCAGATGAGGCGCAGGTTGTCTGCGACCGAGAGGCGGCGGAACACAGATGTCTCTTGCGCCAGGTAACCGATGCCTTCGCGCGCCCGCACGTGGATCGGTTGATGGGTGATATCGGTCGCGGTGCCGTCGTCGCTGCTCAACAGCACCGAGCCGCCGTTGGGTCGCACGAGGCCGACCACCATGTAAAACGTCGTGGTCTTGCCTGCGCCGTTGGGACCGAGCAGGCCGACGACCTCGCCCGCACGCACGACGAGGCTGACGTTATCGACGACCGTTCGCGAGCCGTAGGACTTGGTGAGCGACCGGACGTCGATGACTTTAGGAGCTCGTTTGTCGATCATGGCGTGGGGCTCGGCGCGACGAGCGGCGGCGGCCCCGTGCTGCCTGCCGGCCGTGGCGCGCCAGACGGGGGACCCTCACCGAACAGCTGGATCTGTTGGAGGTCGAGATCGGCGATCGCCCGCCGGCCAGTCAGCATGTTCCCTCCCGGCTCAACCGCCACGACATGGCCCATCGCCGTCAGAAGCCTGGTCTGGTCATCATAGCTCATCTGGTCAGACGTCAAGGTGACGCCCGCCGCGGTCGTCGCATGCACCCCGCCGAAGAGCGTGATATCGTGGCTCACCTCGTCCACGAGTGCTGCTGGGGCCGTTACCGTTAGCCTCGCTTTTCTTCCTTTATAGAAATGCAGCGTCGTCTCTTTGAACATCCCCTTGCGCAGATCGGTGGCATAGATGACGCTCGCCGCCGCAAGCGTGTATTCGGGCGCGCCGGCGACGATGTTGCTGATCGTCACCGGATGACCGTATGTGCCCTGCGCGCTGATGTGGTAGACGGGTCCGCGTGCCACGCCTATCGAGGGCGTGGCGGTCGGTGTGGCCGGCGCATGACCCGCGCATGAGACGGCCAGGGCCCCGAGCAGTGCGGCGATGGCGATGCGTCTCACTTAAGAGCGCTCTTCGGGGCCGAGCGAGAGCACGAGCCCGAGCATCGGCCACGCCACGATGAGCAAAAACGTCGTCACCACATCGACGAGATTTTGCAGCGCTGAGGCGGCAAATCCCGCGCCGAGCGCGGCGAAGAGCAGTTGTTGCTCGCGGTCACTGTCGGCGATGGTGGCACCGATGCGCGCGGCTTCACGGATCGCCGCGACCACGAACCACACGAGCCCGGCGAGGCCGAGCACACCATCCTCGATGAGGATGTGCAGCGGCAGGTCGTGGGCGTGGAGCTCGTCGACGCTCGCCGAAGGCAGCTTGTATGCGGGATACGCGAGGTGGAATCCGAACGGCCCTACGCCCGTGAGGGCGAAACGCTCGGCAAGCCGCAGCGAGCCTCCCCACACGGCGATGCGCGATGCGTTCTCGCTCGGGTCGTGCGCGACATTACGAAAGACCGTGCCCATGATGCCCAACACGATGATCGCGGTGAGCGCGTATGCGACCACGGCTCGCGTGCCGAATCGGCGCATGAAAACGGTGAGGCCCAAGGAGAGACTGATCATCGCGGCGCGAGAGACCGACAACACCAGTCCGCCGACCGCGGCGACAGCGGTCACGAGGCCGAGCGCGCGCAGCCAGCGCGGCGCCGCGATCTGCGCGAGGCCAAGCGGTATCGTGAAGAGCAGGTAGCCTGCGAACTCGTTGGGCTGCAGGAACGTCCCAGACGCGCGACCGTGCTCGTAGGCGAACATCGCCGGCGGCAATCGCATGATGGAGAGCACGGCGGCGAAGAGCGTCGCGCCGAGCGCTGAGGTGAGATAGCAGGCGAGGAACGTGCGCCGCAGGCGAAGATCGCCGAGGGCTTCGACCGCTGCGAGCATGACGATGATGCCGCCCAGGGTGCAGGCCAGCCCGAATGCGCCGGCGAGCGGATTGACGGCGAAGCAGAGCGCGACGAGTTGCGACCCGACGAGACCGAGCAGCGGAAGCCACAAACGCTTGGGAAACCGGCCGACGCCCCGGCGTGTGAGTCCGACAAGGGAGGCCAGGGCGGTCACCACGATGATCGCTGCGAGGATCGTGGCGAAGGAGCGACCCACGTGCGGGGCGCTCGGCGGCAGCGTGCCGGCGAACACGATGAGCAGCGGCAGGAGCGGACCGAATGCGGCTGCGGCGAGCGGCCCGGCGGCGACCAGCAGCGCTGTGCCGCGGCGAGCGGACAGATGGCGGGCGTTTGTGGTCACGAGCCGTGCGCCTTGGCGGCGACCTGCAGAGCTCGCGCGGCGACGGCCTGCGCCCCGCCCGAGCCACCCATGCGTTCGCGGCCCACGTCCGACATCGCACGCATGCGTGGTGCGTCGTCGATGAGGCGCACGAGCTCGGTCGCAAAAGCGTGCGGCTCGCCCGGCAGCACGAGCAACGCATCGCCCAGCAACCGCTTTTGGCGCATGCGATACCATTGCATGTTCTCTGGCGCTTCGCCCGGTTCTGCGGCGGCGATGACGGGTTTGCCCAACCCGGCCGCCTGTTCGTTTGCGGTTCCTGCTTGACCGAGCGCGAGATCGGCAGCCGCGAGCATATCGCCGAAGGCACCGCGAACGATTGTGACGTCTAGGTTCCCGTGCCGTCCAGAGGCGATGACGCCGGGCGCGCTTCCCTCGTCGCTCAAGCCAAACCCGTGCGACTCGATCGCGCGGCGCAGGTCGTGCGCGTCGACGCTGGCCGCGACCGAGACGAGCGCTTGCACGGGGCGGCCGCGCGCCTCCAAGAGGGTCGCCAGCACGCGAAGCCGATCGAGCTGAGCGGCCGCGGCGGCGGGTGCTCCCGCTCGGCTCCCAGGAAGCACGGCGACCACGAGAGCACCGGCGCGCAGATGCAGATCGACTCCCGAGACCTCGAGTCCGTCCATCATGATGTTGCCCGCATACGTGGCGCGCACGCCTGCCGCGCGCAGCGAGGCGGCGGTCCGTTCGTCCCGCGCGTATACCGCGACCGCGCGACGCGCGATAGCGCATTCGAAGGCGGAGTGCGGCGCGACGAGGTCGGATTTCGCCGTGGCGACGAAGATCGTTGGCCGCCGGGCGGCGAGCAGACTCAAGGCTAGGCAGTAGATGTCGCCGACGGCGATGAGGACATCGCGCCTGCGTTGCTGGGCGAGAAAACGGTATTGGCGCACGGTCAAGCGGGCAAGACCTGCACCAATATCTCCTAGGAGGTTGCGCAGGTTCCAGTAGGCCACGAGTCCGCCTGATGGCATGTCCTGTTGGGGACCCACGGCAGGTGGCCAGCCGCCGGGAGCAGCCGTGCCCACGAGCGGGAGGTGTTCGACCCGAGCCTGCGGCGCGCTCGCGCGGATCGCACGTGCGATGTAGCCCGCGACAGCCGTCTCACCGAATCCGTTGCTCACCAAGAGGATATCTGCAGGCTCCGCACCGGGAACGGAGCTCATGGTTGCGCGCCGTCTCGCAGGCGCTCCCGCGCCTCCTCGGTTTCCGCGGGCACGAGCGGCAGCAACTGATATGAGGCCAAGCGCGCGACGCCGTTGTCCACCGATAGCTCGAGGCGGCCCACATGCGCGGCATACGCGCCTGTGTGTGCGATGGGGATGTTGTTGACCATCTCTGGCTGCGACAGCGTCTCGTGCGAATGACCGCCCAGGATCGCCGAGATGGCAGGCCATTTCGCCGCCAACTCGCGATCGGCCGCAAGTCCCAGATGGGAGAGAACGATGGTGGGTATAGGCGGCGTGTGTAGCAACGGACCTTGAGGTCCGTTAGATCCGTTCGCACCCAGCAACTCTCCGAGCGCCGCGTCAGGTGAGAGGAACCGCCAGCCGAAGATCGATTCCCAGCCGGAGCGCGTGCGATACTGCGGCACGAGCAGAGCCAGCACGCGTACCCGCGTGCCCATGGCGTCAAGCGTCAACTCACGCTGGAAGACGGGTGTGCGGCCCCGCAGGTCGATGAGGTTCGAGCAGACGAGCGGTGCGCGCAGTTTGTTCGCTCGGGCCAAAAAGAGCGGGTGCAGGTAGTGGAATTCGCGGTTGCCGACCGCCATCGCCGCGTATGGCGCCATGGAGAGCTCGTCGATCACCTCTTCATTGGCGACGTAGAACACCGATGAACCGGCAAGCGCGTCGCCTGAATCCACGAGCAGCGTTCCCGGTTCGACGATGGATGCCAGGCGCTGCCCGAACGCGAGCTTGGCATGGATATCGGAGGTGTGGTAGATGACGATGCGGGCGGGGCCGTTCACGAGACGCCTGCTTCCTGCATCTGGTCGAGTATGAAGGCGGCGTTGCGCTCGAGAGCATCGGGAGGTCCAAGCGCAGCGCGCAGCTCGCCATAGCCTTCCTGCATGCGCTCACGCTCGACGTCATGGTCGAGCAAGCGCATGGTCTCCTCGGTCAAGCGCGCAGGCGTGAAGTCCTCTTGCAGCAGCTCGGGCACGATACGTCTTTGCATCACGAGGTTGGGCAGCGCGATGCTGCGCAGCAGCTGAGCGGGCAACCTGCGCTGCGCGATGCGATACTGCGCGCTTGAGACGACGTAGAACATCACCTGCGGCACGCCGACGAGAGCCGCTTCGAGCACCGCCGTGCCCGATGCGACCCAGGCCAGATCCGCCCCGCGCAGCGCGGCACTCGCGTCCTCACGGGTGATGGTCAGACCGGGCGGGCCGCCGCAGCGTGCCCACAAGGCGCGGATCTGATCCGCGCGCTTGGCGGACGCGGCGACTGCCACGAAGGCGGCAGACGTATCCCGCTCGATGCCGGCCGCAGCGCTGGCCAGAACCGGGAGATGACGCGCCGTCTCTTCGCGCCGGCTGCCCGGCAGCACGGCGATGAGCGGTGCGGCGCGCAATGGTCTCGGGGGGCGCGGCGCGATGGCCGACACCAGCGGGTGGCCGAAATATGCCACAGGCAACCCCAGCCTGCGATAGAAATCGCGCTGCCGCTCAAAGGGCGTCAGGGCCATCGCGCTTGCAGCGACCGCGCGCGCTTGGCGCTCGTCATCGAGCCACGCGCCGGGTGGAAAATAGTAGACGATCGGGCCTCGATAGCCGGCGCCGCGCATGCGCGCGATGAGCCGGAGATTGAATGCTCCCGCATCGACCGGTACGAGCACTCGTGGCGGACGCTTGCGTAGCGTTGCGTCGAGCCAGCGCAGGATGCCGTAGAGCAGCGGAATGCGCGGGATGATCGAGATCGGTCCGATGCTGGCGAGTTCGGACGTGTCGTAGACGACGTGCGCCCCGGCAGAGCGCAATCGGTCACCGCCGCACCCCGCTGCGTGCAGCTCGGGACGCATGGCACGCATCGCGCGCACCGCGAGCGCCGCTTGCAGATCTCCTGATGCCTCACCCGCGACGAAGAAGACATCGACGGGCGCCGTGGTCAACGCTTGAGGATGCCGCGGTCGGTCTCTTCTTGCAGGAACGCGATGAGCTCCCGGCCTTCCTCCGTCCGCATCTTGTCCTGCAACCGCTCGAGCGCGGTCGAGAGGTTGAGGTTCGAGCGGTAGAGGATGCGGTGCGCCTCTTTGAGCTCGGCCAGCACTTCCGCCGATAAATTGTTGCGCTTGAGCCCGACCGTGTTCAAGCCGTAGACCGTCGTCGGATTGCCTTCGACCAGCATGAAGGGCGGGATGTCCTTGACGACCCTGCTCTTGCCGCCGATCATCGCCATGCGGCCGATGCGCACGAACTGATGCACCCCCACCATGCCGCCGATGTTCGCGCTGTCGCCGACCGTGACGTGGCCGGCGAGGCTTGCCACATTGGACATGACGACGCGGTTGCCGATACGGCAATTGTGCGCGATGTGCACGTTGGCCAGCAGGTGGTTGTCGTCGCCGACGACCGTTTCGCTTTCAGCGCCCGTTCCGCGATTGATGGTCACGTATTCGCGGATGACGTTGCGGTCGCCGACCCGCACGTAGGAGACCTCACCCCGATATTTCTTGTCCTGCGACGGTCCGCCGATCACCGCGAAGGGATGGATCTCGTTGTCTCGTCCGATGATCGTCTGACCGTTGACGATGACGTTGGAGAGCAGTTTTGTGCCGTCGCCGATGCGCGCTTTTTCGCCGACCAAGCAGAACGGTCCGATCTCAACGCCGCGACCGAGCCGCGCGTCGGGATGCACGATGGCGAGCGGGTGGATGGAGACGGAGGCCTGCCTCGCGACGGCGTCGCGCTTCAGCTGTCGCATCGCATCACATGTGCAGGATCGACGCGTCGAGCCGGAAGAGACGGGTATCGGAGACGATCGAGAAGAGCAGCTCACCCTCACACACCATTTGATCGTCGACCCGTGCCGCGGCTTGCAGACGGCCGATGTTCATGCGGATCCACATGACGTTGGCCTCCATGTCGAGCCGATCGCCGGGCACGACCGGGCGCCGGAACTTGAGCTTCTCGATGCCGGCCAGATACGGCACGGTCGTGGCCAACGTGTTCGGCTCGAGGATGGCCGTGCCGCCGAGCTGTGCCATGGCCTCGACGATGAGCACGCCGGGCATGACCGGGTTGTTGGGGAAATGACCGGCGAAGAACCATTCGTTGAGGGTGATGTTCTTGTATCCGGCGGCGCGCTTTTGCGGCACGAGCTCGGTGATGCGATCGATCAGCAAGAACGGATAGCGGTGGGGCAGGATCTCCATGATGGAGCGGACGTCGACGTAAGCCACCTGTTTATCTCCGGACTCGGGGTGATGCGGCAGCACCGCACCTCGCTTGGGAACAGTTCGCATGGACGCTCGCTCCGGCGGTCAGCGCGCGCCGGAGGCTACTGCCAGCGGTACGCGCAGCTCGCGGGCTGCGGCGACGTGCAAGGCGTGTCCCGACTTCAGCGCGATCACCTCGCAACGTGGGTACATGCCGAGCAGCGCGAAGTCGCCGATGAGGTCCAACACCTTATGCCGCACGATCTCATCCGGAAAACGCAACGGGCCCATGTAGTCGTGGCTGTCGATGACCACGGCGTTGTCGAGCGATCCGCCCAGCGCTAAGCCTTGCGAGTACAGCGCCTCGACCTCTTTGCGGAATCCGAACGTGCGGTTGGGCGCGATCTCGCGCAGGAAGTATTCGGGCGTGATCGGCGGCGTCTCCAGGAATTGATTGCCGACCGGCTCGGGAAACGCGACGAAGAAATTCACTTTGAAGCGTTCGGCGGGCACGCAGACGAGCAGCTTGTCGCCGTCGCGATGCCAGAACGGCGAACGCAGGTTCATCACGCGGCGGGGCACGCGTTGTTCGGCCAGACCCACCGAGTCGATCGCCTGCGCGAAGGGCAGCGCGCTGCCGTCCATGATCGGGATCTCTTCGCCGTCGATACGGATCTGGGCGTTGTCCACATCCATACCCACCAAACTCGCGAGCACGTGCTCGACGGTGTTGACTTCAGCCGTGGCCGAGCCGAGCGTGGTGCAGCGCACCGTCGAGCGCACGGCTTCCGGCGACGCCGCGATGCGCGACCCGTCGGCGAGGACGAACGAAAAACCGGCATTCGCCGGCGCTGGTGCAATCGTGACGGTTGCTGCGCACCCTGTGTGCAGGCCTACGCCGGAAAGGGAGACCTCGCGGGCGAGCGTGTGCTGATATTCCACTTTCACCAAAAGCGCGGGGACGCTATTTTGGTTTACGCAGCTCATCGAGCGCGTTCATCAGCGTGCGCACTTGCTCGAACAGCTTAGGCAATTTGCGCAGCAGGACCTTCTGTTCGATGTTCTCGCGATGCGGCATCGCGTAGATGCCGGAGATGAACGAATTCGGCGGCCACGAGCCGATGACTGCCGACCCTGCTGCGATGACCGTGCCGTCACCGATCTCGAGGTGTCCGATCATGCCGACCTGTCCCCCGATGATGACGCGGTTGCCGATCTTCGTGCTGCCGGCGATGCCGGTCTGCGCGCAGATAGTGGAGTCTTCCCCGACCTGTACGTTGTGCGCGATCTGCACGAGATTGTCGATCTTCGTGCCGCTGCCGATGACGGTTGAGCCCGTGACCGCGCGGTCGATCGTCGTCGCGGCTCCGATCTCCACGCGATCGCCGAGCACGACGTTGCCGATCTGCGGGATCTTGATCTGCTCCGCGCCGACGCGCACGAAACCGAAGCCATCGCCGCCGATGATGCAGCCTGGTTGCAGCACGCAGTCGTCGCCGATCACACACTCGTCGAGCACGACCGCGTGCGGGTGCACGAGGCTGCGCGCGCCGATGCGGGCGCCGTTGCCGACGTACGCGCCGCCGAGCAGCGTACAGCCGTCGCCGAGCCGCGCTCCGGCCCCGACGATGACGCCTGCGCCGATCCACACGCCGGCGCCACGCGCGACGTCAGGCGCGATCGTCGCGCTCGCATCTGTGTGCTCGCCCGAGAGGCGTGCGGGCGCGAACGACTCCAGCACGGCCGCCAAGGCCGCGCGCACGTTGTCGACGAGGATGAGCGACTTGCCGTTGCGCTCGACGGCGCCCGCGGCGACGGGTGCGAGCACGGCACCGGCGCGAGAGCGCAATGCCTTCTCCAACCAGCGCTCGTCCACGGCGAACGTCAACGACCGCACGTCCGCATCGTCGATGGCGGCGACCCGATCGATGATCGCCTCGGGATTCCCCGCGACGGCGCCGCCGGTCAACGTGGCGAGATCGCGCAGGCGGGTTTCAGCCACGCTCGTTCCCTTTACAGCCCTGGGATGGGCGACGCCGAGGTGTCGATCTTCAGCGCCTTCTCGACGTCGATCGTGATGTCGTCACCGCCGTAGGCCACGCCTTGGCGGGTCACGACCATCTTGTAGTGCTTGTCGTCGGCGATCTGCTTGGCGGCGGTGCGGACGTCGTTCGAGACGTCGTCCTGCCAGCGCTGGCTTTGCTGCTGCCAGAGCTGGAATGCCCGCTGCTTCTCCGCCGGGCTGATCTTGCTTTCGTTGATGGCCGTATAGTTCGCTTGCAGCTGGCGGTAGTAATTGATGAACTTCGGCCAGCGCTGCTCGATGGCCGGGACGTCGACGACGGCGATCGACGAGCGCGCGTGGGCGCAACCGCCCAGCGCGAACGCGCCGACGGTCGCCGCCACGAGACTGATGGACAGGCGCGCAGAGATCCGCGCTGGATGTGTGTTCATGATCCCCCCGGAGTTGGCGCCGCGGGCGAGCTCGAGCTTCCCGCGAGTGAGTTGACGGCTTTGCGCACCTGGTCGGTCAGGTCGATGGCGGTGCCCGCGCCGCGAATGGAATCGAAGACGATGCCGATGCCGTCTTGTTGCGCGATCTGCTGCACCTGCGCTTGCACCTGGGCTCCGATCTTCTGGTACAGGTCGCGCCGGTCGGACGCGAGTTTGTCGGCCTGTGCTGCGATCGACTCGTTGTCTTGGAACTGCGTGTGGGCGATGGCGCTATATCTGGCGATGAGCGCCGCGCGGACTTGGCGATATGACGCTTCGCTGCGACTTGCTTCGTCGTTGTACGCGGATGCGATCTGGTCGTGGATGCTCTGCGCCTGCGCCCTGTACTTCTGGTTGCCGGCCAAACGCGCGTTGACGTCGGCGAGCTGCTGCTGGAATTTGCCGCTGAGCTTCTGCATCTGCGGCGTGATGGCGACCTGCATCTCTTTTTGGCGCGCCAGGAGCTTGGCCTGGGTGGCCGCCTGCGTCGCCGTCCGCTCGGCGTCGTACTTCGCCGCCGCCTGCGCGTTGAGATCGCGCTCGATCGTGGCAAGCTGCGCATTGTCGCGCGTCTTGAGCGCATTGATCTTGCTCTGTTCGCGCGCGTCCATCGCCGACAGCTCGTCCTGATACTGCTTGCGATCTTTGTCCGAGAGCGCGAGGTCCTGCAGCTTCGCCTGCAGGTTGAGCCGTTCTTCCTGATCGGACTTGACGAGATCCACCTGGTACTTGGTCTCCGCGCTGGAGAGCTCGGCTTCGCGTTGGGATAGTTTGGTGCGCATGTCTGCGGCGATGAGCGCCTGGACGTGCTTGAGGTGGTCGGAATCCTGGCGAAACAGCTCGAGGCGGTAGTTGTTGAAAGCGGTGAACGCCTGCTTCTGCATCGCTTGCGCCTGCTCGCCATATTGTTGCTGCAGCCCGCCGAGCACGCTGCCTGACGTGGCGTCTGTGCCCAGCGTCGATGCTTGCAAGCGGTTGATCGCGTCAGCTTCGCGGCGCTCGTAGTAGGCTCGCCGCGAACCCAAGTCTTGCTGGAACTTCGCCGATTGTGCGGCGAGCTCGGTCTGCATCTGGTTGTAGGCGGCCGTCTGCTGCGGGCTCATGCCGGTCGGCACGAGACTCGCTTCTTGTTGCAGCACGTCGATCTGGTCTTGCATGGCCTGCAGCTGCGCGTGCAGCGGGTGGGTGGCCATGAGCGCGTCCATGTCCACGTAGCCGACGCCCGTGCCGTGGGCGCCGAGCATGCCGCCGCCTCCGCCAGCATGAGTGCATGCGGCGAGACAGAGCGCGACCGACAGCGCGGCCATGGCTTGCGCCGGACGTCGACTCTTGCATGCGCCTCGGGCGAGCGCGGCCATCGGCTTTCCTATTGGAGCGCCTTCAGCACGTCCGGCGTGACGTCTGTGCCCCCGTAGACACGGGTCTGTCCGTCGATGACGAGCAGCAAGCCTTTCTTTTTCGCCACACCCGCGATCGCGCTGTTGGTGCTGTCGATGACCGGCTGCACGACCTTTTTCTGTTCGTCACTGAGCTGGCTGTTGAAGGCCGTGATCGTCTGCTGGCGTTGATCGGCGCTCTTGTCGCGCAGCTGTGCGTTGAGCTGCGACTGCAGGTTCTGCCGGTACTGCATGAAGGTGTCGTTGGCCGACTTGACCTTGGGCAGCTGGTCGAGCTGCCGCTGGTCGACGTAACCCACTTCCGACGGCGGCGGCGAGTTCACTGGCGCCAGCACGGGACCGGGTTGGTTGAGCATGTCGATGACGTCTTTGGTCACATCGAGGCCGCCATAGATGATGATGCTCTTGTCGACGACCACGCTCAGGCCTTTGTTCGCGGCGACGGCCGCGATCGCGTTGTTCGCGCGGTCGAGCAGCGGCCCGAACAGCTGGCGCTGCTGGGTGGCGGCGCGAGCGTTGAAGTCCTGATAGATGCGTTGCTGGTCTGCTTGGCTCTTGCCCTTGATCGCCGCTTGGAACTGGACGCCCAGGGCGCGCTGGAATTGCGCGAACTGCTGCTGCGCAGCCACAAACGGGCCGAGCTGGCCGATGGCTGACTGGTCGACGAAGCCGATGTCGGCGATGTCGGTCGCCAGCACCTGCGGGCTGAATCCGAGGATGAACACGAGGACGAGAGCCGCGATAGTTGGCGTGTGAGACCGGACCATGTGGTTGCCTTTCCTTACTTTCCGTCTATGCTAGAACGACTGGCCGAGGCCGAATGAGGTGTGCGTTCCTTGGTTGCCGATGGCGAAATCGACGCGGATGACCTGGGGCAAGAGCGGCGTCTGCACGCGGATGCCGATGCCGACGTCATTCTGCAAGGCGTACGGCGCATTCACGTAGGTGATCTGCGGCGGCACCGGCGTGAAGAACGGCGCGTGTGGGCCGGCAGGCGGCGGCGGCGTCGGCGCTGCCGTGGCCCCGACGACCGGGGTGATGTACGGTGCGTCGCCCGAATCGGCGAAGAGCGCGATGCCGAACTTCTTATCACTCGTCACCGGTATGCGCAGCTCGACCTGACCGAGCACCTGGCGATTGCCATAGAAGATGTACTTCGTGCCGCGCAGCTGCTGGTCGGATAAGCTGAACAGATCGTTGTAGGGCAGCGCGGTCGGACCGCCGTTCGTCCAGCCCCAGTTGAAATGCAGCGCCAGCGTCGAGTGATGCCGCACGGGCCAGAAATGCGTCCAGTCGAAATCGGCTTTGCCGAACTGGTAGTCCGAACCGAAAGCCTGAAGCGCGATCTCGTCCGAAAAGCCCTGCGTCCCGCCGTGGCGGGGATTCGTGATGTCGTCTCGGTTGTCTTTGAAGATGGCGGGCGTGACGCTGTTCAGCTTGGTGGATGCCGACGAGGTCTGGATCGGAGTGGTGGTTCCGGGCGCGATGTTCGTCGTTCCTAAGCTCAAGAACGCCTGTGGGAATCCGGCCGCGTCGACCTCTTGGTACAGGTGCGTGGCCGATACCCCAAACGACAACCGGGTGTAATCGGCGACCGGATGTCCGAAGGCGACGGCGACGCCGGAACTGCGCGAGGTGAAGTTCACGTACTGATTCGTGCACGGCTGGCCGTTCGCCGAGCACGGTCCGGTCACCGTCGGCGCGGCGAGCGTCGAGAGCGTGGGCGTGGCGAGCGTCGACGTCACCGGCGTCGTCGAGTAAAACGGGTTGTTGCCCGGGATCTTGTAGACCGGGCGCGGCTGATCGTTCTGCAGATCGTTGAAGACGCTCAACGTCACCGAGTTCGCTTTGAACCTCTGGATATACGGCACGCCCACGCTGAAGTTGACGTTGCTGAAATGCTGGCCCTTCTGCAGGTTGATCGAGGCGCTATTGCCCGTACCGGCTACGTTGTTCTGCGCGAAGGAGAGGCCCAAGCCGAAGCCTTGGCCGAATTGCCCGCCGCCGCCGTAGCTGATGTTGACGCCGGCGGTGCCGGTGCGCTGCTCGACCACGGTCCAGATGAGCGTGATGTATCCGCACTTGCTGCCGAACGGCTTGGTGCTGAGGTCCACCGACTTGAAGAACTGCGTGTTGTTGATGGCTTCGTAGTCGCGGCGCAGCGCGGCATCGGAGATGAGCGAGCCGGGATGCATGCGCAAGAGACGGCGGATCACGTAGTCCTTCGTGATGCTGTTGCCGGCGATCTCGATCGCGCCCACCCTCGCCTCGCAGATGGTCACATCGACTTCCCCGGGATTGTCGACGTTCGGGGCGCCGTCCGGCACGGCCGACAGCCCATCCGATTTGTATAGGTTGACGATGGCGTTGAGGTCCTGGTTGAAGACCTCGCCCGAGAAGATCGTGCCTGGTTTGGTCTTCATGACGCTTTCGATCACGGGCGTCGGGAAGACGGTGTTGCCGGTGATCACGACCTTGGTGACGGTGACGCCTTCTTTGATGGCGATGTTGATCGTGCCGTTGGCGTCGATCTTGATGTCCTGGACGTGGCGCGTGCCGATGTAGCCGAGCTTGTCGTAGTACGAGTTGATCTTTTGGATGTCGTCGCGCAGCGTGTTCGTGTTGAGCACGGTGCCGATGGTCGTGTCCAAGAGCGCGAGCAGCACGTCGTTCGAGACTTGCTTGTTGCCGGTGAACACGATCTTGCTCACGACCGGATTCTCGACGACGATGTACGACACGGCGACGCCGCCGGGGGTGGGATGGATGTCCACCTTGACGTCGGTGAAATAGCCGAGCGCGAGGATGGCCTGCTGGTCCGCGGCCAGACGCTTGTTGTCGAGCGGGGCTCCCGCTTGCGTGCGGATCACGGCGACGATCCTGTCGGTGGGCACGTGGCTATTGCCGCGGACGTTCACCGCCGTGACGATCGGTTGAGGAGCTGCGGGTGCGCCAAGCCCTGAGGCCAGGGCAATCAAGCCGATGACGATCGCCGCAAGAGCGAGTCGCGACAGGTTAGGCAACGCCGGATGTGCTCCTCATCTAACTAGCGCCGGGTGGTGCGGACGCCCAACTGCGGGGCGGCGCGCTTGCCCTACCGGCGGTCGGCCGCAACCGTGCAGGCGGCGTGCCATCGTTCTCCCCCGCCCGAGGGAGCAGTGGGGCTGCGTCATATGGCCGGGGAACGGGACATTGAGTTCCGATGGCTTCCGAACGATTCCTCCCGGCGCTGCGGCATTGGCCGCTCCCCAAACAGACCGTGAGGTCCGGCGATCCACGGCCGTGACAACGCTTCTTCAATGGAATTGATACTGCAAGTTCAGCGTGGTCGTCGCATAGCTCGTCACGCTGAGATTGGGCTGTGCCGTGACCAGGTCGAGCGAGAGATAGTCGCGCAGGCGGTATGACACGCCGTACGACTGTGTGACGGGGACTTCGAGGGTCGTCTGGTACACGGCCGAGATCGTCGGGGTGACCTTCGTGCGCACTTCGACCGCGAGGTTGCCCTGCGCGTTGAAGATGAACGACAGCGATTCGATGTTGAGCTGCTGCGCCAGCGCTGCCTCGACCGGATAGAGCAGACTGCGCGACAGCTGGGCGTTGAAGTAGCTCTGCGCGGTCTGGGTGAGCGTGGTTTGGGCTTGGGTCGAACTCGGTCTGCTCAGGCTTGCGATCTGCGGCGCATGGAGCAGGGTCGCGATGATCTGATCGCGGCTCATGGTTGGATTCGACGTCAGGTCTGTGTTGAGATTGTCCACCCGACCGGTGACATGCAGCGTGATCTCCGCGCCGCCAGTGTTGGTCACCGCGATCACGTCCATCGTGGGGAGCAGGCCGCTCTCGTGATCGAACGTGACCGTCCCTGAGACGAGCCGGAAGTTCGTGTCGAAGTAGCCCACTTGGCCGCGCACCGCGTAGAACTGCCCGTCGAGTGTCGGAGCGCGCAGGTTGCCACCGATGACGATGCCGCCGGCCGTGGTGAGGTCGATCGCGTTGCCCCCGCGCACGCGGACGTTCGGTCCAGCGGTCAGCGCCAGGTTGACGTCGGCCGCGGGCAGCGCGATGCCAGTCGGCGCGGGGGTCGGTTCGCCGATCGTCGTCAGCGTGTGCACCTTGTCGCCCCACACGCCGCCGCCGTAGACGATGGTGTGGCCGGGCTGGAGCTTGGGCACGCCGGGCGCCTCTTCCGGCGCGTTCTGCGCGCTGAGCGCGGCGGAGCCCGTGGCGAGATCGTAGATCGCGGAGAAGGGGATGGTCGTGTTGGACAGCGTCACCGATCCCTCGACGTACGGCGTGACCCCCGAGCGCGTCATGGCGAGATCCCCGTCGACCGTGCCGTTGATCCAGCCCGGCACGTTGACCTGGGCGCTGTGAAAACCGACGCGCGACGAGAACTGCAGACCGGCGTTGGCGCGCAACCCCTCGGCCGGCACGATGTGCGCCGCGCCTCGCGCGTCGATCGTGCCTCTGCCTGCACGCGCCTGTATGCCGGCGAGCGTGATCGTGTCGCGATCGAAGCTGACGTTGGCGTTCAGGTCGGTGAGCGGAACGGTCTGCAGCGGCGAGGTCACGGTGGCGGAGCGGATCTGTGCCGACCCCTTACCGACCGGGTCGCCGGCATTGCCGAAGATCGAGGCATCTGCATTGAGGAAGCCCGTGAGCGTCACGTAGCGTCCGATGATCGGGTCGAGCACTGCCAGATCGATCTTCTGCGCACGCATGGTCAGCTCGACCGGACGCTCCTTGGGACCAAGCGCGAGCGGCTGCAGCTGGAGAGGGAGTTGGCCTCCGAGCGTCAGGTGGCCACGATTGCCGGCGAAGATCAGCTCAGTGTCGCCGATGCTCACCGAGCCGGGAGCGTAGGTGGCGTTGATATTGGCCCGGTCGAACGCGATGCCGTAGATCGTCGCATGCCCGGCGTCGATGCTGAGCGCCGCCCGCGGCTCATGCAGCGAGCCCGTCAGATGCACGTCCGCCGTGGCACTGCCACCGAGCGCGCCCGGCACACGCATCGCCGTGGCGACAGCGGCGAGGTCGGCGGCAGACAACGCTGCCTTGCCGTCAAGCCGCTCGTGCTCGAACGTGTAGCGCCCCTCGGCTGTGGCGACGAGATAGGGAAGCGTCAAGTCGCCGCGCGAGAGCGTCACGCCCGCGGCGTCGCTTGTCAGCGTTCCACTGAGCTCGTCGATCGACATCCGCCGCACGCGGCCACCATGCAGCGCGAATGTCGCAGTGCCGATCGGGTTGTGCAGCGTGCCGGTCATCTGGCCCTCGGCGTCGAGACGGCCGGTGACGCCCAGCGCTTCTTGGTGGAAGAGCGGTAGCACGGCGGCCAGGTCGACGCTGCGCAGCCGCGCCTTCAGACGGTAGGTCGCAGTACGCAGATCGGGCAGCCGCGATCGGTTCGGCGTGAATCGCGCCGTGCCCGACACGGTCGCCGCTCCCACCGAGCCGTCCTGACGAACGACCGCGCGCAACGTGCCGCCGCGGCTGTAGAAGTCGGCGTCGATGTGGCCGAGGGGGTAATCGCGCACGGCAGCGTCGTCGAGGTTGAGCTTGCCGCCCCAGGCTAGTTCGCCCGGTTCTGAAGCCACGTCGATGTTGAAATCGCCCGTGCCTGCGAAGACGTCTGCGCCGCCGAAAAAGTCGTTGAAATCTGTCATGTCCACATGCGGGCTTGCCGCCTGCACCGCGAACCCAGCACGTGAGATGTCGCCATCGAGCGCGAAGCGTGAGCTGCCCACCTGCACCGAGGCGCTGCGCAGCGTGACGGCGCCGGGTCGTGCCTGCATCCGTCCACGCAATTCGTTGAAGACCACGCCTCGGATCGTGCCGACGCCTGCGTCGATGTTGCCGGCGAGCTGCGGCGCACCCGCGTTGCCGCCGACGCGGACGTTCGCGGTGAACGAGCCGGTTAACGGTGCGCGCGAAGCGGTGAAGCGGTTCAGACCGGCGAGATCACCATCGCGAATGCTGAGGTCAAGCGCGAGCGGGCGAACGGATGCACCCGCGTTCAGACCGCTGACGCTGCCGCTGATCGTGGCGCGATTGCCGGCGAAAGCGACGCGGCTCGCGTTCGAGCGCAGCGTAGCGGCAGCATATCGCAGGTCCAGGTCGCCCGCGAACGGCTCGTTGTCGTAGGACGAACGCACGGTGCCGGCGGCGACGATGCGCGGCTGCGACATCGTTCCGTCGAGCGTCGCGAAGCCGACGGCAGATCCGCCATGCAACGGCATGCTCGGAGCATCGAGCGCCGCGAGGTCAAGGTGCGGCGAGAACGCCTCGAGATGTCCGCTCATGTCGCCCGCAGCCGCAGGCGTGATGCTCCCCGCAGCCCACACGACTGCTCCTGGAGCCGCGACGCTCCCGAGCAACGCAGTCGTCGCACCGCTCGAATCCACGAGCATCGACCCGTCGCGCACGTTGACGCCCGCGATGCTCGCGTCTACGCTGTGGGCTTGGAACCTGAGCACGTACTCCGAGCCCGAAAGCGCGAGTGAGAACGCGCCGCTCGCCCGGCCGCGGGGATGCATGCGAGGAAACGCAGGCGCGAACGCCGCCAGATCCGCCGTACCGCTGCCCTCAAGCGCCGCGGCGCTCACCGAGAGGCGGGGCGTGACGAGCAGATCGCCGTGCGCGGTCGCCGCGAGTGAGCCCCCGCTCAAACTCGCGTGCACGATGTGGACGCGTCCGTTGCGTCCGCCGGCCACGAGACTGGCTTCGCCCAAGCCGACGCCGTCGACCACAAGATGCGCCGCCCGCGCATCCACACCCACCCCCGGCAGATCGGCCTGGCCGTTGACGAAGGCGGCCCCATCCACGGTTGTATCTAATGATGGCAGTGCGCCGGAGACGGAGCTCACATCGGCCAGAGCGACGCGCCCGCCGCGCACGTGCACGCCGGCATGCGATGCCACAAGCCAGCCCCAGATGTCGGCTGGTCTGCCGGGCCTGCGCGCCACGGTGGCCGTGACGAACACCTCGCCGTCGCGCGATCGCAAGAGCGCTGGGCCGTAGGCGATGCGTTGCGGCCCGGCGCCAAAGAACGCCTGCAGCGAACTGCCGCCACCACCTGATAGCTGCGCGTACCCGTTCGCCTCCGGCGCGCCGATCGGTCCCTGCAGCGTCGCGAGCACGCGGACCGTCCCGAGCGCATTGACATTGGCCGCGTAGGGCACGAGGCGTGACGGTGCGCTCGCCTGGACGAGCACCATCGTGTCGATCGGCGATCCGTGGAGGTCGATGTCGCCCTGCGCCCACAGACGTGCGCCGTGGTAGTCGAGGTCAAGCGCCGTCGCGGTCAGGTGCCACCCAGTGTAGTAGAGCGTACCCATCACGTGCGGGAGCGCGGCGCCGGCGTACTGCGCGTCGCGCGCTCGAAACGACCCTGCGACGCGGATATCGCTCAGCGGCCCGTCGACGCGCATGGCGGCCCAGAACGGTCCGCTCACCGGTTGTCGCCGCGAGAAGGCGAAGAGCGCGCGTTCGCGCTTGAGATCCCCCTCCTGCGATGCGGCGAAGGCGAGGCGCATCGGTCCCAACACTTGGATGAGACCCCGCGCGCGCAGCGGCACGCCCGCCGCGGTCCCGGTCAAAAGCGGGGTCGAGATCGATCCATCTTGGTAATGTAAACGGCAGAACACGTCTCGCACCGGCACGTCGAGCGGCGTGAGCCGCAAGCGAGCGATGCGCACTGTCGCGTCAGCGCTGAGATGCCATTTGTGCGGCGACCCGGCGGCATAGCCGACCGAATAGGCGAACATGTGCACCGACGCGGTGCCGCCCTCGTCGATGAAGGCGGTCGCCGGTGCTAGCGCGTCGACGACCGGGGCGAGCGGAATGTCATCCGAATCGATCGTCGCACGCCCAAAGCCCACACTGTCATCGGTGAAGAGCCGGGCGCGGATGGGAGCGCTGCCGCGCACGCTGCGCAACGTCGCGCTCAGATCGCCACTGCTGTGTCCGGCGTCGAACGAGAGCCGCATATCGATCCCGTCGATGGAAAACGTCTTGCCCACGGCGACGACGGCCTGCGGATCCAGCACGGTGATCTCGCCGCGAGCGACGATGACGCGCAGGCGCAGCGGCGCGCCGCGCGCGGGCGCGGGCGGCGCGCCGGGGCGCGGCAGCAACGGCTCGAAATTCCAGCTGCCGTCGTCATGGCGGATCACGAGCACGTGCGGGTCCTCGAGCACGATCTCGCGCAATCCCAGGGCGCGATCCCCACGCCCGAGCAGGCCGGCCGGATCGATGTCGACCTCAACGTGTTTCACGGCGAGGAAGAGCTCGCCGCGGTTGTCGGTGACGTCGAGATCGTCGATGCGGACGCGGTGTGGGCCAAGTCTCAGATGTGCGCTGGCCAGATGATAGCCGCGCTGCCAGATGATGAAGCGCAGGCCCATGGTCGCGAGCGCGGTCCGCCCAGATGGAAAGGCCATGATGAGCGCAAGCAGGGCCGCCAGCGCGACGACGGCGACGATGGAGATGACGGCCGCGACTTTCAGCCTGCGCATGTGTACTGGTTATTCCCGTTCATGGCAACGAAAACCCAGGCCACGTATTGCGGCCGTCACGAGCGCCCTAGCGCGCCCGGGGTTGCACGCGCGGGGACGCGGCGAATCCACGGAGCTTTCTAAGCTTCGCCGCTCAACTTCGAACTCGGCAGGCTCGTTTCTCAGAAGCCCCTGCTTCGTGCAACCCCGGACGCGCTAGGGCGTAGGCGAGAAGTCACACGTCGAGATTGACGACGTCGCGTGCGTTATCGGCGATGAACTGCTTGCGCGGTTCGACCTTCTCGCCCATGAGAATGGTGAACATCTCGTCTGCTGCGACCGCATCGTCGAGCAGTACCTTGCGCACGATGCGGCGCTCGGGATCCATGGTGGTCTCCCACAGCTGCTCGGGGTCCATCTCGCCCAGGCCTTTGTACTGCTGGATGGTCGCTCCGTCACCCACCTCGGCGAGCGCGCGATCGCGATCCTCTTCCCGGTAGCAATAGATGATCTTCTTCCCTTTGCGCACCTGGTAGAGCGGCGGCTGTGCGATGAACAGATGTCCTTCTTCGATGAGCTTGGGCATGTAGCGGAAGAAGAACGTGAGCAACAGCGTTCGGATGTGCGCGCCATCCACGTCGGCGTCGGTCATGATGTAGATGCGATGATAGCGCAGCTTGCTGATGTCGAAATCTGACTGGAATCCGGCGCCGAGCGCGGTGATGAGCGTGCGGATCTCCTCGTGGCCGACGATCTTGTCGAGGCGTGCCTTCTCCACGTTGAGGATCTTGCCGCGCAGGGGCAGGATGGCTTGGAAGTGGCGGTCGCGGCCGAGCTTGGCGCTGCCGCCGGCTGACTCGCCTTCGACGAGGAACACCTCGCTGCGCGCAGGATCGCGCTCCGAGCAGTCGGCCAGCTTGCCCGGCAACGAACCGCCGTCGAGCGCGCTCTTGCGCCGCGCGAGATCGCGCGCTTTGCGCGCCGCCTCGCGTGCGCGGGCCGCGTTGGCGCATTTTTCCACGAGCTTGCGCGCCGGGCCTGGGTTCTCTTCGAGATAGAAGGTCATCGCTTCGGCAACGACCTCATCCACGGCACCGCGAGCTTCGGCGCTTCCCAGCTTGGCCTTGGTCTGGCCTTCGAATTCTGGATTCGGGATCTTCACCGAGATGACCGCAGTCAGGCCCTCGCGCACGTCCTCGCCCGAGAGGTTGGCCTCGGACTCTTTGAGGATGTTGTTCTTCTTCGCGTAGTTGTTGAGCACGCGGGTCAGCGCCGAACGGAACCCCGCCAGATGCGTGCCGCCGTCGACGGTGTGGATGTTGTTGGCATACGCGAGCACGTTTTCGATGTAGCCTTCATTGTACTGAAAGGCGACTTCGACTTCGATCTTGCCGCGCGTGCCCACCACGTAGCGCACGTCGTGCAGCGGACCTTTGTTCTTGTTGAGATGCTCGACGAAGCTCTTGATGCCCCCTTCGTAGGCGAACGACTGCTTCTTGTCGTTGCGCTCGTCGACCAGATTGATGCGCAGCCCGCGGTTGAGGAAGGCGAGCTCGCGCAGCCGCTGCTGGAGGATATCGAAGGAGAAGTCGAGTGTCGAGAAGATCTGGGCGTCGGGTTTGAAATGCTGCAGCGTGCCGGTACCCTCGGCCTCGCCGAGCACCTTAAGCTTCGATACGGCAATGCCGCGGGCGAACTTCTGCTCGTAGAGCTTCCCGTCGCGCTTGACCCGAGTGATCACCCATTCCGAGAGCGCGTTGGTCACGGAGACGCCCACGCCATGCAGGCCGCCCGACACCTTATAGCCGAGGGTGTCGAACTTGCCGCCGGCGTGCAGCGTCGTCATGACGACCTCGATGGCGGGCTTGCCTTCTGACGCGATGACGTCCACCGGGATGCCGCGGCCGTCGTCCTCCACCGAGAGCGAACCGTCTTTGTGGATGACGACGTCGATGGTGGTGCAAAAGCCGGCGAGCGCCTCGTCGACCGCGTTGTCGATCGCTTCGAAGGCGATCTGGTGCAGGCCGCGGGTGCTCGTGTCGCCCACGTACATGCCCGGGCGCTTGCGCACGCCTTCCAAGCCCTTGAGAACCTTGATATTCTCCGCGCCGTACCCGTCGCTCGAGCGACGGCTCGCGCCGGCCTGTGTCTCCTTAGCTGGGGTCAAATCGGTCTTCTTCCCTCACGCCTGTGCGCACGGCGAATGCGTCTGCGCATCTAGAGGCGGCAGTCTTCCGCTTATCGAGTGTGGTTCTCGCGCGGCGCCCGACGCGCCTCTTGGTTTTGCGGTGCGACGTCGCCGAATAACACACTCGTCCAATCACGACCGAGCACATCTGTGACCAGCGCGCGACCGATGTCGCGTTGCGGCAGGCCGCTTTGCAGCATGACGTAGCTCCAGGCGACGACCCGGTCCTCCGCCGTGAGCGCGGCGCGGCGCAGGCGCCGAGCGGCGGCGTCGACGTCGAACTGCCAGCGTGCCAGCAGTCGCTGCCTCGTGCGTTCGTAGGCCGTCGCGGTCGTGCGCGGCAGCGCCACGCGCACGTCGGCGAGCGAGAGCCACGGCGCGTGCATGAGCGCGCGTTCGATCGCTCCAAGTGTCCGCCGGCGTTTGCCGTCGGCGCATGGCGCGCACACGTGCACGGCGCTCGACTCGGGCGCGAAGCGCCGTCCGCACGAGGCGCATATCTTCCAGCCCGCCCTGTCGCGCTCGGCATCCAGCGCCTGTTGCATCGCCGCCACGCGGGCCAGTATGGTGGCGATGTCTTCAGCGCTGCGGTCGTCGGCCGGTTCGCTTCTGCGCGACGTTGGCAGAGCGCGCGGCCGGACCGGCTCTCGCCCGCGCGTCCTCTCGGAGTCGAGCAGCAATTTCGTGCGGCCGCTGGCGACCATGAAGCGCAGCTTGAGTAACCGTTCGTGGGGAAACGCGCGCTGCAGCACGCTCATGATGCGCGGCGCGTGCAGGCTGAGCTCGTCGCTCCACGCACTGCTCGCGGTGAGGACGGTGAGCACGCCGTTGCGGAATCTCGTCGGGCGGCTGCGCCGAGCGACCTCTGCACCCACGGCCTTTTCCCAGGCCGCCGCGAACGCGGCAGCTGCTTCGTCTGCTGAGGCGGAACCCGAACCGCGAATCCCACTTGCCCGCGGCGTCCAGCCGGCGATCAGCGCTTTGAGGCTGCGCGGTCCGTTCACGGGCGCACGGCCTGCGTCAGCCGTCCGGCATGGATCTCGAACACGCTTGCCTGCGTGCCGGCGGCGAGCTCGGGCGCATCGGTGGACGTCACGAAGGCCTGCTCGCAGTTCTCGATGCTGCTCATGAACGATTGGCGCCGCGCAGGATCGAGCTCCGAGAGCACGTCGTCGAGGAGCAACAGCGGCGGTTCGCCCGCAGCCTTGGCCAGCAGCGCATACTCGGCCGCTTTCGCCGCGAGCACCGCTGTGCGCTGCTGCCCTTGCGAGCCGAATCGTGAGAGCATCTCGCCCCCGAGCGCAAAGCTCACGTCGTCTCGGTGCGGACCGACAAGTGACGTCTTGCGGGCGAGCTCAGCCGCCATGCTCGCGGCAAGCGCGGTCTCGAGCGCCTGCAACACGGCTCCCGGCGACTCGTCGCCGGCGGGCAACGCGGGCGACGAGAGGTAGGCGAGCTCGAGCGCCGGCTGTTCGCCCACCCAGCGCGCGTGGACGAGCGCCGCCTCGCGCGCGATCGTGCGCACGTATGCGGCACGTGCGCAGATGAGCTGCGAGCCGACCAGCGCGAGTTGTTCGTTATAGGTCGAGAGCAGCTTGCGGTCCACGCCGGGGTGTGACTTGAGCAGCGCGTTCTTCTGCAAGACGATCTTCGTGTAGCGGGCATGCTGGCGGTAGTATGCGCGATCGGCTTGCGAGAGCGCGACATTGAGGAACCGCCGGCGCAACGCGGGCGGTCCGGAGACGAGCTGCAGATCGAACGGCATGAACGTCACGGCGGCGATGCCGCCTAGGAATTGCGCGTACGGCACGGTACGCCCGTTGCGCAAGAAGCGCTTGCGCGCGCCATCGCCCACCCGGGTGATGATGCACGCCGCTTGCACGTCGCCCGTCTTCGTGCGCACGCGGGCGGCGACGCGCGCCAATGGGGTGCCGCTACGCACGAGATCCGCTTCGCGCGCCGCTCGGAACGATTTACCGGTCGCGAGCAGCGATATCGCTTCGAGCAGGTTGGATTTGCCCTGCGCGTTGTGGCCGATGAAGATGCACACGCCGCCCGGCGGTTCGAAATGCAGAGCGGCGTAGTTGCGGAAGTTCGCGAGGTCGAGCGTGCTGACGCGCACCGCGCATCACTGACGCAGGGGCATGAGGATGTACAGCTGTCGCTGTGCGGCCTTCGCGTCGCTCGGGTGGATCGCCGCCGGATTGAGAGCGCCGACGAATTCCAGCGTCACCGTCTCGGCTTCCACGTGGTTGAGGATCTCGACCAGGAACTTGGCGTTGAACGCGATGGTCAACGGGTCGCCCGTGCGCTCCACATCGATCTCTTCGTACGCGTTGCCGGCGGTGTCCGAGCTGGCGGTGATGACGAGGCTCGAACCGTCCATAGCAAGCTTCACCATGCTGGCGCGATCCCCGGCGACGACGCCCGCGCGGCGCAGCGCGGCGAGCAGTTGCGCGGTGCTGGCCACGACCTTCTTGTCGAATTCCTTGGGGATGACTTGCTGGTAGTTCGGGTATTGCCCGTCGACCAGGCGGACGCTGATCTTGGCGTCACCAGTGTTGAAGATGAGCTGGTTGGCCTGGCCGCCGACCACGGTCGCCTCGATCTGGCCTTCGCCGCCCGCGCGCACGACCTCGCTCAGGCCTCGCGCCGGTACGATTAGTTTGGTCGCGGCGGCGACCGGTTCCGCGAGCTCGAGTTGATAGCGCGCCAAGCGATAGCCGTCGGTGGCCACGAGCATGGCATCCGTCCCCTCGAGCTCGAGCAGGGTGCCCATGAGCACGGCGCCGCGTGCTTCTTCGCTCGAGGCTGCGAAGGTCACCGCGTTCGCCGCGTCGCGCAGCGCTTTGGCGGCGACGCGGAACTGGCCGCTGCTCGTGCCCTCGGGCAGCGGTGGGTACTCCTCCGCTGGGAGGGTGAAGAACTCGTAATTCGAGCGCTCGCATTTGAGCGTCGCGCGGCTGGCCGTGCCCTGCATCTGCAGCTTGGCCGCGGGAAGGTTGGCCAGGTAGCCGGTGAACAGCCGCGCCGGCACGGTGCAGGCGCCTTCTTCGTGCACCTCAGCCGAGATAGAATTCTCAAGCGTCAGCTCGAGATCGGTCGCACGCACGCTCACGCGCCCGCTTTTGGCCGCGACCAGCACGTTGTTCAAGATCGGCACCGTCGTGTGCGCATTGACGACCTTGCTCGCCGTGCCGACGGCCGCGGCGATGTCTTTGGCATTACAGGTGAATTTCATCCGGCTCCCTTTTAGGTTGTGCACACAGCCGTCACGACGTCCTCTGTGTAGTTCTTTATATAGATAGATCGTTGTCGCTGTAGTAGAGAGGTGTATGACGTGGACAGGCGGCGCATCCTCGTAGCGGCGCGGCTTTGCGGCCGCGCTCCGTGTGGACGCGCCCGCTGCGCTTATCCACGTCCCTCACAGGTGGGTGACATACAGCGGACGCGGGCCCTTTTCATCCACGCCATCCTCATCTCGTCCACCTGGGCGTGAGGACGCTAGGGCGTGCTAGCTCTCCTGCGAGATGGTCGAGAGCACGGAGCGCACTTTGCTGCGGAACTCCGGGTCGCGCTCCATCTGTTTTTTAACCTTGTCTCTGGCGTACATGACCGTGGTGTGGTCCTTCTTGCCGAATTCGCGCGCGATCTGCGGCAGAGAGGCATTGGTCAGATCGCACGCCAGATACATCGCGATCTGCCGCGGCACCGTCAAGCGCTGGTCGCGCCGTTGGCCCTCGAGTTCTTTCTGGCTGATGCCGTGGAAGCGCGCCACCTTCTCCTTGATGAGGGATATCGTGACCTTGCGCAGCGGCATCTCATTGATCTCGTTGCGCAGCACGTCGGCGGCCAGCTCCACGGTGAGCGGCTGTTTGTAGAGCGAGGCATAGGCGGTGAGCTTGATGAGCGCGCCTTCGAGCTGGCGGATGTTGGATGGGATGATCTTGGCGATGTACGAGGTCACCTCGTGCGGCACGTCGATCCCGTCGCTTTCCGCTTTCTTGCGCAGGATCGCCTCGCGTGTTTCGAGGTCGGGCGATTGGATGTCGGTGAGCAACCCCCATTCGAAACGCGAGCGCAGGCGGTTCTCCAAGGTCTGGATGTCTTTCGGCGGGCGGTCGCTCGAGATGACGAGCTGCTTCGAGGCCTCGTGCAAGGTGTTGAACGTATGGAAGAACTCCTCTTGCGTCTGCTCTTTGCCTTCCAAGAACTGGATGTCGTCGATGAGCAGCACGTCGACCGTGCGATAGCGGTTGCGGAACTCGACGGTTTGGTTGTTCTTGATGGCGGTGATGAACTCGTTGGTGAAGGTCTCCGACGAGACGTAGACGACGCGGGCACGCGGGTCGCTCAGGCAGACCCGGTGGCCGATGGCATGCATAAGGTGGGTCTTGCCCAGCCCGACAGCACCGTAAATGAAGAGCGGGTTGTACGCCCGCGCCGGTGCTTCGGCCACGGCTTGCGCTGCGGCGTGCGCGAAGCGGTTCGTCGCCCCGACGACGAACTGCTCGAAGGTGTAGCGCTCGTTGAGCCCGGTGTGGCGGAAATCATCGGACGCCGCCGTGGCCGCCACAGGTGCACGCGCGAGCTCGGTGGCAAGCGCGGACGGCGCCTCACCGCTCGCCTCGGCCGGCGCCGATTCATCCACCACGAAGCGGACCGAGATAGGTGAGCCTATGATCTCGGCAAGCGTCGCCACGATCGTGCTCTTGAGCCGGTTCTCCGCCCAGTCCTTGGCGAACGCGTTCTGGACGGTTAGCGTCACCTCGTCAGTCGCGAGGCGCTCGACGCGCATGGGCCTGATCCACATCTCGAAGATGGGCTTGGTGAAGCGGTTCTCAAGCTCACCCAGGCAACTCTGCCACAGGTACTCTTCGTTGGTGGGCAGTACGGCTGCAGTTTCCATCGACAATCTCTCTATCTTCCGAAATGCTTTCTGCGAAAAAAAATTCACACCGCGTGTGAGGCGGATTCAGGATAGGGCATCGCGCGTTAGCGTGAAAAAAACGCTATTCCTTCAGGCTTTGACAACTTTCTTTATGCACATATGCACAGCTTGCACGTGGTCTCTGTGGATAGTCGTGAGACATATCTGTGCGCGTGCCCATGATGTGAAGCTCTGCGCATCGTGAGCGGCCTCATCGCGCTCGCCGGCCAGGCGACAAGTGAAAAATGTAACATGCGGGCTCGAATCGCCGCGCAGCCGCGCGCTTGGGGGCCGCGGCTCTCGCGCGATCGGCTATACACAGTCTTATCCACAGGTGTGAATAAATGCTTTTCACTCTCATGGAAAAGTCGCCAACACCTTATGACACAAGGCTTTGCGCCACAATACGGCGATTTCATGCTCACCCGTTCATGCACCGCTTGTCCACCGTCGGCACCTGTTCTTCGCCGGCTCTCAAAGCGAAGGCTCGCTTGCTCACTAAGCAGGCGACTCGAACCCGGCTTTTGGCCTGCAGGTGCGACCTGCCGTGCAGCGCAAAGGCGGCAAAGCCCTATGAAATAGTGAAGTTGTTGACGCGCACCGATCTTTCTGGCATAATGACAAGTCGCTTTTGCGCCAGGCGCATTTTTCATGCGATCATGCATCGCGATCAGGAGTAGCAACGTCTCGTGAAACGTACCTATCAACCGCACAACCGCCGGCGCAAGCGCAATCATGGATTCAAAGCGCGCATGGCCTCCAAGGGGGGCCGTCGCGTCTTGTCCTCACGTCGCCGCAAGGGGCGCAAGCGGCTCACTCCCGACTAGCAGACGAGTGCGCGCGTACGCGAGTCTGCGCGGCAGACGCGAATTTGCGCTCGTGCTGCGTCGCGGCAGAACGGCAGGGAGCAAGCATCTCGTCGTCTTCGCGCTCGCGCCGCGCCGTATGCGGGATGCGCAGCGGCCGCGCCAGGCGGCCGTGCCCACGCGAGCGCGTGGAGCATCCACCAAGGTCGGCATCGTGATCACAAAAAAAGTCGGCGGCGCGGTCGAACGCAACCGCTTGCGCCGGCGCTGCAAAGCCATCCTCGACAGCACGCCGCTTGTGCAGACGCCGATGTGGTACGTCGTGCAGTTCCGGCCGTCTGCGGCCCAGATCAGCTACGCGCAACTGCACGAGCAGCTGACGAACGCGCTTGCGGCGAGCGTCAAGACGGCGGGCCAGACGCGCGGCCAGCGCGAAGCTTCTCAAGTATGAACCCCTTTGTCGGCGCGATCCGGCTCTACCAGCGGACACTGTCGAAGATGTTGCCGCCCGTCTGCCGGTTTGAGCCCAGTTGTTCGGAATATGCCGCGCAGGCAGTCGAGCGCCACGGCACCGTACGCGGGTTGCAGCTCGCGTGCATGCGACTTTTGCGCTGCGGACCCTGGCATCCCGGAGGCTTCGACCCCGTACCGTAAGGAATCTGGTGAGGCAAAAACAGATGTGAACGCTTTGCGCTTCATCAGGGCAGGAAAGGAACGCCCCTCGTCGTGCTCCATATCCTGAGCTTCGCGGCCGTCGCGCTGCACGGCATGAATCTCGTGCCGGTCGCCGCTCTCGTCAATCCCTGGTCCCAGTTCATCAACGGGCTCAGTTCGATCGCGGCGTGGGGCATCGACGCGCTCTTCAGACTGACGCACAACTACGGCTGGACGATGATGCTGCTCGCGCTCGGCGTCTCGCTCTTGCTCCTGCCGCTGTCGCTGCAAGCGCTGAAGTCGATGCAAGAAGCGCAGGCGCTCGCTCCGTACATCAAACGGCTCCAGACCAAATATAAGAACGACAAGGCCAAGCTCGGCGAAGAGACGATGAAGCTCTATCGCGAGCATGGCGTGAACCCGCTGGGCGGCTGCCTGCCCATGCTCGCGCAATATCCGTTCCTCATCGCGATCTACGGCGCGATCCGCCAGCATAACGATGCCTTCTCGAGCGCGCATTGGTTGTGGATCGGATCCGGGTTCTCGACGAGCCTCCCCAAGATACTGGCGACGAGCCTCGTGCAGCCCGACCACGTGTTGCTCTTGCTGTACGCCGTGTCGATGTACTTCTCGATGAAGCTGACGCCGACGGTTTCGATGGACGCGCAACAGCAGCAGATGATGAAAACGCAAGCGTTCATGATGCCGGCGATGCTCTATTTCTTGGGCAGCCTGTATCACTGGTCGTCGGCATTCGTGCTCTACTGGTTCAGCTTCAACGTGCTCAGCATGCTCGAGCGCGTCTACGTCATGAAGCTGCCGTCGCGCATCCCCAAACCACCCGAAGACACGCCGGCCACGCTCGCCGGGTATCCGCGAGATTGTCCGCAATGCAAGCAGCTGCTCACCGTCGTCAAGGGCAGCAAGTGCGAGAGCTGCGGAGCGAAAGTGCGCAAGCTCAGCCCGTCCGACAATGGCGCCCGTAAAGAGGCGGGCCAGGCTTCAATCGCGGGCGGCACATCCGACAAAGATGCGAAGGGAACCACATGAACGGTTACGGAGAGCGGGGACCCGGCTACGGCCGTCCGCAGCGTCGGCGCCCACCGGGCGGCGCGCGCGGGTATGGCAATGACCGCGGCAGACGCCCAGACGCACGAGGCAGCAAGCAAAGTTGCCCGCCGGAACTGCGCGACGCGTTCGTCGACGCGCGCGACTTTCTCGCCGGCCTTATCGCCGCGCTCGGCCTGCCGGCGCGGCTGTCGTTCGGCGGGGTCGATCCTGCCCGCGATGGACGCCAGATCACGATCGACGTGCGCGGCATCGCCGACGGCAACCGCAACTATAACCGCCGCGACGACGATCGTGAAGATGACGGCCTGGCGATCCTCATCGGCAAGCACGGTGCTACGCTCGACGCGCTGTCGGCCGTGACCAACGCGGCGATGCATCGCGGCGAATCGCGCGACCTGTTCTTCGCGGTGGACATCGAAGGCTATCGCCAGCGGCGCATCGCCACGCTGCGCTCGATCGCTCAGCGCTGCGCCATCCGCGTGGTGAACGAAGGCGTCGCCGTCGAACTCGAACCCATGCCGCCGTCGGAGCGGCGCATCATCCACCTCACTCTCGCGGCGCATCGCGACGTCGCGACCGAAAGCACGGGCATGGGCAGCCAGCGGCGCGTCGTGATCATGCCGCGTGGCAGCTCGCTGCCGCCGGTCGACGAGGACGAAGAAGACTTCCAGTAGGGTTGGCCGGAGAAAACAGACCGCAAGGTCTGTTGCGTCAAGGTCGCTACAAAGGTCCGTCGCTGCACATGAACGACGCAGACACGATCGCGGCGATCGCCACGCCACCAGGTATGGGGGCAGTCGCCGTCATCCGACTCTCGGGCGAGCGCGCCTTCGCCATCGCGCAGACATGCTTTCGTCCACTGCGAGTCGGCCAAGCACGGGTGGCGGTGCTGCGCCGCGGATGGATCCACGATCCCGAGAGCCGGGAGCAGATCGACGAAGCCCTCGCCGTGCATTTTGTCGCGCCGAACTCCTACACGGGCGAGGATCTCGTCGAGTTCCACGTGCACGGTGGCATGGGCGTCGTCGCCTCGTCGCTCGCGCTCTTACTGCGCCTCGGTGCGCGCCTGGCCCAGCCGGGCGAGTTCACCAAGCGCGCCTTTGTGCATGGCCGCATGGACCTCGCCCAAGCCGAAGCGGTCGCCGATCTCATCGCGGCGGAGAGCGAGCGCGCAAGTAAAGCTGCAGCCCACAGGCTGGCAGGCGATCTGGGCAAGCAGCTTCGCGCGCTGCGCGGCGAGCTGCTCGACCGGCTGGTCGAAATCGAGGCGCACGTCGACTACCCTGATGAAGTGCCCGAACCTGATACGGTGCAGCTTGCGGCCAGCCTGCAGGCGCAGGCCGAGCGCATCGCAGAGCTCTTGACCGGAGCGGGCGCGGCGCTCGTGTTACGCGACGGCATCGACTGCGTCATCGCAGGTCCGCCTAACGCCGGCAAGTCTTCCTTGCTCAACGCGCTCGTGCGCGCCGAACGGGCGATCGTCTCGGACGTGCCCGGCACCACTCGCGATGTGATCGAGGAGCGCATCGCCGTCGATGGCGTCATCCTGCGGCTGCGCGACACCGCGGGGTTGCGGGCGACCGCAGATGCCATCGAGGCCGAAGGCGTGGCGCGCGCTCGTACTGCCGTCCGCGACGCACAACTCGTGATCGCGGTGATCGACGTGTCCAAAGATCTCAGCGGCGACGACCGCATCGCGCTCGAGCAGACCGCAGCAGCGCAGCGCATCCTGCTCGCCAACAAAATGGACCTCGGCGCGCGCGGTGTGGAGGAGCTGCGCGCAGCGGCGCGCCTGGGCAGCGCGACGGACGAAGACGTTGTCATTGAAGGGTCCGTACTGTGGCCCCAGACGATCGAGGCGTTACGCACCGCCATAGCCCGTCGTGGCTGGGGCGGAGCGCTCGACGGGAGCCGCGCGCTCGTCGCCAACAGCCGCCAGATCGAGGCGCTCACCCGCGCGCGCGAGGCGCTTGAGCATGCGCGGGCGACCATCGCCGCCACCATGCCTCTGGATCTCGTCTCATCGGACCTCCGCGACGCCGTGGCGAGTCTGGGCGAGGTCACGGGAGATACGGTGACCGAGGAAGTGCTGACCGGGATTTTTTCGCGCTTCTGCGTCGGTAAATAACCGCTCGCAAGAGCAATGTGCCGGCGGCGCGAATGCCGCGCCTGATGGATTCCGACTTCGACGTCATCGTCATCGGCGGCGGCCACGCCGGTTGCGAAGCCGCGCTCGCGGCGGCACGCATAGGCGCGCGTACCCTGCTCTACAGCGGCAACCTCGACACGATCGGCCTCATGCCATGTAACCCATCGATCGGTGGACCGGCCAAGGGACAGCTCGTGCGCGAGGTCGATGCGCTCGGCGGCGAGATGGCGCGCTGCATCGACCGCACCTTCGTGCATGGACGCTGGCTCAACGAAAGCCGTGGCCCGGCAGTGCGCGCGCTGCGCGCTCAGGCCGACAAACGAGCGTATGCACAAACCATGAAGGCCACGCTCGAGCGGCAGCCAGGACTCTCGCTGCGCCAAGGCATGATCGTCGATCTTCTCGTGTTAAACGATGCCGTGGCCGGCGTGCGTTTGGCATCCGGTGCGGTCGTGCATTGCCGCCAGGTGATCATCGCTACGGGGACCTTTCTCGGCGGGAAGCTTTTCGCTGGTGAGAAGGGTTCGCCGGGCGGGCGCGCCGGCGAACAACCGGCGCTCGGTTTGGGCCTTGCCTTGCAACGGCTGGGTTTCTCGCTGGGCCGTCTGAAGACGGGCACGCCGCCACGAGTCCACCGGGACAGCATCGATTTCGCAAAGACGCTCGAGCAGCCACCGAGCACCGTGCCCCTCATGTTCTCCTATCGCAGCGAACCAGAGTTTCCCGGACCGCAGCTCTCGTGCCACATCACCGGCACGACGCAAGCGACGCACGAGATCATCTGGTCGAACTTGCATCGATCGCCGATGTACGGGCTTAACCTGATCGAAGGTATTGGGCCGCGGTACTGTCCCTCTATAGAGGACAAGGTGATAAAATTCGCTCACAACAAGACGCACCAGATATTTCTGGAACCGGAAGGATGGAATACGCTTGAGGTCTACGTCGGCGGGTTCTCCACCTCACTTCCGGAGGAAGTGCAACTCGCGATGCTTCGGACGTTGCCGGGTCTCGAGCATGCGGAGATGATGCGCGCAGGATACGCCGTGGAGTACGATTATGTATCGCCGACGCAGCTCTGGCCGACGCTTGAGACAAAGCACGTCGCCGGCCTCTTCCACGCAGGGCAGATCAACGGCACATCCGGCTACGAGGAAGCGGCTGCGCAAGGAATCGTGGCTGGGGTGAATGCGGCGGCTCGCGCTCTGGATCGAGAGCAGATTTCGCTTGCCCGTTCATCGTCGTACATCGGCACGCTCATCGATGACCTCGTGACCAAAGGAACCACAGAACCCTACCGCATGCTGACGTCGAGAGCCGAGCACAGGCTGCTCTTGCGCCACGACAACGCGGACGAACGGCTGACGCCGCTTGGGCGTTCCATCGGTCTCGTCGACGATGCATCGTTTGCGGCGTTCGAGGAACGCATGCGGGTGATAGCGGCGGAGCGAGAGCGGATCATGACCACACGCGCGCAGCCAGAGCAGGTGAGGCGCTTGGGTCTGTCGCCGGGCGCGCTCCTCGTCGAGGCCCTGCGCCGACCTGAGGTCGGCTACGCCGAGATAGCAGGCGAAAGCGGAGTCTGCGCTGATCTCGGGGAGCGAGTGGAGATCGAGCTCAAATATGAGGGCTACATCCGGCGGCAGAGCGCAGCGGCAGATCGGTTGGGCAAAGCCGATGCGGTCAAGATCCCGGTTGGGTTCGCATACGATCGCTGCATTGGGCTCTCGCGCGAGGCACGCGAGAAGTTCTCGGCCACGCTGCCGCTGACGCTCGGTCAAGCAAGTCGGATTCCCGGGATCACGCCGGCCGACGTTGGGATGCTTGCCGTGTACGTACGCAGGGGACAAAAGACAGAGATAGCCGGCAATACGGCGTGACGCTCGATCCACGCAAGCTCCTCGAAGCCGGCCTCGAGCGCCTGAAGATCGCAAACCCGACGGCAACCGCCGCCAAGCTCGCCGAGTTCGGAACCCTGCTGCTGGCTTCGAACCAGCAGACGAACCTTACCGGGGCCAAAGATCTTGCGAGCCTCGTCACCGAGCACTTCCTCGATAGCTTGGCACCCCTTGCGTTGGTCGAACTGTCGTCGCCGGTCGTGGATGTTGGAAGCGGTGCGGGCTTCCCGGGTATCCCTGCGGCGATCGCGTTTCCACAACAGATCATCGTGCTGCTCGAACCGCGCGCGAAGCGGGCTGCGTTCTTGCAATCTGCTGTCTCTCGTCTGGGGCTCGGAAACGTTTCGGTGATCAAGGCGTCGGCGCTTGGGCCGGGCGCGGCATCGCTCCACGGTAAGGCTGGAACCGTCTTGATGCGCGCGCTAGCAGAACCTGAGAAAGCGATCGGTTTGGGCTCCGTCCTCGTACGCCCGGGCGGCGATCTTGTGCTGTACGAGGGCCGTCGTGCTCGGCCGACGCCGGAGCAGCGCAAGGCAGCGGCGCGAATGAAGGGCGAGATCGACGTGAGGAGAGTCTTCGTCCCCGGTCTCCCAAGCGTCCGCCACGTCTGGGTCGTTCGCAGATCGCTCGAGCCTGCTCCCCTATGGAGGCGCCGCTCGAGCAAGGGCGGATAGCCGTGAGGCCATTTCAGATAACCGTTCCCTCTCGGGTCTTCGAAAGCGTTGCTTTTCGGCCACCATCTCCCGCCAGATCGCGAAGGCCCGCGCCTTAGCCCCGGCAAGTGGGTATCGATCGAAATGGGCGGCGACTCGAGCAAGCTCGCCAGCACGGGTCACCCGGTAGTAAGCTCCCCGCATCTCAAGCTCATCTGAGCCAGACCTGGTAGCATAGACCCGGCCGGCCTCGCCGAAAAAAGCCTTGATGGCATGCAGTATCGGGGCGTCCGTTGCGCCAACTTTGAGCGCGAAGTAGACAGTGACGGCCCTACCGGAGCGACTATACGTGAAGCTTCCGCACCCCTCCACAAAGCCCGTGACGTACCATGGATCGAGCAGATGTTTCACGTGAAACTGTTTCAATTAAAACATTTACACTTCCCTCGCTCGGGTACGCTTGGTGTCTGACACCTTTCCCTTGGACGATCTTCTCGTGAGCACGATCGGCGCCGGCCGCGTCTTCAGCGTCGGAGGCCGCGTTCGCGACGAGCTTCTCGCCGATCTTGGAAAGCCTCAACCACGCTCGACGGATGCGGATTACCTCATTATTGGCGTCCCGTATGACGGACTAGTACAGAAATTATCATCCTTAGGCTCCCTTGAACTAGTTGGCGCTTCCTTCGGCATCATCAAGTTCACGCGCGAAGGGGTGACCGTAGACATCGCCCTGCCGCGGCGCGAGCGGTCGACGGGCACGCACCATCGCGACTTTGAGGTCGACGCTGCGCCCGACATCCCCTTGGAAGAGGATCTGAGCCGGCGCGATTTTCGCATCAACATGATGGCGCGCGATCTTGCCTCCGCAAAGCTCGTCGATCCCTACGGCGGCGAAGCAGACCTGCGCAGCGCGCGGCTCGACATCCTCAAAGACGAAGCGTTCATCGAGGACCCGCTGCGCATTTTGCGCGGCGCGCATTTCGCCGCGCGATTCGATCTCGAGCCGACACAGCGAACGCTGTCAGCCATGCGCGCAGCCGCCGCTCTTGTCAGCACGGTCGCCCCGGAGCGCATCGCCGACGAGCTGAACAAACTTCTGACCAAGTCGGCTCGTCCCAGCATCGGCCTTGAACTGCTGCGAGACGTCGGCGCCTTGTCGCAGGTCATGCCCGAACTACTCGAAGGTTGGGGAGTCGAACAAAACGAGTTTCATCGCTACACGGTCTATGAGCATGCCTTGCGAGCGTGCGATGAGGCGCCGCGCGATCTCGTTTTGCGATTGGCCGCACTCTTGCATGACGTCGGCAAGCCCAAGACCAAATCCGGGCCGCATTTCTATCGGCACGAGGTCGTCGGGGAGGACATGGCGCGCGACCTCTTGACCCGGTTGCGCTTCAGCGGGGACGTTGTGACGCAGGTGACGCAGCTCATCCGCCACCACATGTTCGCATCCGACGATGGGCTCTCGGACGCAGCCGTGCGGCGCTTCATCAACCGCGTTGGCCCGGGCTCCATCGAGCAGCTCTTCGCGCTGCGCCGGGCCGATATCACAGCCTCAGGGCTGCCGGAGCGCAATCCAGCCGAATTGGACCGCTTTGCCGGACGGGTGCGGCAAGAGCTCGCGGGGCCGAGCGCGTTCGGCATCGCCGATCTGGCCATCGACGGCGCCGCTGTCATCGCGCTCATGCACGAGCTCGGACTCGTCGGGCCCGACTTCCGTGGCGACGCTCGTGTCGGCGCGGTGCTGCGCGATTGTCTTGAATGCGTGCTGGAAGATCCAGCGAAGAACACTGGAGAACACCTGCGCGCGGTCGCGCGCGAGGCGCTGCGGCGTAAGGACGCGATATGACGACATGATGGAGAGCAACGGCGCGACAGCGGTGGCTGGCGCCCGCGACGCGCACAGCACCAAAGCCACGCGCCGCGCGCGCGTCATCGCGATCGCCAACCAGAAGGGTGGCGTGGGCAAGACGACGACCGCGATCAACCTGAGTGCGGAATTCGCCCGGCGCGGCCGGCGGGTGTTGCTCGTCGACGTCGACCCGCAAGGCAATGCGACGACCGGCCTCGGTCTTGAGAAATCCGCCATCAGCGCCTGCATGTATGACGTGCTCATCAAGTCGGCGCGCCTCGACGACGTCATCTGCGACACGAAGGTCGAGAATCTGCGCATCGCCCCGTCGACCCTCAACCTCGCTGGGGCCGAGATCGAGCTCGTCTCGGCGATCTCACGCGAGCTGCGCCTGCGCAGCGCACTCGCCGGACAGCTCGAGCGCTACGACGAGATCTTCATCGACTGTCCGCCGTCGCTCGGGCTCCTGACGCTCAACGCGATGAGCGCCGCCGACCGGCTCATCGTGCCGATCCAGGCCGAGTACTTCGCGCTCGAAGGGCTCGGCCAGCTGACGCATGTGATCGACCTCGTGCGCAATCACCTCAATGCGCAGGTGTCCATCCTCGGCGTGCTCATCACCATGTTCGACGGGCGCACGAATCTCGCGGCCCAGGTGGTGGATGAGGTAGAGAAATACTTCCCGGGCCTCGTCTTTGCCACGCGCATCCCGCGCAGCATCCGTCTCTCCGAAGCGCCGTCGCACGGCGCTCCGATCGCGCTCTTCGATCCGAAAGGAAAGGGCGCTGCGGCCTACGCGGCGCTCGCCGAGGAGGTTCTGGCTCGTGAATAAACCACGCGGACTCGGTCGCGGTCTGGGGGCGCTGTTCCCCGGCGCCGCGGCGCAGAGCGAGAAACAGGGCGCCGGCTCGGCGCTCGTGCAGATCCCGGTCGACCAGATCGCGCCCAATCCATCGCAGCCGCGCAGGCGCTTCGACGAGGAGTCGCTCGCGGCGCTCGCCCAGTCGATCCGCGCGCATGGGCTGCTCGCTCCCATCATCGTGCGTCGCGACGCTGCCGATCCGCAGGCGTACGAGATCATCACGGGCGAACGACGCTGGCGTGCCGCGCGCCTCGCGGGCTTGCAAAGCATCGCCTCGATCGTGCGCGAGGCGCAGGCGGGCGAAGCCATCGAGCTCGCCATCCTCGAAAACGTGCAGCGTGCGGATCTCAACGCCATTGAAGAAGCGGCTGGTTATCGCGCGCTCATCGAAGAGCACAGCTACACCCACGACATGCTCGCGCAACGCATCGGCAAGAGCAGGCCCGCGGTGGCCAACGCGCTGCGCTTGCTGAACCTCCCGGATGCGGTGCAGGCGCTCGTGCGCGACGGCAAGCTCAGCGCAGGGCACGCACGCGCACTGGCCGCGCTGCCCCCGGGCCGAGCCCGCCGCCTTGCCGAGGAAGCGGTCCGTTCCGGTTTGAGCGTGCGCGAGCTGGAGCGCAAGACGGCTGTACGCGAAGGGAAGAACGGTGCGCGGCCACGCACGGCCATACCGGCGCAGGCACAGCTGAGCCCTGAGCTGGCCGATGCGGAGAACCGGCTGCGCTTCGCGCTTGCCACGCGCGTGGCGCTCCATCCGCGCAGCACGGGCGGCGGCACGATCGAGGTCTCCTACGCGGATGATGGCGAGCTCACGCGCATCCTCGACCGCATCGCCCCACAAGAGCATTAACGAAGCGAAAGGCAACGATGAAGCATTCTCTTGTCGCCGCTGCGGCGGCCGTCGGCGTCGTGTTGTGCGCGAACCTGACGGCCGCTTCCAGCCGCACGGCATCGGTCATCACCATCTGGCGCATTCCGGCTCCGCAAGCCGTCGACGCAAGCGTCCAATCGCTGGAAGCTGGTGTGGTCGCGATCAACCTCCTGAGCCCGCAGTTCGCAGCCCTGGCCCGCCATCCGGGCGCACGGATGACGCTGGCTATCGACCCCGTCTTCGTCGCGTCCCTCGAGCGGCAAGCCTCGGGCGACTCGGTGCTGACCGGGATCGCGTCCGGTCAGATCGGCGCCGACGATGCGCGGGCCACGCAGATGCTCGACATGCTCTCAAGCAACGTCGTCCCCTCCACCGAGGTCGCGACAAGCGTGGTCGGCAAGCGCTTCATCTCCGATGCGTCGGCCGCGCGGCTGCTGCTCATGGGCGACAGGGCGGCGCAGTTCTCGCAACGCGACGACGTTGACTTCGCCGCCGCGGCATTGCTCGTGTCACTGGCCTCAAACGGCGACGCCGGCGCCCAGGCTTTTATGCTCAAACAAGACACGCTGACGAGTCACGACCTCCAGGTCCTCAGCGCTGCGTTCGCACGCGCGTGTCGCGACCTGCTCGACAAGACGAAGAAAGCCGCGGCAGCGGGAACGATCGAGATCGCTGCGCTGCCCGCCTACGAGCCGATCATGCCGCTCATCATCAATGCGGGAGGGCGAACGTCGCCATTCACGGTGAACCTCGACGGCGGAGCCGACGTCGCCGTCGCCGTGAGCGATGGGCTGCGCATGGCGCGCTCGCTCGCGCCCGCGCAAGGTGCGGCGGGGATTCTCTCGCCAAGCGGCGCGTATAACGATGAGACAGCGTCACTCCTGCAGCAGCAGCATGCGGCCTATGGGATCTTCTCGGAGCGCGTGGTCAAAGCGAACGCCGGATCATCGGCGGTCGCGGTGTCGGACGTGCATAGCGCCGCCTTCCGCGCGTATCTGCTGGAGACGAGCAAGACGAGCAAGCTTCCGGTGTTGTTCTGCAGCGACGCCACGAGCAACGCGCTAGACTCGCAGCCGCCAAGCGCGCCCGCGACCGCCATCGCCGACCGGCTGGCCGCGGCGGTGAACGCCGCGCTCGCCATCGCCCCAGAACCCACAGTCCTCGTCGTCTGCCTGAGCGGAACCGGCACTGTGCTGCACCGCCCCGATCGGGCGACGGTGCTCGACGATCTCGCCGCCATGCTCGCCAGCGGCCGGCCGATGCGGGGAACGACGCCGAAAGACTATCTGCGCGAGCACCCGCCGACCGCCGACACGTACGGCTACGCTCCGGGAAGCGACGTCGGAGGGTTTGCGCTGTGGATGGGCTCGGCAAATCAGATGAACATGTGGACCGCGCTCGCCAACGCGCGGAAGGCGGCGGGTGGCGACGCGGCTGTCGCAAATGCGCAGGTCCGCGATCCGCTCCTGCGGGCGGAATCGGGATTCTGGTTCCTGACGCTCATGCTCCCGCAGCCGCGCTATCTCACCGACCAATCTCTCTCCACATTCCGCGATCTCATCAGCGACATCTACCGAGGTGCGGGTAAGCCCGTCCCGGCTGACGTCTCTCCTGTGCAGATGGAAACTCCAGCACCGGTGGGCATTCCCGGGCACTGATGGTCCACATGGCGGACCGACCAAACAGCTGTTCTCCACATATACACAGGGCTTGTGGACAGGGCGGAAACCCGAAGTGAAGCGCGCCCGAGCGCCCCTCGTTTGCAGCATCGGCAGCGTCGACCCCACTGGAGCTGCCGGCATTCTCATGGACATGCGCGTGTACGCGCATCTGGGAGCCGTGGGCGTCGCCGTCGTCGCTTCGGTGACCGCACAGAACTACCGGCGCGTCACGGCGATCGAGCCCTTGACGCCGAGAGTGATCACAAAGCAGCTGAACGCCGTTTTCGAGCAGGTGACCCCGCACGCCATCTGCATCGGCCTCGTGCCAAACGCGGCGGCGATCGATGCGGTCGCACGCTTCTTGCGCCGCCACGCGGCGCAGATCCCGATCGTCCTTGACCCGGTGACGGCAGCGAGCAGCGGCCGGCGGTTTCTCGACCGGTCCGCCGTGCGCGCGCTCGCGCGGCTCGCAAAGCTCGTCACCATCATGACGCCCAACCTCGATGAAGCGGCGGCTCTCGCCGGCACAAGCGTGACGACTGTCGAGCACGCCTGCCATGCAGCCATCGCTCTTGCCGATCGTGGCTGCGCGGTGCTCGTGACCGGTGGCCATCTGCCGGGCGATGCGTGCATCGATGTGCTGGCGCAGCGCGATCGCGTGCGCCGCTTCGCCGGCAAGCGCATCCCGGGCCAGATGCGTGGTGCAGGCGGCATCTTAGCAGCGGCTCTCGCGGTTGAGCTCGGACGTGGCGCGACGCTTGCCCGCGCGGTCGCACGCGCCCGACGCGTCGTGCGAGAAGCGCATCGTGCTGCGCGCCGTCTGGGCACTGGCACGCCGCAATTCATGGCGCGCTGACGCAGGATATGCGTGCGCAGAACGTTCAAGTGAGCGCAGCTTTGATGGAGATCGCCTAGGTGGTGGCACAGGCCAAAAGCGTCGTCGAGCCGTTGCGCAAACGGCGCCGCGTCATGGCTGGCATGCGCCCCACCGGAAAAGTGCACGTCGGCCATCTGCTCGGAGCGCTGCAGAACTTCATCGCGCTCTCAGAACAAGCCGATTGCTTCTATGAAGTCGCCGACATGCACGCGCTCACCACGAAATTCGACCGCAGCGGTGAGATCGGCCACGATGCGCGCGAGATGGTCATCGACTGGCTGGCTGCGGGCCTCGATCCGCAGCGCTGCACCATCTACGTCCAGTCGCGCATCCCGGAGATCAGCGAGATGTACGCCCTGCTCTCCATGATCACGCCCGTGTCCTGGCTCGAGCGCGTGCCCACCTACAAGGATCAGATCAACGCGCTCGGCTCGGAGATCGCGACGCATGGCTTCTTGGGCTACCCCATCTTGCAGACGGTCGACATCGCGATCATGCGAGGCGAGCGCGTCCCCGTCGGCCAGGACCAGCTGCCGCATCTGGAGCTCTCGCGCGAGATCATCCGCCGCTTCAATCATTTGTACGGCCCGGTGCTCGTCGAACCAGAACCATTGCTCTCCCAGACGCCGTACGTGCCTGGCACGGATGGGCGCAAGATGAGCAAGTCCTACGACAACAGCATCTTGCTCGCCGACAGCGACGAGGAGACGATCGCCAAGGTCAAGACGATGTTCACCGATCCGGAAAAGATCCGCAAATCGGATCCCGGTCACCCCGAGACCTGCCCGGTGTTCTTTTTCCACCGCGTCTTCAACGCCACGGCGGCAGACGACATCGCTCAGCGCTGCCGGACGGGTCAGCTGGGATGCGTCGAGGACAAGGCCGACATGGCCAGACACCTCAACGCAGCTCTCGCACCTATCCGCGAGCGCCGTCGCGAGATCGTCTCTTCACGGCCCACGCTCGTCGACGAGACGCTCGCCGAAGGCACGCGCCGTGCCCAAGCCGTCGCAGCCGAGACGCTCGCGGCCGTGAAGTCCGCCATGGGGCTCGCGTAACTGTAACCCCACCGTCCACACGCCAAGAGCTCACCGAAGGGCTTGACACGTCGTGACGAGCTGTGGGTACGAGCGTTCCCGCTCCTAGATTACTGCGCGCCGATCATCATCGCATTGAGGCGTTGTGCACTGAGCGAGTCGATCGTGGCGAGGCCAGCTTGGCTGTCACAGCCCTCTATCTGCTGGATGGCCGCGAGGATCGCCGCACGGCGGCCTCCCAGAGTGACAAGCCTGGGGCTTACCACCCCTATTTGCGGCCTTGAAGTTCGCGTTGGACCGGGGTCCACGATCCGAACGTTTTCGATGCAGCTCGACTGTTGCGCGATCTTCCAGCGGTCCTGGCCGTTGCCAGTCCACCATCCGGCCGCAAAGCATACAATGCCCGCGACCGTCGCGACGATAACCACGCTCGGTCTCATCGGGTCCACCTCCTCGAGGGCTTTCCGAGCTAGCGAAAGAGCGTTACGACTCCGGCGAGTAATGCGAAGCTGACAACGAGCACCCACAGTGGGTGGTTATCCCAGAGCCAAGCCAGATCACGGCCCGGAACGGCCGGCACACAATCATGACCAGCAATGATGTCGGCGATCGCGCTCATCGCTTGTAGGCAGCCAACGCCTTTCCGATGCGCGCTAGCGCCTCGCGCAGGTTCTCCTCGGAGTTCGCGTACGACAAGCGCAAGAAGCCCTTGCCCTGCGGGCCGAACGTCGAACCGCCGAGCACGGCGACACCCGCTTCGTTGAGCAGGTAGTTGGCGAGCGCGATATCATCGGGCTCGATCTTGGAGATATTCGGAAAGACGTAGAACGCGCCGCCCGGCATGCGGCAGGTCACCCCGGGGATCTTGTTGAGGCCGTCGACGAGCAGATTGCGCCGGCGCAGGAACTCGGCGCACATCGCCTGCACCGATTCGTCGGGACCGCAGAGCGCCTGGATCGCGGCGTCCTGGACGAAGGTCGCCGTGCATGAGACCGTGTTGAGGATGAGCGCAGTGGCCGCCTCGGCGATGTAGGTCGGCATCACGCCGAATCCCAAGCGCCAACCGGTCATGGCCCAGGCCTTCGAGCAGCCGTCGATGAGGATCGTGCGTTCGGGCATTCCGGCGAGGCCGTAATAGGAGGCGAATGGCCGGTCATAGGCGTGCCGGCTGTAGATCTCATCGCTGATGACGAGGATGTCGCGCTGGCGGATGATGGCAGCGATCGCGGCGATGTCTTCCGGCGTGAGGATGCCGCCCGTCGGGTTGTGCGGCGAGTTGAGGACGAGGATCTTGGTCTTCGGCGTGATCGCCGCTTCGAGCGCGGAGATCTCAAAACGAAAATCGCGCGACTCGAGCAGCGGCAGCGAGACGGGCTTGGCGCCGACGTAGGTCGTGATCGAGCGATACGCGGGATAGGCAGGATCGGGGATGATCACCTCGTCTCCAGGGTTGAGCAGCGCCATGAGCACGGCGGCGATGATCGGTTTGGCGCCCGGGCTGACCACGATCTGGTCGATGGTGACAGATACGCCGCGCGAACTCTTCACGTATTCCGCGATCGCCGCGCGCAGCTCCATGGTGCCGGCGGCCGGTGTGTAGTGCGTGCGATTGGCGCGCAGCGATGCGATGGCGGCTTCTTTTATGTGTTCGGGCGTGTCGAAATCCGGCTCACCGATCTCCAGGTGGATGATGTTGCGCCCCTGAGCTTCCAGCGCCCGCGCACGCGCAAGCACGACAAACGCGCTCTCGGTGCCCAAGCGGCGCATGGAGTCGGCGAGGGCAAAAGTCGCTGCCTGCATGTGGTCTGCTCCTACAGTAGTGGGACTGACCCAAATTTCGCGGGACCTGGAGGCCCCACCTGGAGCGCGGCGCGCGTGCAGCGCGCAGCAAAGTTTCAGTCCCGGATGCCGTTGCCGCTCAGGCCCGCGTTTTTGATATGGAAATACGACTTAACGATGGCCTGCGCGACCGGCGCGGCGTTCACCGCGCCGAAGCCGCCGCTTTGATCCATGAAGACCACGACGGCGATCTTCGGTTGGTCATATGGCGCGAAGCACACGAACCACGCATGGTTGCGGCCCGACGGATTATCCACCGTCGGCACGTTTTCGGCAGTACCCGTCTTGCCAGCATAGTGGAAGCCCGGGATGTAGACGTTGTGCGCCGTGCCGTAGTCGCTCTCGATCACGCCGAGCATGCCGCGGCGGATGAGCGCGAGATCGTCGGCGCTGATAGGCACGCGGCCCACCGCTACCGGCGGAAAGCTTTTGATCGCGCGGCCGTGCGGATCGCGGATCTGGCTCGCGATCTGTGGCTGGTAGAGCGTGCCGCCATTGGCTACCGCGCTGACGACCTTGAGCATCTGGATCGGCGACGCTTCGAGATAACCCTGGCCGATGGCGACGCTCACCGTGTCGCCCGCGTACCACACATCCTTGTAGAGGCGTTGCTTCCATTGCGGCGAGGGCAGCGTCCCTGTGGTCTCGCCGGGGAGATCGATACCGGTGCGCCGCCCGATGCCATACGCGGCGGCGTACTTGTCGATGCGATCGATGCCGAGTTCGTGGCCGACCTGGTAGAAGAAGACGTCGCACGATTCCGTGATGGCTTGGCTGATGGTGAGCGTGCCGTGGCCACCGGCACGGTCGTCGTAGAAGATATAGCCGCCCAGGTCGAAGGCACCACCGCAGTAGCGCGTGGAGTTCGCGTCGAGCAGACCGCTGGCAAGCGCCGCCGACGACGTGATCATCTTGAACGTCGAACCGGTCGGGTACGCGCCGGAGATCGCGCGGTTGAAGAGCGAACGCAGCGGATCGTTGAGATAGGCCTCGTATTTGCGCTCGCTGATGCCGGCCGCGAAATCGTTGGGGTCGATGTTCGGCTGGCTGACGAGCGCCAAGATCGCGCCGCTGTTGGGGTCCTCGACGATGGCCGAACCGCCGATGCGATGGCCGATGCGCTTGGCCACCTCGCGGATCTGCGCGGCCAGCGCGGTCTCAGCATCCTTCTGGAGGCGCCAGTCGATGTTGAGCGTGAGATCATCGCCCGGCGTGGCTGCGAAGTCGCCGACCACCGCGACTGCTTCACCGGCCGAGTTGACTTTGATGCGGCGGCCTCCGCTACGGCCGCGCAGCCACTGGTCGTACGTGTACTCGAGCCCTTCTTTACCGACGATGTCGTTGGCGCCGTAGCCGTGCGTCTTACGGGTCGCGTATTCGCTTTCGGTGATCTGGCCGACATAGCCCAAGAAATGCGAGCCCAGCGTGTGATGCGGATACTCGCGCACGGGCACGAGTTCCACCGACATGCCCGGGAAGCGCTCCGACCGCTCGGAGAACATGCCCACTTCCGCCGGGGTGAGATCGTTCGCTATGTTGATGGGACCCAGTGGGATGGCGTTCGCCAGCGAACCGAAATCTTTGTAGGTGACCCCGCTCTGACGAAGGAGACGCCGCCACATCTCGTCGGCGCTGATGCCGAGCAGCTGGGCAAGATCGGCGATCTCCGCGGAGGGATTTTGGACCTGCATCGGCACGATCTGCACGACGAAGGAGGGCCGGTTGCGCGCGATCACGATGCCGTTACGGTCGAAGAGCACGCCGCGCGGCGCGGTGACCGGGATGGTGCGCAGCTGGTTGAGGTCCGAGAGGTGTCCGAAGTAGTCTCCACGGGCGAGCTGCACGTAGGCCAAGCGCGCGAGCAATATGGCTAGAGCACACCCGATGAGCGCGCCGAGCGCTATTGTGCGGCGCACGCGCTGCTGCAGGGCGTCTGGACGATCGTGGACGAGCGAGCCGGCCATACGGGCTATCGCCGCGCGTGCGCGATCGCACGCAGCACGAGCACCACGATGGCCGCTGCGATCGAGTTCAGCACGATCTGCCACACAAGCTCGTGCGAGACGCGGTGGAAGGAGCCGCGCTCGCCAAACCCGAGCTCCATGACGGCGTAGGTGATGACGGCGCGCACGACGGTGGCGCCGGCGACCGCTGAGACGAAGACCGGCACGGAGTCTGCGAAAAATCGAACGTTCAACAGGCCCGCGCAGAAGCCGACGAGCGTTGTGGCGAGCACGTTCGCGCCGCCGCCGCCGAGCGCGTCCTCGACAAGGCCCAAGATGAGGCCGAGCAAGCCGCCCGTGGTGATGCCGCAGCGCAGCCCGGTCCAGACGAGCAGCACGGTCACGAGACTCAGATGCGCTTCGCGCAGCGAGAATGAGCGCAGGAGCGTCGACTGAACGACGATCGCCGCGACGCCCACGAGGACGAGCACCCAAAAGCGCGGAGGGACTGAGACCTCGGCTTCCTCAGGCCGGACGCGAGTGCGTCGCTCGCCGCCTTCTGGCCGCAGACGGTCGAGCGCCCCGCTGGTCACGAACGCGATCACTTGCGCAGCACCAAGACATGGGTGAGGCCGCCGAAATCCACGGCCGGCGCGACGACCGCGCTTTGGTAGAGCGCGTTATCCTTGCGGTCGATCTCGCGCACCGTGCCGATGACCACACCCTCCGGGTAGATCTCGCCTTTGCCGGTCATGACCGTATCGCCCGGTCGCACTTTGACGTCTTGGCCGATATATTTCATGCGGATATGCTGCCAGGTGCCGGTGACGATGCCCCAGGTGTGCGTGTCTTGCAAATAGGCAGGGACGTTGCTCGTGGGATCGATGATGAGCAGCACGTGCGCATCGTGCGCCCCGGTGTCGATGACGTGGCCGATCAACCCATCGCCGTTGATCACCACCGCATCCCGGCGCACCCCGTCGCGCCAGCCGCGGTCGATGGAGATCTCGCGGCGCGACCCTTCAGGCGCATACCCGACGACGCTCGCGGCGATCGTCTGCTCGGGCATCGTCTGGGCGAGCTCGAGCATGCGCCGCAATTCGATGTTCTCGGCCGCATGCTGACGGAGCCGCTCGTTGGTCGCGGCGAGATCCTGCACTTTGCGCTCGAGCGCGGCGTTGCGAGCGGCCAGCGATCCGGCGTGCACGAGCGTGGTGAACTCGGTGGCGACCGCCGAAGTTGTCTGCGTGATCGCATCTTCCACCGGGACGATGACGGTGGTGACGATCTGATCGGTGAGACTACGCGCGCCATGGTGCGCCGCATCCAGCTCGACGAGCATGAAGATCGATGCCGCGATGATCAGCGAGACGAAGACGAGGAGCTTTCTCTCATCCCAAAACGAAGTGATCGCCACCACCTACCGATCAGTGACTGTGGGGTTGGGTATAGCGCGGCGAAAAGCGTCTTGTCGTGGAGGATCTCCGCAGCGCCGAGGGCGACGCACAGCATCGGCTCATCGGCGACACGCACCGGGATGCCCGCGATGAGCCCGATCGTCTCCGCAAGCCCCGCGATGCTGGCACCCCCGCCGGTCAGGACGATGCCATTCTCCGCGAGATCGCGCACCAATTCAGGAGGCGTCTGCTCCAAAATCGAGCGGACGACATCGACGATCTGGCCGAGCGGCTCCGCCAGTGCCGCTCCGACATCTTCCTCGCGCACCTCGAGCGTTCCCGGCCGAAGTGCTCGAGCGTCCTGCCCCATTACTCGCACCGCTGCTCTGCCGCGCGGACGACCGTAATATCCGAGCGCGATCTTCAGCGACTCCGCCGTGCGCTCGCCGATGTGGAAGCCGCGCGTGGTGCGCAGGTAGGAGATGATGGTCTCATCGAGATGGTCGCCGCCGAGCTTGAGGGAGCGAGCGGCCACCATGCCGCCCAGCGAGATGACGGCGATCTCCGTCGTGCCGCCGCCGATATCCACGACCATGCCGCCGCTGGGCTCCAAGACCTTGAGCCCGGCGCCCACCGCCGCGGCCATCGCTTGGGGCACGAAATAGACGCGGCCAGCGCCCGCTCCACGGGCGGCCTCGCGCACGGCCTTTTTCTCCACTTCGGTCGCCGAGCCAGGCACCCCGACGATGACCCTCGGTGGCAGAAGCGACCGGCCGCGGATCGCACGTCCCAGCAGCTGGCTGACGAGCGCCTCGGTATAGCGGTAGTTGGAGATCACGCCGTTGCGCAGCGGGCGGATGACCGTGATCGAGCGCGGTGTCCGCCCCACCATCTGTTTGGCGCCCTCGCCGACCGTGACGACCTCTCCAGAATCTGTGTCCACGGCGACGATGGTCGGTTCGATGAAACGGACGCCATAGCCACGGACGTGCACCGGCGTGTTGGCCGTGCCGAGGTCCATGCTGATCTCCGGTGCCAAGCCGGCATAGAGGCGTTCAAACAACATCATCGGGCGAACACATCATAACCTAGTTCGCGAACGGCCGCACCAATGCGAGCTAGCGGCAACCCCATCACGGTGTAGAAGTCGCCGCTAATAGAGGTGACGAGCATGCCCCCGCGTCCCTGGATGCCATACGCGCCCGCTTTATCCAGCGGGTCGCCGGTGGCGACGTATGACGCGATTTCGTCCTCATGCAGGGGAGCAAACCGGACCGTAGTCGACTCGACCCCGCTTGCTTTTTGTCCGCTGGCACGATCGAAGACGACAAAACCGGTATAGACGCGGTGCTCGCGCCCGGAGAGCTTGCAGAGCATGGCGATAGCCTCCGCGTCATCTGCGGGCTTGCCGAGCATCTCGCCTCCGATCTCCACGACGGTGTCGGCGGCGATGAGCACGGGCGGTCCGCCGGCAGCGGCGAGACGAGCCTTCCCGAGCGCGTGGCGCAGGGCAACCTCGCTTGGGTCGTGGTGGGCGTCTGCCGGGTTCTCCTCGACGTAGCTGCTGCTCACCACGACGACCCGCAGGCCAAGCCCCTCAAGCAGCTCCTTGCGGCGCGGCGACCGTGACGCGAGGGCGACCTCCCGCAACACTCGAGCGCCCTCCGTATCACTCATAGATGTGGCCGCCGACCTCGACAAAACCCGGCGCATGCCGCATGCCCAGATCGCGGTGCGTCCAGTGGAGCAGCGGCCCATACTCATTGAATGCCAGCTCGCCCTTGACGGTCACGCGCTCGCCGACGTGCACGGGAGCGACCTCGCCCACCGAGATGTTATCGGTGACGTACAGCGGCACGTCCGAGCCGGCAGCGCGAACGTCAACGACGAAACGTTCGTGCACGCCGCTTGGACCATGGCTGTTCGGCAGCACGCTCAGCACGGTTCCTTCGACGACTTCCTCTGTGCCTGAGCGACGTGCGGCGATGTCGCGCAGCGCTGCGGCGTTATCCGCAGTGATGACGGGCTGCGCGCACGACAAAAGCCCGAGCGCGAGCACAACCAACATCACGCGCGCCGTCACGCGCGCGCCTCGCCCGGGCGGGGCTCATCGAACACGTCGAGGTCGAGCAGGTGGTGGAGCGATTCGCGCCGCGCGATGAGACGAAAGCTTCGACCGTCGGCGAGCGCGACCGCAGGACGCGGGAAACGGTTGTAGTTGCTTGCCATCGAGTAGGTGTAGGCACCGGTGTCGGCGACTTGGAGGACGTCACCGGGCTGCGGATCGTCCAGCGGCACATCGCGGAAGAGCAGATCGCTCTCGCAGTGGCGGCCAAACACCGTATAGCGGACATCGCTGTGTGACGACGGACGGGCCAAGAGCCTGACCGGATAGGTGGCTTCGTACAGCGCCGGGCGCGGGTTATCGGACATGCCGCCATCGACGATCAGCGCCGTCCTTCCCGTGCCAAGTTGCTTGCGCACGACGATCGTGTACAGTGTCGTGCCGGCGCGAGCAACGATCGCACGGCCCGGCTCGACCATGAGTTGCGGACGCGTGCGTGGCGAAGCCGCAAACGTACGCTCGAGAGGCTCGTAGATCACTTGCGCCCAGGCTTCAGGGGTCGGCGCGCCGCGTTCGTCCTCGCTCGATATTCCGAGTCCACCACCGACGTTGATGACGCCGCACGGCACTCCGTGCTCGAGCTCAAGCTGCGAGGCGAAATCGACAAGGCGCTCGATCTCCTCACTGTACGAAGCAAGGTCGACGATCTGCGAGCCGATGTGGCAATGGATGCCGCGAAAGTCGAGGGCTGAACGCTCGCGCACCGCGCGGATGGCCCGAAGGGCTTGCCCGTCGGTCAAGGGGAAGCCGAACTTCGACTCTAACGCGGACGTCTGCACTTGCGATCTCGTCTGTGCCGCCACTCCAACGTTGATGCGGACGAGCACGGGCGCAGGCGCGCCGGACGCCGCTGCCATGCGTGCCACGGACTCGATCTCAGCATGATGGTCGAGCACGATGTATCCGACGCCCGATCGCAGGGCGAGCGCCAGTTCCTGATCTGTCTTGGCACAGCCATGGAGGAGGCAGCGGCTCGCCGGAACTCCGGCCTGCAGTGCGGCCTGCAGCTCCCCCTCCGAGCAAACGTCAAGCGCTAACCCCTCGGCGTGTGCGATGTTGGCGATCGCCTTGAGGCCCAGCGCCTTCGCAGCATACACGACGTCGCAGCGCCAGCCGTCGCGTGCGAAAGCGGAGCGAAAGCGGCGCATGGTGCTGCGCAGCTGGCGTTCGTCGATCACGAGCAAGGGCGTGCCGAACTGGTGCGCGGCGTGAGCGAGGTCACGAGCTTCAAGCGCCGACCGGTCGGAATCGCTCGTCCGGCCGTCGACCGCCTGTTCGGAGTTGTGGTTCATGGTCCAATCGACTATAGTGAGTGTGGCGCCGCATCAAGCCGGCCGCCGTCCTTTATGCCCAATTTTCGCTCAGACGATCCTTTGTATCGTGATCTCCACGAGGCGCTTGCGTCCGGCCCTCGCTTGCGCCGGCTCGTGCGCGCCGCGGGCAACATCCGCATACTGCTCTTCGGACTTCCCGGTACTCGTCGCGCGACGCGTCCTGTGGCAACCGGTACCTTCTCCTATCCAGCATTCGGCGCCAACTAGCTCCGCGGTCCGCGTCCACCCATGCGCAGCCGCGATGTCTTCGCGGCAAGCATCGTCCTTACCGCTGCGCGGCGTGCGCTTCAGCGCGTTTGGTAGAGCTTCGCCGTCGCGATGTAGTCCGCCACCGCGTCAGGCACCAGATACCGGATCGGTTTGCCTTCGCCAACGCGCGCGCGAATGATGCTTGCCGAGACGTCGACGAGGGGCAGGTTGAGCACGACGAAGCGCTCCGCAAGATCCACCGGCAGTGTCGCAAGCGTCGTTCCCAGACGTGAAGCCTGCGTGCCCTCTCGGGCGACCACATAGAACGTTGACAGCTCGCGTACGACTTCATCGAGCCGTCGCCAGGGCGTATCGACGAGCGAATCGGCACCTGCGATAAAGCACAACGTAGCATCCGGGTGCGCTGCGCGCACGAGCGGCATGGTGTCGGCCGTGTACACAGGTCCGGGCTGGCGCAGCGCGGTCTCGTCAAACGCGAAGCGTGGTTCATCGTAGATGGCGAGCTCGACCATGGCACGGCGGGCGTTGGGTGGCGCGACGGCGCTGCGATGCGCGGGGTCGCCCACCGGCATGAAGAGCACGCGATCGAGCCCAGCCTCGGCGGCCACGGCGCTTGCCACGAAGAGATGCCCGACGTGGATCGGGTCGAAGGCTCCGCCGAAGATGCCCAGCCGCTCAGACGACATCAGAGCACGATCTCTGCGTCGCCGACGCGAACGCGATCGCCCGGCTTGGCGCCGGCTTTCTCGAGCTTGCGCCGCGCGCCGGTACGCGCGAGCGCGCGCTGGAAGTATACTTGTCCTTCGTCCGTATCGAGGTCGGTCATGGCCGCCACGCGTTCGATCTTGGTCCCGCTCAGGCGAAAGGCGCGGCCCTCTTTTTTGACGAGCACGGTCGCGTCCAGCGGCTTAGGCTTTGGCCGCAAGACGACTTCGCCTTGGCCTTCGTCCTCTGTCGCGCGCGCCGCTCGCACCGCGTTGTAGACCGCGCCCATGAGCTCGCGGATTCCGGCGCCCGTTGCCGCTGAGATGCCATAGACGCTGTCACCGACCGCCGCGCGCACCGCGGCGAGCGTCGCATCTGCGCCTGGCAGGTCTTGCTTGGAGACCGCGACGATACGCCGGACGCGCAGCAGCCGCGGATTCCAGGCGCGCAGCTCGCGCTCGATCATCTTCAGCTGCTTCACGGCGTCGGCGGGCGCAGCGGAACCATCGATGAGATGGATGAGCACGCGCGTGCGCTCCACGTGTCGCAAGAAGCGGTCGCCGAGGCCAGCGCCCTTGCTCGCGCCTTCGATGAGGCCGGGGACGTCGACCAAGACGAAGTTGGCGTCGATGTCGACGGTGACGACGCCGAGCTGCGGCTCGAGCGTGGTGAACGGGTAATCGGCGATCTTCGGACGAGCGGCGGAGACGGCAGCGAGCAGCGTCGACTTGCCGGCATTGGGTGCCCCGACGATTCCGGCGTCGGCGAGCAATTTGAGCTGCAGATCGAGCTCGTGCTCCTCACCCGGCTCGCCGCGCTGTGCGAAGCGTGGCGCCTGCTTGACGGCTGTGGCGAAATGCTGATTGCCCAAGCCTCCGCGTCCGCCGCGTGCCACGCAGACGCGTTCGCCCGGCTGGTTGAGATCGGCGAGCAGCTTGTCACCCTCGTACACGAGCGTGCCGCACGGCACCGGGATGACGATATCGTCGCCCGTCTTGCCATGGCAGTTCTGTCCGGCGCCATGCCCGCCATGCGCCGCCGTGAAACGCCGCTTGTGGCGGAAATCGCCGAGCGTCGTGCGCTGCGGATCGGCCAGGAAATAGACGGAGCCCCCGCGCCCGCCGTCGCCGCCATCCGGGCCGCCGCGCGGCACGTACTTCTCGCGGCGAAACGAGACGACGCCGTTGCCGCCGTTACCACCGCGAACCGTGATGCGTGCTTGATCGATGAACACGAGCGTCAGCTACAAAAATAAAACGGACCGACGCTACAGCCGGTCCGAAGTGCACAAAGACGCAGGCCGTGCGTGACGGTTACGACTTCGCGCCGGCGAGCTCGGCTGCGACGACTTTCACGGTCTGCTGATCGCGTCCGCGCCGGGCGAACTCGACGAAACCATCGGTCAACGCGAAGAGCGTGTTGTCCTTGCCCATGCCGACATTCGTGCCGGGATAGTACTGCGTGCCGCGCTGGCGCAGGATGATGTTGCCCGCGATGACGCGCTCGCCGCCGAATTTCTTGACGCCCAGGCGCTTGCTTTGGGAGTCGCGACCGTTACGCGAAGAGCCAAGGCCTTTTTTATGCGCGAAACGCTGCAGGTTGATGATGAACGACACTCTTGAAAACGCTCCTCGGTAAGGATGGATCGCCCAATTTTTGGCGCCCCGGTAGTATATCAAATGGTTCGCCGGCCGGTCAAACCATGCTTGGGATAGGGGATAAGCGACATGAGACCGGCCTTTGGCTTATGCTGCGGGACAATATCGCTTAGGTGACGGCTACGTGGACGCGCGGAACACCAATCTCACGCGCGCGTCGATCCTCACTGTGTGATCGCTCGGCAGCTCCAAACGGTCATTATAGATCCACTCTGGTGCTACGATCTGTGCCCCTTGTTCGCACGCCTGCCCCGATGTCAGCGGATACGCAACTGCCAAGACCAGGCGACGCAAATGGCGCCGGGCAGTGTGTGCGGCATCGACCGCTTGTTGCATGGCTGCTTTCGCTGACACAGCGTACGCGTGGTCAATGTCATCGGCGCACGTATCGATCGCGGTTGAGGTATCGTATTTCAATCCGATGTGTAGCGGCCTGTAGGCTTGTTGGAGCAAGGTCACAAGTCTTTCGACGGCTGCCATATCGTATGTCTTCAGGAGCAGCTCGTATATGACCGGGAACTGACCAACACCATCTGTTTGGCCAGTTGCGTCCGCGACGCCGGGCTGTGCGCGCAATTTAGCCGCGACCGCCCGTGGGTCGGGCAGTGTAGGGCTTGGACTATAACTTGAGTCGAGCGAATCGATTTTGATGTCGAGTCGAAGTTCGTCCGCAGCAAACGTTTGCTGCACCTCGCCCAGCGCGCTGATGGTCGACGTATCATCAGGGACGTCGATCGGCACAGGGTCAGGCGCTGGCGTGCGCCGGTTCATCACGAGGGGATTCTGCGTGCCGATTGGGTGCACAACTCCGTAGCTGACAAACCCCGAAGGCTCAGGCGTGGGAGTTGGAAGCCGGCGCCAAGACGCTGACCCTTCGCCGGTCATCGTCATTGCGACGCCTACCGGAACCAGCGTATCATGGTCTTTCCAGATGCTGTCCTGGTAGAGGGCGACGAGTGAGACATACGACACGCCGACGCCGAGCGCACGCGCCAACGATTGAGCGAGCCGCGCTGCGCCGACCACACCTACCGCATCGCAATCGTAGCCGAGGCGTTCGCAGTGTTCTCTCTTCACTGCAACCAGCGCGAATATCTCCGGCCTGTCCGCGGCGACGACCGCAGATAGTGAAGGCGGCCCTATGTAGGCCCAGCGGTCGCCAAAGTATTCGCTGGCCCTTGCGATACTACCGAAGTGTTGCGGGAGAGACCATATCGGTCTCGCGCCGACAAAGGCGCTGGTATCGGCGTCAGCGCCGCTGAGGCCTCGCGCGCTACTTAACGGGTCTGCATCGAGAAAGCGAGCGAGGGCATCGGCGTCTTGGGTTTGCGTTTGAGTGATGAAGAGGGGGCTGTTGCCGCGCAACCCATCGACGCTGAACGTGGCGTTGGGGTCGGGCACGAACACGTAGGCGAACTCCGCAGTGGTGATGGGAGCCAACTGCTGGGTCTTGGATTCAAGGTCAACCTTGATGGCAACACGCTGGGTGCACGGGTCGAACCGCACGTCGCACCCGGGCAAGCCGACACCGAAGCTCTGGGTACTTCCGGGGCCAATCCACCAGGTTCCAAGCGGGTGGCTGATGGACTTGATCCAGTGGTCCTCGCTTTGGCTACCGTCGGGTTGCCGTATGAGAAATGTAACGCCTATGGGGCTGTAACCTATCTCGCTGCTCGTGGTGTTCTTTATGGTGAGAGTTCCTGTAGCTGACTCGGTCGACAAAAAACGAGGCCGGTCAGGGAGAAACGTCACGCGAGGACCGGCCCCGATATCATCCGGGACCGCCGGCGAGTTCAACGCCGCAGCAGCGACGACCAGAAACGCGACAAAGATAGTACCGATGCCCTTCATAGTGCCACCTACAAGGAGTATCGGTGACCGCGTCCGCGTCCAGTACGTTGTCTGAATCGCGGCTACAGTACTATTGCCGAGGGCGTGACGCGCGTTTCTGGCGAAAGCCTGGTCGTGGAGCAGGCGATCGATGAACGGCTGGTGCACAGGCTCGAAGCCTTCAGCGATATCGTCATCGCCTTTAGCCTCTCCGAGATAGCGTTCAATCTGCAAACGCCGTTGCGGGCGGCCGACATCTTCGCGCGGCCGATACATTTCGTCGGTTTCCTCGCAGGGTTCGCCTTCGTCGCGGTCATCTGGTGGACCCACAACAGATTGTTCACCCGCTACTTCATACCCGATTCATTTGGGATCGTCACCAATTTCGTCTTGTTGGCAGCGGTCGTGCTCTTCGCCTGGGCGCAACAGCTCTTCTACAGATTCGGGTTGGACATGACCACGACCGTCCTGTACGCAGCGACGTGTGGCACGGTGTTCGTGCTCCTCGGCTTGCTCTTCATCCGCGGCGCACGCGACCCGCGGCTGCGCGCGAGCCACGACGAACGGTTGTCCGGCACGTACCGGGGCACCAGGATGCTGATCGTGGGCGGGGTGCTCCTGCTCAGCATCGCGCTTGCGCCAGCCGGCATCGAGCGCATCGTCGACGCATGGTTGCTCATACTTCCGGCGGTCTTGATCGTCCGGTTCATGCAGCGCCGAGCGGCGCGATCGGCATAGCAGCGACCCCGCGCGGGTGGCGCCCACACTGAAAACCTGAAGGCAGTCCTCTGGAAGAGGGTCGCACATTTGGCCTGGCGCCGAGTTTTGCTGTAGCTCGCTTGGGACCAACGACTGATAGCAGAAAAAAGCCACAGCCGCTATAATCTGCAGGTCAGGGTCTTGCCGCGCGGCAAGGTACTCCAACGCGCACCTCCACGTTGGATCGCGTCACTTGATGCGATCGATGTGCGTGTGTTCAGCGTGTCTTCGAAGGAGTTTATCATTTATGAAGCGCGTGGTAAGATTTTCATTTTTCCTGTCGCTTAGCGTGGCGATGATTGTGACGGCTACCCTCCTGAGCGGCTGTGGTGGCGGCGCAAGTTCGATGGCCCCATTCCAGAGCGCGAACAATCCAGTTCCGCAATCCGGGGACACGGTCTCGCTCACGAGCGCCCAGATAGCGGCCACACACTCCTATTCTGACTTCCGCTACCACATCAATCCTATCGCACAGCCGGGTCAGGTCCACACGATGGGCGTTGTTTTCCCGCTCGACATGAAAAACGGCGGCGGCGCGGTCCTCAAGGCGACGACGCAAAATGACATCTACGTGAATACGACTGCCGCGGCCGTGGGCTCTCCCGCGACCTTCCAAGCGAACATGAACCTCAACAGCTCGTTGTTCAGCGTGCTCAACCAATACAATGGCGTTACCTCGACCGGCAAGTTCCCAGTGGGAACCGCGTTCACGGCGACCGTCGCCACGTTTACGAACATGATCTCGCAGGATACTCTCTTCGCCGTGATCCACGCCGCGGCTAAGACCGGCGGAACGGGCTACGGACACGAGTACCACGTCTTTTTGGCAAGCGGCCTCGACACGTGCTTTGATTTCGGCCCCTGCTACTCGCCCGACAACCCGCCGACGTGGGTCTTCTGCGCATATCACGGTAGCATCACATTCACTGACATCGGCCACGTGATCTACTCGATCATGCCGTACCAAAACGTTGGAAACGCTGCGGGTTCTTGCGGTGATTTTGGGCTCGGCGGCTTACCCAATCCTGCGCCCATCGACAGCACGGCGACGACCTTGTGGCATGAGACTGCAGAGTCGATCTCCGATGCAGATCCCAACACCGCGTGGTTCAACACCACGTTCAATATGGAGATCGCTGACGTGTGCAACAATATGCGCGCCAGTGAGACGCTCAACGCGCACAAGTACGTGATCCAACCTGTCTACTCGAACTCCGTCCACGGATGCTTCTTCTAAGAAGCTGCAAGCGCCGTCAAAGGACGGATCTCCCCGGCTCAACGAAGGGCGGTCTCGTACGAGGCCGCTCTTCTTATCGGGGTTGTCTGATGCACGTGATATCGACACATCTCTGGCGAGCGCTTCAGTGCGGTCTCGCCGCGATCGTAGTCCTGTCCGCCACGTGCATGGTGGCGCACGCCGCCGGTGTAGCGCGCTTGCCGACAGGACAATATCTCACTCCAACCGCAGCCCCGGGCTCCGTCTTCCAACGATTACGCACTCTGCTCCGCAGCGACGGTGGCGCGGACGCGGACGGCGCGGTGGCTTGCGTTATCAGTCCCGACGCCACGGCCGTGCTCGTGCTCACCACGGGGTACGACAGCACCTACTACACGCAAGCGGGAACGGCCATCGTGCACTCCGTTCTCGATCCGACCACCGGGAAACCGACCAAGACGACCACGCCTGCAGCCCAATGGGTGTTCGTCTACGACATACGCGAGGCCGTGCCGCGCGTCGTCGCGCGCATCAACATCCCGCTCAGCTACAACGGCATCGCCTGGGACCCAAAGGGCCGTCGCTTCTACGTCTCGGGCGGCCCCGACGACCGTGTCTACATCTATAAGGCGTCAAACGGGCCGGCCGTCTCGGCTGCGCAGACCTGGGTGGCAGATCCGCCGTTCGTCCTGCTTGGGCACAACTCGCATGCGACTGCTCCGCTCTCCACGCAAGACGGCGGGCTGCTCAAACTGACGCCTGCCGGGGGCGCTGCGGCACGCAGGCAGAACCTCCCCTTTCCAGCCGTCGCAGCCGGTCTTGCGGTGAGCGCGGACGGCACGACCTTGTACGTCGCCAACATGCAGAACGATTCGCTGTCGGTCGTCGACGTCGCTACGCGCCGCGTGAGCAAAGAGATCCACCTCTTCACGCCCGGAAGCAGGCTGGCGCACGGCGAGTATCCCTTCTGGGTCGTGGTCACAAGCGACCCTTCGGGAGCCAGCCCCACGATCTACGCGAGCAGCCTGCGCGATGGCGAGATCGCCGTGATCGGCGCAAGCGGCACCCGTGAGATCGCGGTCGGCGGCGAGCCCAACAAGATGGAACTTTCAAAGGACGGGCGCTGGCTCTACGTCGCCAACGGCGATCTCGACGCGATCGACGTCATCGACACCGCAGACGAACGCCTCGCACGCGTCATCCCATTGCATCCGGCATCTCCATATCTCGGGGCAAACCCCAATGGCCTGGCGTTGAGCCCGAATGGCGCTCGCCTGTACGTCACGCTCGGAGCCGAGAACGCGCTTGCGGTCATCGACCCGCGCAGCGGCAGCGTGCTCGGGCGCATCCCGACCGGCTGGTATCCAAGCTCCGTCAGCGTCAGCGCGGACGGCACGATGCTCTACGTCGTCAACACCAAATCACCATCTGGCCCCACGCGCTACGCAATCGATGCTCTGGATAACCCGATCCCGCTGCCCGATGGCGTGAACGGGTACGTCTACAACCTGGAAAAGGCGGGTCTGCTCAGTCTCCCCGTGCCCGATGCCGCGACGCTCGCCGCGCTGTCACAACAGGTCGACGACAATAACGGCACCATGCGGCACGCCGATGCCGGCATGATGCGGTTCTTGCATGGCAAGATCAAACACGTCATCTACATCATGAAAGAGAACCGCACCTACGACCAGGTGCTTGGTGATCTCACACCTGGCAACGGCGATCCGCACCTCGTGCAATTCGGCAAGTCCCTGACGCCGAACAACCACAAGCTCGCAGCGCAGTTCGTCACGCTCGACAACTTCTACGCCAGCGGCGACGTCTCGGGCGATGGTTGGAGCTGGACGTTCCAGGGACGCGCCAACGACTACGACGCCAAGACGGTGCCCTTCGACTATGGCAACGGGGGCTTCACCACGGAGTGGCAAGGCGAACCACGTAACATCAACATGTCGCTACCCATCGTCGGGCCGCGGACGCCGGATGGCGAGCGCATCACGACGCTCTTCGATCCGAGCGGCGCTTCGACGATCCTGCCCGGCACGAAGGACATCGGTGCGACGCAGGGTGCCGGTGACCTGCGTGCGTCGGCGCGCGGGGGCTTCATCTGGGATGCTGCGTTGCGCGCCGGACTCACGCACCGCCACTATGGCATCTACACGAGCTTGCTGTTCTACGACGCGAAAGCACCGTATTATCTGAAGATCTCGCGGCACCCGTATGAAGCGCACACGATCCAGGCGATCCCGGTGCAGACCGAACTGTGGGGGCGGACCGATCTTTACTACCGGGGCTGGGACCTGGACGTTCCCGATCAATACCGCTTTGAAGAATGGAAGCGCGAGTTCGACGGCTACGTGCGTCGCGGCGACCTGCCGGCGTTCGAGGTGGTCGATCTCCCAACCGACCACTTCGGCAACTTCGCCAGCAACGTGGGTGGCCTGAACACGCCCGAGTCGCAGATCGCGATGAACGATTATGCGCTGGGCGAGCTTGTGGCCGCCGTCGCGGCATCGCCCTACTGGAAGAGCACGGCGATCTTCGTCGTCGAGGATGACGCGCAAGACGGCCCGGACCACGTGGATTCCCACCGCACGGTGGCTCACGTCATCTCAGCCTACACCAAGCGCCACACCGTGGTCTCAGAGTATTACAACACCGTCTCGATGTTGCGGACCATGGAAGACATCTTGGGACTCGACCATCTGGGCATGTTCGACGCCAATGCCTCACCTATGGATGACGTCTTCACGACCCAGGCGGACCTCCAGCCGTACACAGCGGTGGTCCCCGGCATCTTGTGCCGCGCGCCCGTCAAGCGTGATCTCGTCCCGGCTTGCAGAGTCCCCGCGGCGTCGAAGACCGCTGCGGTCATCCCGCTGCACGATGGAGCGTGGTGGACGAACGCGACGCGTGGGTTCGATTTCAGCAAGCCCGATGCCGTCGATAGCATGGCCTTCAACCACCTCTTGTGGATCGGCACGCGGCACCGCTAAACGAGCGGCGACGCGGCAGCATGCAGGCGCACCGCGCTTGACGAAGGCGTGGCCAGAAACATCACCATGTACTTTTGGGAGGTCGTCGCATGTCGGTCTCACGCTTTGGAATCTTGGTCTCAGCACTGCTGCTCGTGGCGGGCCTTGCGCCTGCAGCGAGCGCATATGCAGTGCCGCGCAATCAGCAGCTCATGTATGCCGTCGAGATCACCCAACGCTTCAAGATGTCGGCGCCGTGGACCGGCGATCTGGCGATCACCGTGAACGATGAAGGGATCGTGAGCGGACAATACCGCAGCAACTCGATCAGACCAGATCCGTTCAACGGCAAGACCGTCCACGTGTCCGGTGGTTTGTCCGGCGATTTCATCCGCATCAGTTTCGGAACGATGGGACGCGTGTCGGCCAAGGGCACCATCGCGGAGGACAAGATCTCAGGGACCTTCTACGACGCGAACAACAAGACGTACGATTTCGTCGCTCTGAGAGTGACGCGCGAATAGCGGGTCTTAGGGCGCTGAGGGCGGTTGCTTGATCGCACTCGCCCCGTGACGAGCGCCGCTGCGCATGGCCGCCACGATCACGGCGATGACGATGAGCGTGAGCACGAAGAGCACCGCCAGGACAGCAGCGATATAGGGATGCAAAAAGGCGAGGATGACCCCCAGGATCGCCGTCACGTCTTCGCCCGCGCTGATCGGGGCGTTGGCTGTGCCAAGCGTGGTGATCGTCGAGGCGGCGCGAGCCGTTGCCGATGAGGTATGCACGATCAGCGTGTTGAGCGCGCCGAGCGCCATGGCGGTGTAGAGCGTGCCGGCGCTGTCGGTGTGGATGGTGCCGCCCACGAGAATCGCGCCAGCGAGCGGCCGAACCGCGAACGAAACGGCGTGCAGCGCGTGGTCGACCGCGGGGACCTTGTCGGCGACCAGTTCAAGCACAGCGAATATCCCGAGCACGATCGTGGCCGTGTCCGAGGCGAGCCAGGCGAACGCACCGCTCGGGTGTATCAGATGATAGTGGGCGGCGACTGACGCCGCGAAGAGCGTGAGAAACCCGCGCAGGCCTGCAGTGGTGGTCAGCGCGTATGCGAGGGCGTATTGTCCGGTCGCGTCCATGCCCGTTCATACCCCGCCAGCGATACGAAGGTTGCATCGCGGATATTCGCGTGGCGGCATCCCAACCCCGTCACGCGGAAGTCAGGCGCCTCCCACGTCGTCGCGATCGCTCTCGTCGAGCGCGAAGTAGCGCACGTCCATCCCGAAAAAGCGTGCATCCTTCTCATAGCGAAGGCCGATTTTCTGCAATACTTTCTGCGACGCGAGGTTCTCGGGCATGGTCAGCCCGACGATGCGGCGCAGCCCGATCTGATCGAACGCGACGTCGACCGCGGCTTGGGCACCTTCGGTCGCAAGACCGCGACCCCAAAACGGGCGGTCGAGAAGATAGAGCACTTCGACCTCTGGGGCTTCTTCGAGTTGGTTCAGGCCGCACTGACCGATGAGGAGCCCAGAGTCGCGATCGACGACGGCCCAGACGCCGTAGCCGCGCTCGCGCCAGTGCTGGATGAAGTATTCGATCGTCCGGCGGGCGATGTCGGCTGCCTTCTCGGGCGGGTAGGGCCCGCGGGGAAGATAGCGGGTCACATGAGGATCTGAGAAGATACGCCCGTGCGCTTCGACGTCGTCGAGCGTGAACTCGCGCAGGATGAGCCGCGCAGTGTGGAGCGTCGCCGGGGCATGTACTGCCACTACCGGATGCGAGTCTAGTACTTGATGCTGTAGAAGAACGTGTACAGGCGCGGTGGGCCGCTCGGCTCCGCCTCGTACGGATAGACGCTCTGGTTGTACATGAACGGCTCGCAGAACGATGGGTTTGCCGGCGTGCATTGATTGACGTTGAAGCCGGAACCGGCTCCGTACCCTCCGACACCCTGTGGAACGTAATACAGGTTGGACGGTATGAGTGTCGGTGAATAGTTACCGAGCAAATTCTCGACGCGAACCCCGATCTCGGAGTTGTGGATCCCCGCGCCGAGCGTGTGCGACAGGCTGAGATTGACGGTCGCGATCGGCGGGCCAAACAGACTTCCAGGGTCGGATCCTTCCTTCGTACCCCTGGACGCTGTGATGTTCGGTTGCTCGATCGTTCCAGGGTTGTTCGGATCGGTGAAATAGTACGCTTCGGAGGGCGTCGTTGCTGCTAGGTCCGTGTTGAGGACTTGTTCGGGCTGTCCGTT
>Ga0116216_10000120_pt1 | contig 72092 bp, 66 predicted proteins | sample Sb_taG_11_FD_89696 | JGI IMG/M metagenome (GOLD analysis project Ga0116216, IMG submission 89696) | Peat soil microbial communities from Weissenstadt, Germany - Sb_50d_3_AS metaG | ecosystem: Environmental > Terrestrial > Soil > Wetlands > Peat | place: Germany: Weissenstadt | collected 2010-09-21 | reverse complement strand
CCGGGCTGATGCGGCACGGCATGTACCTGGCCGAGATGACCGGGCCTGGCCGGGTCGGCATCCAGTCGATGTACGTCCACCACGGCAGCGAGTAGGGGACCGATATGTCGATGCCGCCCGGAGCGGGCAGCTACACCTGCCCGTACTGCCGGATCCCGAGCGACGGAGGCGGCGGGACCTGCCCGCGGTGCGGCGCGCCGGTCGACATCCGGCTGCGCGCGACCAAGTCAGGATGGGCCGAGCAGCCGCCGATCCGCGACATGGCCCGCATCCACTTCAACCGGTCCACCTGCCAGATCAGCGGCGCGTACGTCCCCGTCGCCGAGATGAACCTGCATCCGGAGGACTGGGTCTATTTCTCCCACCACGTGCTGCTGCACACCGATCCCAACACCAGGCTCGAGGCGTTGCAGATGGGCGGCGGCTGGAACCGGGTGCTGGCCGGGATGCCGCTGATCATGATGAGCGCCCGCGGGCCCGGCCATATCGCGTTCAGCGCCGACCATCCGGGCGAGACCCTGGCGATACCGCTGCAGCACAACCAGGCCGTGGATGTGGTCGAGCACCGCTTCCTGGTCGCCACCGGCAACGTCACCTACCAGTGGGAGCGCTCCGGCGTCTGGTTCACCACGCAGGACGGTGACGAGCAGGAGTGGCACTACCCGCTCGGCCAGATGATGGACCGCTTCACCGCCCAGGGCGGACCTGGACTGCTGCTGCTGCACGGTCCCGGCAACACCTTCATCAGGGACCTGGCGCACGGCGAGCGCATCCTGGTGCAGCCATCTGGGCTGATCTGGAAAGACCCGACGGTCAGAATGCACCTGCACGTCGAGTATCCCAGGGGCCAGTACTGGTTCAGCTCAGCCAGGTGGCAGGCCAAGTCGCTGTGGCTGACCCTGCAAGGACCTGGCCGGGTAGCCGTGCAGTCGGTGTTCGAGCGCCCGGAGACCGTGGGATCGATCGTCCGGAGTTCTCCGGCCACGACCCAATTCTGGTAGTCGGCACACCGGCGGCGTAGCCGCGGCAGCCGCCGGTGCCGCCCGAACAATGGCCAGGCCGTCAGCGGCGGCGCAGCGACGGGTCGGTCAGGGCCGGCGGGTCGTACCCGCGGTCCGGGGCGTTGAGGTTGGTGCCAGGCGGCACGATCTCGTCGATTTGGTCGAGGATGTCGGGCGACAGGACGATGTCGGCATTGAGCTGGCTGTCCAGGTGCTCGGCGGTCCGCGGTCCGATGATGGCCGAGGTGATGGCTGGGTGGCTGGTCACGAAGGCCAGGGCCAGGTGGATCAGGGACAGGCCGACCTGGTCGGCTAGCCCGGCCAGCTTCTCGGCCGCTTCCAGCTTGGCCTGGTTGCCGGGCAGGCTCATGTCGTACCGCAGTGGTAGCCGATCGGCGCGGCGGCTGGCTGGCAGGCTGCCCGTTGCGCGGTAGCGCCCGGACAGCCAGCCGCCGGCCAGCGGGCCCCATGAGATGACACCCATCCCGTAGCGCTGGCAGACCGGCAGCACCTCGGCTTCGACCCCCCGGACCAGGATCGAATAGGGCGGCTGCTCGCAGACGAACCGTTCCCGGCCGCGTCGCTGCGCCACCCATTGCGCCTGCACAATCTGCGACGGCGGGAACGTCGAGCTGCCCGCATAGCGGACCTTGCCTGCCCTGATCAGGTCGGTCAGAGCGGCCAGGGTCTCGTCGATATCGGTCGCCGGATCTGGCCGGTGCACCTGGTACAGGTCGATGTAGTCGGTGCCCAGGCGGCGCAGGCTGTTCTCGCACTCGGCGATGATCCAGCGCCGCGAGTTCCCCTGCGCATTGACGTCATCGCCCATCCGGCCGTGCGCCTTGGTCGCGAGCACGACCCGGTCACGCCGGCCGCCAGCCAGGGCCTTGCCGACGATCTCCTCCGACTCGCCGGCCGAGTACACATCGGCGGTGTCGATGAAGTTGATCCCGGCGTCGAGCGCCCGGTCGATGATCCGGATCGACTCCTCATGGTCGGGGTTGCCCCAGGACCCGAACATCATCGCGCCCAGGCAGAACGAGCTGACCCTGACGCCTGTCGTGCCAAGCACCCGCATCTCCATGGCGCTTACCTTATTGCGCGCTGGTCTGACCGCACGACCCGCGTCGACAGCCAGTCACCTCGGCTGGTACGTCGCGATGACGACCCCGTGCCAGTCCTCACTAGGTCGGCGAGCCGCAGACTCGCCTCAGCTGCGCCACCAGGAAACAGGCGCCCACCATAGGCCCCGATCGGGCTATTTCCTCGTATTCGTGATCTTCGGTCCGACGGCAGCGTTAATACTACACTGCCGCATTAGGAGGACCATGTCCATTGCAGCGGAAATAACAGGATACAGCGCGCTCGCGCTTTACATTGTGCGGTCAGCGGTTAGTGTTCAGGGATAGCATATTTCCGGTCGAATGCGGGGTTCCACGGCAGTCGGCAGTCGGCGCCGCGGCGGGCAGAACGGCTATTTGACCCACGGTGCGGGCCGAGCTGGGTCGGCACCGAAAAATACGCCGGATCGACTGCCGGAGAAATGGGATGATTCAGTCCCGACTAGCCAGGCCGACCAGGTGGTCCGATCGACTAGCCTGGTCTTGGCACAGATCCTTCGCCTGAGTCAGGAGTGTGAAGATGCGACAGCGCGACTGGCGAGTCCTGGCACCGTCTGACCGCGGCCGATCGGCGCCCTGGCGCACGACGCTTGCGACGGCGTCGCTGGATGCTGCAGGTTCACCATGACCGGATCGCAGGCCTGGTTTGCGAGCGCGGCGGTCAACCTAATCGGAATGTCCGCTGAGCGCTTCACCCGCGACGATTTCGCCCAGCTGCTGGCGCGCACCTGCGCGCAGGCCTGCGCCGGCAGCGAGGTCGGAGTGGTACTTGTCGGCAAACCGACGGTCACCGTGGGTTCGACGCTACACGCCGGAGCACTCGAAGCCCTTGGCCTGCGCCTCGGCGAGGGTGCCGCGGTCGACGCCCTCCGAACCCGGGCAACCGTGCCCGAGGCCGATCTTGCCGAAGCCGCTCTTGCCGAAGCCGGTCTCGACGACAAGCGCTGGCCGTCCTACGCCCCGGCGGCGCGGCAGCTGGGCTACCAGACCGTGCGCAGCTTCACTCTCCTGCACGCCGCGGAGCCGGTCGGCGTGATCGACGTATTCCGGCCGGCGAGCGCGGCCGCTCCCGCTGCGGACCTGCTGCAGGCCCTCGCTGACCTGGCGGCGGCGCACATCACCCGCGAGTCGGCACTCCAGGCGGCCAGCGCGCGAGCAGATCAGCTGGAGGGGGCACTCGCCAGCCGGGTGCTGATTGAACAGGCCAAGGGCATGATCGCCGAGCGGTTCGGCGTGCCGATGGAGTCGGCATTCGGCTCGCTGCGCAGGCACGCCCGTGATCATAATGAGCGGCTTTCTGATCTCTGCGCGTCCGTCACCAGCGGGGAGACTGACCTTGCCGCGATCCAGGTGGACTTCTTCGCGATGAGCGCTTCGCGCAGGGCGCAGCTTCGCGATCGGGCGATCGGGCGGTGGCGGCAGGTCAGCTCTGAGGCGCTGGCACAGCGGGAACGGGCCCAGAGCATCATCTCCAAGAGCGTCGAGCTGCGGGTCGAGGTAGATCACAGTCGCGCCCAACATGAGATCCAGGCGATGGGCCGGGCCATCGACCGGCATTTCCGGCAGATGCCGCGCGGCGGACCGCGCGGCGACGACCGCCCGCGAGTGCTCATCGGCGCGACAGATGAGTCGGTCCGCTCCTTCGTCACCGGCGCCCTCCGCAACCAGGCGCGCCTGGCCTTGGTTGACGAAGGGCTCAGCAACGCCGACTTGCTCGGGAGCAGCATCGTCGAGCAGCCCGATGTCGTGATCCTCGGATCGGACCTAGCGGGTGCGCCGGGGGATGACCTGGTGGCGCAGCTCCGCCGGTATTGCCCGGACAGCAGGAGGCTAGTCGTCGTCGGGCAGCCGGGTGACGTCCCCGCGCTGGCGAGCCGCGCCGACGCGGTCGTCGTCTGCGGCGATACTCCGGCGCTGGTGAACTGTGCGCTCGAGTTGTGCGGCCTCCGGGCACATGTGTCGGCCGCGGACGGGCGGCCTGGCGCGTCGGAGGTGAACGGTGCCGGCGTCTGAGGCAGATCCGGCGCCGACCAGTCACCCGTTCGACATCGTGGCCATCGCGGCCTCCGCAGGCGGGATGAGTGCCCTCCAGACAGTGCTCGGCGAGCTCAGTGCGGACTTCCCCGCCGCCATCGTCGTCGTCCAGCACCTCGATCCCCGGCACCGGAGCCTGCTGGCCGAGATACTCAGCCGTCGCTGCCGGCTATTGGTAAGCGAGGCGAGCGAAGGCGACTCCCTCGAGGTCGGCCATGTCTACATCGCTCCGCCGAACCGTCACCTGCTCGTGAACAGCGACGGCACGCTGACACTCTCGGAGTCCGAGCTTGTGCACTTCGTCCGGCCATCCGCTGACCTGCTGTTCGAGTCGGTGGCCGGCAGTCACAAGGAACGCGCGATCGCGGTGGTGCTCACCGGTACCGGCAACGACGGAAGCATGGGCGTCCGGGCCGTCAAGAAGATGGGCGGCACCGTCATCGCCCAGGACCAGGATTCCAGCGAGTTCTTCGGCATGCCCGGCGGGGCGATCGCTACCGGCGACGTCGACTTCGTGCTGCCGCTCCGGGACATCGCGCCGGCCCTCGTGACGCTCGTCACCGCTGGTGACAAACCGTGAACTCGACTCCAGCCGATCCCACCTTCGAGGCGCTGATCGATTACCTCGGCCGTTCGCGCGGATTCGATTTCTCCGGCTACAAGCGACCCACGCTCACCAGGCGCGTGTGCAAACGCCTCGATGAACTGCAGCTGTCGAGTTTCAGCGATTACGTGGACTACCTGGAGGTCCACGCCGACGAATTCGAGCTGCTGTTCAACACGATCCTGATCAACGTCACCTCTTTCTACCGTGACCCAACGGCCTGGAATTACCTGGCCGGAACTGTAGTGCCGCGAATTCTCGATAATGCCAGCAGCGACGAGCCGATTCGAATCTGGAGCGCGGGCTGCGCGTCCGGGGAGGAGGCGTACACCCTGGCGATGGTCTTCGCCGAGGCGATCGGGGAAGCCGAGTTCCGCACCAGGGTCAAGATCTACGCCACGGACGTGGATGAGGAAGCACTGGCCCAGGCCCGCGCCGGCAGCTACGCCCTCAAGGATCTTGAAGCGGTGCCCGCCGAGCTGCGCGACCGCTACTTCGAAGGCAGCGGCCACGATCGGTCGTTCCGGGCCGACCTTCGGCGGGCGGTCATCTTCGGACGGCACGATCTCACTCGTGACGCGCCGATATCCCGCCTCGATCTGGTGACGTGCCGCAATGCGCTGATGTACTTCAACGCCGAGACCCAGGCCACCATCATCCGGCGGCTGCACTTCGGCCTTAACCCGGACGGATACCTGTTCCTCGGCCGAGCCGAGATGCTCCTTACCCACGGCGATCTCTTCAAGCCGCTGAACACGCCGTTCCGCGTCTTCAAGAAGATCCCGCGGCGTGATCCGTACCGCGCCGCAGCGGGCGTTCCTGGCAAGCCTGCGCTCGCGGAGGAGCGGGCAGAACGCGGCAGCGCGATGTATGAGTTCGCGGTGCAGGCAATGCGGATCCCGCAGCTGATAGTGGACGTCGACGGCGCCGTCGTGGCGATCAACGACGCGGCCTGCACCACCTTCGATCTCGCCGCCGCCGACGTCGGGCGCCCGTTCCAGGATCTCGAGATCTCCTACCGTCCGGTCGACCTCCGCACGCCGATCGACAACGCGTCCACCGAGCGGCATCCGATCGAGCTTCGAGGGGTCGAGCGGCGCTCGGCAGACAGCGGGTCGCGTTTCTTCGACGTTCTCGTCGCGCCACTCGGGCCGCGCCGACAGCCGCTGCTCGGAGTGGCCGTCACCTTCGTCGACGTGACTCGGATCAAGGAACTGCAGACCGAACTGAAGCGGACCAGCCAGGAGCTGGAGACCGCCTATGAGGAACTCCAGTCGTCGAACGAGGAGCTGGAGACCACCAACGAAGAGCTGCAGTCGACGGTCGAGGAGTTGGAGACCACCAACGAGGAACTCCAGTCGACGAATGAGGAGCTGGAGACCACCAACGAGGAGCTCCGCTCGACCAACGAGGAGCTCGAGGCGATGAATGAGGAGCTCCAGGTCAGGACCGACGAGGCGAACGACGCCAGCGCCTACCTGTCGTCCATCGTCGACGGTGTTTCGGTCGGCGTCGTGGTCGTCGACGACAAGCGAATCGTCAGGACCTGGAATCTGATTGCCGAGGAGATGTGGGGACTGCGGGCCGATGAAGTCGTCGGCCGCCCGCTGCTCGAGCTGGATAGCGGCCTTCCCGTCGATCAGATCAGGTCCCATCTCGAGTTCGGCGCCATAATGGACAGCCCGGCGGATGAGATCGTCGTCGATGCGACCAACCGGCGGGGCCGACCGGTCCGGTGCCGGGTCAGGTTCGCACCGCTGCAAAGCGCCGAGCGACCTGGCGTCGTGATGCTGATCGAGAACGTGGCCAGCGGCTCGGCACGACAGTCCTGAGCGGTGCATGGCCGCGAAAGCCCCGGTACCTGTCACACTGACGGGCATGTCGTGCGCCTGGTGCCGCTGACATCCGAGCACCTGGCCGACCTGTTCGCGGCCGGAGGCGGTGACGACGACGTCTGGCGCTGGCAGGGCGGGCCGACGCCGCACACGCAAGCCGAACTCGGACGCAAGCTCAGGACTGTGCTCGAAGCCGCCGAGCGCGGCCAGCGATCGCAGGACGCGATCACCCGCCCTGGCGCCAAGCGCGAGGGCTCGCTGCGCCGCCACCGGCAGCGGCCAGACGGCAGCTGGCGCGACACTGCTTACTTCTCCATGCTCGCCGACGAGTGGCCAGCCGCGAAAGCTCGGCTGTGCGCCCGAGCCGACCGGCTACGGCGGCCAGTAACACGTTCCCGCATGGTCGGGCGCGCCGTGTGGATCCTGGCCACAAACGTGTGGTTTTCACAGATTCATCGCGGCCGGCTCAGCACTAGCGTCCGAGTGTGCGCCTGGTGCCAGGGAGCTTCGGCCATGCCTGCCTTGGTCAGCGCACTGCTGCGGTAAGACCTCGGACGGGAGTAGTCATGAAGGTTCCCAGCTCGGCACAGGCGACGCGCGTTATCGCCGCCTGCGCGTTCATGGCATGCGCGGCGCTAGCAGGCTGCACGTCGGGCGGCACCAGCCCGGCCGGCAGCGGAGGATCACCGACCGGCAACGGCGGCGCTGGCGGTGCGGGCGGCGCTGGCGGCGCGCTCGGCTCGTGTGCCAGCTATCCGGGCGCGAAGTCCTGCCATTTCGTCACGGTGACGGCGTCAGGCGCGCAGAATTTTCACGGCACTGACACCGTGCCTAACCAGCAGGCCTGCGGCAGCGTCCTGGCCCAGGACGCGTCAGCTAACGGCGGCGAGGTTCAGCTCAGTGCCCCGACGTTCGTGACCGGACCGGTGGGCGCGTTCACGGTCTTCCTCGACAGCTACCACGGGCCGGGTACCTACACGCTGGCCAGCAACGACGCCAGCGTCATGGTGCTGATCGGGAACACGCAGTACAGCGCGACCGGCGCCGGCAGCACGATCAGCGCCGTCGCCGCCGCGGACGGCTCGGTATCCGTCAGCTTCACAAAACTCGCCAGCTCCGCAGGCTCGTCCCAGACGATTTCCGGCCACGCTCAATTCACCTGCCAAAACGCGTGATCTCACGATGCCCGGCCGGGCAGGCTGCGGTCACCGGCCGGGCCAGGACCTGGTCCGCGCCGGGGCCGGCTCCGACTGCCGACGGCGTCCGGCTGGCGGGAAACTCCGATCGTCGCCTGTCTTGCTGGCGGTCGCGGCTGAGCGGACGTCCTAGACTTCTCGGAAGCCAGCCAGAAGGAACTTGATGCCCGACATCAGCGATGTGATCGGTCGGGATCGCGAGCTGGCGTCAGTCGGCGAGTTTCTCGACGCGATCACGGGCAGTTCCGGTGGCCTAGTCCTTGAGGGTGAGCCGGGCATCGGCAAGACCACGCTCTGGGCCGCGGCGCTTGACCTCGCGCGAGCCCGGTCCTTCACCGTCCTGACCTGCAGGTGCGGCCAGGCCGAGGCCATGCTCGCGTTCTCGGGCCTGGCCGACCTGCTTGAGCCGGTGCTTGACTCGGTCCTGTCCACGATCCCGCCGCCGCAGGCTCGGGCGCTGCAAATCGCGCTGGTTCGGGCAGATCCCGGGGAGAGCGCGCTCGACCAGCGCGCCGTGCTGCTCGGGTTTCTCAGCACCATCCGTGCGCTGGCGACGTCCGCGCCCGTGCTGCTGGCCGTCGATGACGTCCAGTGGCTGGACACGGCATCGGCCAGGGTGGTGGAGTATGTGTTTCGCCGTCTCGGATCCGCGCCGGTGGGAATCCTCGCGTCGCTGCGAGTACCCAACGATGGTGCCCTGCCCCTGGACCTAGAGGTGGGCCTGGCCGGCACCGGGTTGCGCCGACTGCCGGTCGGACCGCTCAGCGCGGGCGCCATTTCGCGGGTAGTGCTCGGTCAGCCCGGTATCCGGGCCTCACGTCCGCTGCTGCGGCGAATCTATGAGACATCGCGCGGGAATCCACTGTATGCCCAGGAACTCGCCAGGGCGCTCGCCGCCATCGGCGGCGAGCCCTCGGTCAACGAGCCGCTCCCGGTGCCCGCGGGGCTGATCCAGCTGGTCGACGCGCGGCTGGCTGGCCTGGATGCCGCCACCCGTCAGGTGTTGCTGCTAGCGGCGGCGGCGCCCTATCCGAGTGTCCCGCTGCTGGCCGAAGCGTCCGGCGGGCAGCGTGTGATCGCGCTGCTGCAGCCCGCACTGGATCTGGGAATCGCGGAGATCCGACCCGGCGGGGCGGTCCGGTTCACGCACCCGCTGTGGGCCTCGGCCGCCTACTCGGCCGCGCCGCTCGACGAACGCCAGCTGGCGCATGAGCGGCTCGCCGCCGCGGCGGTCGACCCGGAGGCCAGGGCGTATCACCTGGCGCTCGCCGCCGAACGGCCGTCCGAGGAAGTGGCCGCCGCGCTGAGCGCGGCTGCCGACCAGGCCAGGGCCCGTGGCGCGGCGAGCATCGCGGCTGCGCACGCGGCGCTCGCCGCACGGCTGACGCCGGACAGCAGCCAGCGGTCCGAGCGGCAGATCGTGGCCGCCGAGTACCTCTTCCATGCGGGCGATGCGCTGGAAGCTGCCCGACACCTCGAGGACCTCGTGGCCGAGCTGCCCGCTGGCCCGCTCCGGGCTCAGGCGCGGCTGACGCTGGGCGGGATCCTGACGTACAACGCAAGCAACGAAGCGGCCATCGAGGTGCTCGAGCCGGCCCTGGATGACGCGAAGAGCCAGCCGGCGCTGCAGGCGGAGATCCACTTGAGGATGGCCTGGATCTGCAACTTCGACCTGTCGGAAGGTATCCGTCACGCCGACGCCGCAGCCGCCTTGCTTGCGCAGGCCGACCAGCCGTCGCTGCTGGCCAGCGTGCTCGCCGCGAAAATGTGGCTCGAGTTCCTCCGCGGCGACGGGCTTGCGCTTGACCTGGCCGAGCAGGCCGCCTCGCTTGAGCACCGGGCCCGCGCCATCCGGGCGGTGGACGGCGCAGACCTGCCGCTCGGCGTCCTGCTGAAGGCGGCCGACCGGCTCGACGAGGCGCGTACCAAGCTAGAAGGGGTGCTCGCCGCCGCCACCAGGGAGCAGGATGACAGCTCAAGGTTCGAGGTGGTACTCGAACTTGGTCACCTGGAATGCCTGGCCGGACGGTGGCCGCTGGCCGAGCAGTACGCGGCCGAGACCGCCGAGATCATCGAGCTGACCGGGCAGGCCGAGCTCCGCCCGGCCGCACTCATACTGGACGCTCACGTCAACGCGCTGTTCGGTCGGCTGGAACAGGCGCGAGCCAAGGCGACCGAGGGCCTGCGGACGGCCGAGCAGGCGCACTCGCTCTGGTTTACGCTGATGAGCCTCCCGGTGCTCGGGTTTGTCGAGTTGTCGGCAGGCAAGCCAGCGCAGGCAATCCGGCATCTGCAGCAGGCGGACGAGATCTGCGAGCGGATCGGGCTGCGCGAACCTGGCCGGTTCCGCTTCCTCGCTGATTATGTCGAAGCCTTGATCGCCACCGGCGACCTTGACCGGGCCGGCCAGGTGCTTGACCGGTTCGAGCAGCGGGGCAGCACGCTGCGCAGGCAATGGGCCCTCGCGACAGCCGGGCGGTGCCGGATGCTGCTGCTCGCCGCGCAGGGCGATCCAGCCGGGGCGGTTGCCAGGCTCGAAGCCTCGCTTGGCTATCACGAAGAGCTGCCGATGCCGTTCGAGCGGGCCAGGACGCTACTCGCGGGCGGAATGGTGCATCGCCGCGCGCGGCATAAACGTGACGCCAGGGACCTGATCGAGGCGGCGCTCGCCGACTTCGAGTCGCTGGGCGCCGCGGCCTGGGCCGGGCAGGCGCGCGATGGGCTGGCCAGGATCGGCCTGCGGCCGGCCTCGCCGCTTGACCTGACGGCAACCGAACGTCAGGTCGCTGAACTAGCCGCGGCCGGCCTCACCAACCGCGAGATAGCTGAGCGCATGTTCATCAGCCTCAGGACGACCGAGAGCACCCTGTCCCGGGTCTACCGGAAGCTTGGTCTGCGCTCCAGGTCGGAACTGGTCCGCGATTTCGCAGCTCACGGCACAGGTCGCTGACCGGCTCAGCGCCGCCAGCGACAAACATGTGGTTTCCACAGATTCGTCGGGCCGCCGCCGTGCGTAGCGTGCCTTGAGAGCAGGAGGTGGACGGTGGCTGCGTTCCTCGTCGAGGGATACCTGTCGGCGGCGACAGCTGAGCAACTCGCGGCGCATTGCGCCAGGGCCAGCCAGGCAGCCGACGAACTGACCGCGGCCGGATCGCCGGTCGCGCACGTTGGCACGGTCTACCTGCCGTCGGACCAGAGCTGCCTCGTGCTGTTCGAGTCAGCATCGGCCGACCATGTGTTCGAGACATGCCGACGCGCAAGCATCCCGTGCGACCGGGTGACCGGGGCGGTGCTGGCTGGCCTGCTGACCGCCAGCGGACGATCGGCGGCGGGCCCGGTGGCAGGCACGCCGTCAACTGGCGAGGAGAGATCCTGATGCGAGACCTGACGACCATCCACCCGATCAGCGAACCGCCGCGCCAGGCAGCCAGGGGTACGGCGGACGGTGGTGTCCGAATGAGAACGGGCCGGCACCGCCTGCTCACGATTGTGTAAGGCGCCGGTGGCGCCCCCCACGTCCGGGACGCTCGGCACCTTCAACGGCTGCACCTACACCGCGGGTGGCACGATCGTGATCGTCGCGATCGCCCCGGTGCCGCTGACCCCAGCGGGCGAGGTCGTGATCAGCAACCCAGCTCCGGTCAGCGGCCTTGGCCACCAGGCGGTCTGCGGGCCCTCCGTCACCGGCGGCTCAGTCACCCTTGAGGGTGCACTCGACAACATGCACTCGGTCGAAGTGATCGCTCCGAGCTGCGCCGAAGCTGCGCAGTTCGCCGCCAGGGCCTACGCGCAGCTCTGACTCGGGTTAGCGGCTAGGCCGGGTCGCAGATGGGGCTGGGCGTTCCGCGGACCAGCATTACACATGCCACCGGTCGCATGCCTCAGTCCGAGGCCAGCAGCGCTCAGCTTGATGGGTCAAATCAACAGGCGCGGGGCGGCCTGGCGCGCATCGGGCCGTCGGCAGATCATGGCCGGCCTGGCTGGTGGCGGGAAAGGGACCGGCAAGGGTGGCATGGACTGGCTGATCACCTTTTCCTGGCGTGCCCCGCGAGGTATGCCTCCAGGAGCGGCTTGAGTGCGTCCTTGATCGTGGGGGATGTGGCTGCCTCGGCGAGGTCGTAGCGCACCCTCAGCGCTGCCTTGTTGATCGTGATGAGCCGCGCCAGATCGATCGGGGTCGCGATGACCACAGTGTCGGCGTCGGCCGCGTTGATCATTTGCTCAAGGTCGCTCAGCTGCTGGTGGCTGTACCCCATGGCCGGCAGAACCGGGCCGATGGGGTACTTGGCGTACACGTCGCGCATGGTGCCGGTGGCAAGCTCACGCGGGTCTACGATCTCGGCGGCGCCGTTGCGGCGTGCGGCGACGATGCCCGACCCGTACTGCATCTCGCCGTGAGTTAGGGTGGGGCCGTCCTCGATCACCAGCACTCGCCGCCCGGTGATCAGTTCGGGCTTTTCTACGGTTACCTCACTGCGTGCGCGCACGACCATGGCGGTGGGGTTCAGCGCAGAAATGGCGGCATCGATCGCGTCCAGTTGCTGCTGCGAGGCCGAGTCGATCTTATTGACGACAACCACGTCGGCTGCCCGGAAGTTGAGGTCACCGGGGTAGTAGGTGCTCTCATGGCCAGCACGAAGCGGGTCGGCGACTGTGATCCACAGATCCGGGTGGTAGAAGGGGTAGTCGTTGTTCCCGCCGTCCCAGACGAGAACGTCGCACTCGGACTGCGCCTGCTCCAGTATCGCCCCGAAGTCGACGCCGGCGTAGACGACCGTGCCCTCGGCCAGGTGCGGCTCGTACTCCTCCCGCTCTTCCACCGTGACCTTGTGGGCAGCCAGGTCGTCGTACCCCGCGAACCGCTGGACTTGCTGCGCCGCCAGGTTGCCGTAGGGCATTGGATGGCGAACCACCACCGGCGTCAGGCCGGACTCTCGGATCGCCTGGCAGACCCGGCGCGATGTCTGGCTCTTGCCGCACCCGGTGCGCACGGCGCACACCGCCACCACGGGAACCCGTGCCGTGAGCATGGTGTCCCGGGGGCCGGGAAGCACAAACGAGGCCCCGGCCGTCATGACCTGGCTCGCCTTGCCCATCACGTACCCATGCGAGACGTCGCTGTAGCTGAACGCCACCTCGTCCACGTCGAGCTCCCGGATCAGCCGGTCGAGGTCGGTCTCCGGATGGATCTGGATGCCACCCGGATACCGCGGCCCCGCGAGCTCAGCAGGATAGATGCGGTCCGCGATGAAGGGGATCTGGGTCGCTGTGAACGCGACCACTTCGTGGTCGGCGCTGTCGCGGTACATGACGTTGAAATTGTGGAAGTCACGCCCGGCAGCGCCCATGATCAACACACGTCGAGGCATCGGTCTCGTGTCCCCTCTTCTGTTTGCACATCTGGTGCCCTGCGGACGGGCCAGCTAATGGCAGCATGCGCGGCCGCCTCGGGCTGATCTGAACACCCGCCGCGCCATGTCGCCACCGCCCGCTCCGACCCGGTCGGACTTTCTGCGACTCTTCGAACATCTCAACCGTCGTTGATCTCCGATGGCCGCTCCAGAGGCCTAGGTCACGGCGTCGCGGGACCAACGCAATCGGCCGCCGGTCAGCCACTCCTGGACGGTCGCCGCCAAGGCACGGCACACCGTGATGCCAGGATGGTGGCACACCGGCAACCGAGGAGCATCTGATGGACCTGCGACAGAGCGCCCAGGACGAGACAAACGCGCAGACCGGAACAGCGGCGACAAGCACCGGCGAGGCAGCGATCGACCTGCACGGACGCAGCCTGCTCAAGGAGATCGATCTGACTCGCGCCGAGTTCCTGTATCTGGTTGAGCTTGGCGGCCAGGTCAGGGAGGAGAAGCGGGTCGGCATCCGGCCGAACCGGCTGGCCGGCCGCAACCTGGCGCTGATCTTCGAGAAGGCCTCCACCAGGACCCGGGCCGCCTTCGAGGTCGCCGCGTACGATGAGGGCGCCTGCACCACCTATCTGGGGCCAGGCGAGACGCAGCTCGGATACAAGGAGTCGATGAAAGACACCGCTCGGGTGCTTGGCCGGATGTTCGACGGCATCGAGTACCGCGGCTTCTCCCAGGAAGGCATCGAGATCCTGAGTGCCTGCTCCGGGGTGCCGGTGTGGAACGGGCTCACCGACGCCTGGCACCCGACCCAGATGCTCGCCGACATCCTCACCATGCGTGATCACGCGGACAAGCCGCTGGACCAGGTCTGCTACTGCTATCTGGGCGACAGCAGGAACAACACCGCTAATTCCCTGCTGGTCACCGGCGCACTGCTCGGCCTGGACGTGCGGGTGTGCGCGCCAGAAGAACTCTGGCCGTCGGTCGCCGTGCGCGACATCGCGGCCAACCTCGCCGCCGGATCTGGCGCCAAGATCACGGTGACCAGCCAGCTTGCCGGCGCCGTGGCCGGCGCCGACTTCCTCTATACCGATGTCTGGCTGTCGATGGGGGAGCCCGAGGCCGGCTGGGACGCACGGATCGATCTGCTGCTGCCCTACCAGGTCAACGCCGAGGTGATGGCGATGACAGGTAACCCGGCGGTGAAGTTCATGCACTGCCTGCCCGCGCTGCACAACGGCGAGACTGAGATCGGGAAGCGCCTGCATCAGCGGCGCGGCCTGGAGGCGCTGGAAGTGACCGAGGAGGTTTTCGAGTCGCCCGCGTCCATCGTCTTCGACCAGGCCGAGAACAGGCTGCACACAATCAAGGCGCTGATGGTCGCGACGATGCCGCTGCGGCCATGAGCGGTTGGCGCCGGGCTCGGCGGTAACCGGCCGGCCGCGCCAGCGCTGCCGACGGAGGACACCGATGGACATCACCCTCACCCAGATCAGGGCATTCCTGGCGGTGAAGAACTCCGGCAGCGTCCACGCGGCCGCCGGGCAGCTGCTGGTCAGCCAGCCCTCCGTCTCCGCCGCGGTCGCGGCGCTGGCCAGGGAGCTCGGAGTGGCGCTTTTCGAGCGGCAGGGCCGTGGCGTCCGGCCAACCCTGGCGGGCGAGGCGTTCGCTCCCTTTGCCGCTGCGCTACTCGGGGTACTTGAGCAGGGCCGGGAGGCAGCGCGGGAGGCCGCGCACCCGGAGAACTCGGTGATCCGCCTGGTCTGCGTGAACACCGCGGGAGAGTACCTGGTGCCCCCGCTGATCCAGGCTTACCGGCGGCTGCACGCCGGCGTCCGGGTCATGCTTGAGGTCGGCAGCCGGGCCACGGTCCTCGAGCGGCTTGAGTCGCACCGGGCCGATATCGGGATCGGCGGCCGCCCGCCCGGCGGGCGGCTGCGCGGCTTCCGCTGGCTCGACAACCAGCTCCTCGTCGTCGGCCGGGAAGTCCCAGCCGACCTGGCCAGTACGCCGTGGCTGCTGCGCGGCGAAGGGTCGGGAACCCGGCTCGCCACCGAGCGGCTGCTGCTGGATCTGGAACTGGACTCACCTGAGGTGCTCACCCTCGGCTCGAACGGAGCGATCAAGCAGGCGCTCGCGATCGGGCTCGGCGTGACGCTCATCTCGCGCCACGCCGTGGCGCGCGAACTGCGCGAAGGGCTGCTGGTCCAGATCCGGGTCCGAGGAACGCCGCTGAAGCGTCCGTGGCACCTGCTCTTCCCGCCCGGGGGACCACCGCGACCGGCCGTGCAGGCGTTCAGCGGCTTCCTCCGCTCCGACACGGCTCGGGAAATCATAGAGCTATCTCTATGAGACATAACCGAACCTGGCCTTATCTCGATGATGACAGCGCTCTAGACTGCGATTATGTTCGAAGCCGGAGTTCGCGAGTACCAGGAGACCTACTGGGTTCCTGACTATCAGCCGACCGATACCGACATCCTTGCCGTGTTCCGGCTGATACCGCAGCCGGAGGTAGCGCCGCAGGAGGCCGCCGCCGCGGTGGCGGCCGAGTCCTCGACCGGGACGTGGACGGAGGTCTGGACCGACCGCCTGACGACCTTGTCCCGCTATCAGGCCCGCGCGTACCACCTGGAGCCGGTGCCTGGCCGGGACAATCAGTATCTGGCCTATGTGGCTTACCCCCTCGACCTGTTCGAGGAGGGCTCGGTGACCTCGATGATGGCCTCGATCACCGGAAACGTGTTCGGCTTCAAGGCCATCCGGGCGCTGCGGCTGGAGGATCTGCGGATCCCGGTCGCCTACGTCAAGACCTTCCCTGGGCCGCCGAATGGGATCCAGCTCGAGCGGGACAAGCTGAACAAGTACGGTCGGCCGCTGGTCGGAGCCACGCTCAAGCCCAAGCTCGGACTGTCGGCCAAGAACTACGGCCGGGCCTGCTTCGAGTTGCTGAGTGGCGGCCTCGACTTCACCAAGGACGATGAGAACATCACCTCGCAGCCGTTCATGCGCTGGGGTGACCGGTTCCTGTTCGTGATGGAGGCGGTCCGCAAGGCCGAGCAGGAGACCGGCGAGCGCAAGGGGCACTACCTGAACGTGACGGCGCCCGACTGCGAGCAAATGCTCGAGCGAGCCGAGTTCGCCAAGGAACTCGGCTCGCCGATCATCATGCACGACTACCTGGTCGGCGGCCTGGCCGCGCACACCACGCTGTCCAACTGGTGCCGGCGCAATGGCATGCTGCTGCATGTCCACCGCGCCCTGCACGCCGTCTACGACCGGCAGAAAGACCACGGCATCCATTTCCGGGTGCTGGCGAAGTGGCTGCGCCTAGCCGGCGGGGACCACCTGCACACCGGGACGGTGGTAGGCAAGCTTGAGGGCGACCGCGCGACCACGGCCGGCGTGATCAGCCTGCTGCGCGACGACGCCGTGCCCGCAGACCGTAACCGCGGCATCTACTTCGACCAGGAGTGGGCCTCGATGCCCGCCGTCATGCCGGTGGCGTCCGGCGGGATCCACGTCTGGCATATACCCGCTCTGGTGGAGCTGTTCGGCGACGATTCCATCCTGCAATTCGGGGGCGGCTCCGCCGGGCACCCGGCCGGCAGCCGAGCCGGCGCGGCAGCGAACCGGGTCGCCGTTGAGGCCTGCGTGCAAGCCCGCAACGAGGGCCAGGATCTGCGAACCGAGGGGCCCGAGATCCTCAAACGGGCGGCCAGCCATTCGCCCGAGCTCGCCGCTGCCCTGGAGACCTGGCGCGAGATCAGATTCGACTTCGAGGCCGTAGACACCCCGGATCAGGCGACGCCATGAAGCTAGAGACCTTCTCCTACCTGCCCGAACTCTCCGCGGACCAGCTCGCGGGTCAGATCCGCTCGATCGTCGCGCAGGGTCTAGTCGTCGGCATCGAGTTCAGCGCGGCACCCGATCCTTACGACCACTACTGGACGCTCTGGAAGCTGCCGCTCTTCGATATCGACGATCCCGCTGTCGTCATGACCGAGCTCGACGCCTGCCGGCGGGCGAATCCTGCCGCGTACGTCAAGGTGAACGGCTACGACCCGGTCCGGCAGGGCCAGGTCTCCTCGTTCATCGTCTACCGGCCGGAACAGGCTCCCTAATGCCGCGGCCGATCATGCTCAGCATTGTGGGTGACTCCGGCTCAGGCAAGACCACGATCACCCGCGGGCTCGTGCGGGTGCTCGGCGAGGAGCAGGTCAGCCATTTCTGCACCGACGACTACCACCGTTACGACCGGCGGCAGCGAGCTGAGCGCCGGATCACGCCGATCAATCCGGATTGCAACTATCTCGACATCCTGACTCAGCACCTTGGCCACCTGCGGCGCAACGAGCCGATACTCAAGCCGGTCTACCAGCACAATGACGGCACCTTCGGCCCGCCGGTGTACTTCAGTCCGGCCCGGTTCGTGGTAGCCGAGGGACTGCTGGCTAACCACACGCCCGAGCTACGCGAGATGTTCGACGTCCGGGTCTACCTGAATCCGCCGGAGGAACTGCGCCGCCAGTGGAAGGTGGCGCGCGACTGCTCAAGGCGCGGCTACTCAACCGACCAGGTACTCGCCGAACTGGACCGCCGCGAGCCGGACTCGGAGGCTTACATCCGGCCGCAGCGGCACCACGCCGACCTGGTCGTGTCGTTCATGCCCGGTGCCGCGCACGAGCCCGAGCGGCTCGACGCGCATCTGTTCCTGCGCGACTCGCTGCCCCATCCGGACCTGTCCGGCGTCGTCGCCGACGGCACCAGCATGAACGGCGACCTAATTCTGGTGGACAGCCCGGGCGAGCAAGAGCTTCGGATTCCAGGCACGATCCCCACCGAGCGGGCCGTCGAGCTCGAGGAAGCTATCTGGGCCAGGATGCAGTTCGCCAGCCACCTGCGCCAGCAGCGGCTCGGCGAGTTCACGGTCGGCACCGACCTGCACCGCTCGGACGCGCTGGCCCTCACGCAGCTGCTGATCTTCTACCACCTGGTGACCGCGCGAGCCGTCATCGCGCTCGGTGGTCGGAGCGCTCGCGCCCAGGACAGCGTCGACCCGCTCCCTTCCGTGGAGTCATAACCAAGTGGAGCGCTGCTCATCCTGCGCTGGAGTCGGCCCAGATATTGATGCCGGCCTCCACGGCCTCGCGGTCGATGGCGGCCAGTTCCTCGTCGGTGAAGGCCGGCTGGCTCGCCGCCGCGAGGTTCTCCTCAAGCTGCGCCACGCTGCTCGCGCCGATCAGCGCCGATGTGACTCGCCGGTCCCGTAGCACCCACGCCAGCGCCAGCTGCGCCAGCGACTGGCCGCGGGCGGCGGCGATCTCACCCAGTGCCCGGACATGCGCCAGGGTGGCAGCGCTCAGCTGTGCCGCGGACAGCGAGCCCGCCTGGCTGGCCCGAGAGCCTGCCGGAATGCCGCCCAGGTACTTGCCGGTGAGCAGACCCTGCGCCAGCGGCGAGAACGCGATGCAGCCGATGCCCTCGCGGTCAAGCACATCGAGCAGGCCGCCCTCGACCCAGCGGTTCAGCATGGAGTAGGACGGCTGGTGGATCAGCAGCGGCGTGCCCAGCGCGCGCGAGATGGCGGCGGCCTGCTCGGTCCGCTCGGCCGAATAGGACGAGATGCCCGCGTAGAGCGCCTTCCCCGAACTGACCGCGGTATGCAGCGCGCCTATCGTCTCTTCGAGCGGAGTATCCGGGTCGAACCGGTGGCTATAGAAGATATCCACATAGTCCAGGCCCATCCTGGCCAGCGACTGGTCGAGGCTGGCCAGCAGGTACTTGCGGGAACCCCACTCGCCGTAGGGTCCAGGCCACATGTCATAGCCGGCCTTGGTGGAGATGATCAGTTCGTCCCGGTAGGGCGCCAGGTCGGTGCGCAGGATCTGACCGAAGTTCTCCTCGGCTGACCCGTACGGCGGCCCGTAGTTGTTGGCCAGGTCGATGTGCGTGACACCGAGGTCGAAGGCGCGCCTGATGATCGCCCGCTGGAGGTCAAGGGGACGGTCAGAGCCGAAGTTCTGCCAGAGCCCGAGCGCGATCTCGGGCAGCTTGAGCCCGCTGCGCCCGCAGCGGCGATAGGGGAGTGCCTCATAACGGCCGGCCGACGCCAAATAGGTCATGTCGGCAGTCTGCCACCCCGTGAGTTGACCGGAGTCCGCTGGCAGGCTAGTGATCGTCAAACGAGACGTCCACCCGCTGATCGTCCCGGCGCTGGTTCTGCAATGCCTGGTCGGCTAGCACCAGGCGGTCGGCCTTCGTCAGCGGTGGCTGCAGGATCGAGCGCGGCCACAGCTTCCTGGCGACCACCACGTTCAGTTCGGCGGAGTAGACCACGATCTGAACCGCCAGGTAGATCCATGCCAGCAGGCCAAGCACCGTGGCGAAGACGCCATAGACCGAGTTGACGTGCAGCAGATGCCGCACCAGGTAGGTGCCCAGGGCCTGCAGCACGGTCCAGGCGACGCCACCGGCCACCGCGCCAGGCACCAGCGCGCGGAAGGCCACGCTTTTGGGCGTGAGGACACGGAAGCCGATCAGATACATCCCGATGTTGGTCGCGATTGCCGCGATCTCGACCAGCACAGCGACCACGGCGCCGACCTGACCATAGGTGCTCAGGATGGCGAGCAGCGTGGTCACGATCACGCCAAGCCCGAGCACGCCGAGGAATTCCCCGGCCCGCCCGAGCCGCTGCACGTAGCCAGGCCTGGCCGGGCCGGGCAGGTTCCACACCTGAGCCATCGTGAACAGGCCGGTCTGCGCCAGTCCCGCCGAACCCCAGGCAAGCAGCAGCAGGCCGACCACCAGTCCGATCGTGCTCGACCGTTGCAGCTCATGCACGTTGCTGGTGAGCTGATGGCCGATCAGCGGAACCTGCTTGTTGATCGCCGCGAACGCGTGCTCCCGCAGCGCCGGGTCCACCGCGGCGACCAGGCCGAGGATGGTCACCAGGATCAGCAGCAGCGGGAACAGCGCCACGAAGCTCGAGTGCGCGAGGCTGGCGGCCAGGATCCCGCCGTTGTCGTCGCCGTACTTCTTGATCACCCCGAAGACGAAGGCAGGCACCCGGTGTCGCTGCTGGACCGCGTCCACCCGGCGGATCACTCGCTCGATCGGATTCATGGCTGCTCTGACCACCTGCTCAGGCTCCGGCGGGCACCGTCCAGCGGCTACTGTCAGTTGCCCGCCGTCGCGCTGGGCAAACCACTGTGGTCAAACCACTGTGGTCAAACCCCTATGGTCAATCCACTGAAACGGCCGACAGCGTCAGGGCGGCGTCCCGTTGAGGTGGCGCAGCCCGGCACCGGTGTAGATCTGGCGCGGCCTGGAGATCTTCTGCTCGGCGTCGAGGATGCCCTCCTCCCACTGGGCGAGCCAGCCCGGCATCCGGCCGATCGCGAAGAGGACAGGGAACATCTCCACCGGGAACCCCATCGCCTGGTAGATGATGCCCGAGTAGAAGTCCACGTTCGGATACAGCTTCCTGGACACGAAGTACTCGTCGGCGAGCGCGATCCGCTCGAGCTCCAGGGCGATGTCGAGCATCGGATTCCGCCCGGTGACCTTGAAGACCTCGTCGGCGACTTCCTTGATGATCCTGGCCCGCGGGTCGAAGCTCTTGTAGATCCGGTGGCCGAAGCCGGTCAGGCGCAGCTCACCGCTGCGCACCCGCGCCAGGAACGCAGGAATGTTGTCGACCGAGCCGATCTCGGTGAGCATCTTCAGTACCTGCTCGTTGGCACCGCCGTGCAGCGGGCCGTACAGCGCGGCTGCCGCCGCGGCGGCGGCGGAGTACGGGTCGGAGTGCGAGCTGCCGATAACCCGCATCGCGCTGGTCGAGCAGTTCTGCTCATGATCGGCATGCAGGATGAAGAGCACGTCGAGGGCATGCTCAAGCACCGGATCAGGGTGATACCGCGGCTCGCTCATCTTGGCCATCATGTTCAGGAAATTGCCGGCGTAGGAGAGGTCGTTGTCCGGATAGCTGTAGGGCTTTCCCATCGCGTGCCGGTAGGCGAACGCGGCCAGCGTGGGCGTCTTCGCGATCAGCCGCTCGATCTGCTTGAGCCGGCTCTCCTGGTCGAAGATCTCCTTCGCCTCGGGATAGAAGGTGGACAGGGCGCCGAGCGTGCTCACCAGGATGCCCATCGGATGCGCGTCGTGGTGGAAGCCGTCGATGAACTTCTTGACGTTCTCGTGCACGAACGTATGCCGGGTGATCACGTGCTCCCACTGCGCCGCCTGCTGCGGACTCGGCAGCTCCCCGTTCAGCAGCAGGTAGGCGACCTGCAGGAAGGTGGCGTTCTCGGCTAGCTCCTCGATCGGGTAGCCGCGGTAGAGCAGGATGCCGTTGTCCCCGTCGATATAGGTGATGGCGCTGCGGCAGCTTGCCGTGTTCAGGAAGGCCGGATCGTAGGAGAGCAGCCCGAAGTCATCCGGATCGACCTTGATCTGGCGCAGATCCGTCGCCCGGACCGCACCGTCGCTGATCGGGATCTCATAGCTGCGCCCAGTGCGGCTGTCGGTGACCTGCAGCGTGCCGGTGCCCTTGTTATCGTTCATTGTCGTAGTTTCTCAGCTCCTGATAGCTCGGTACCCAGACGGCCGTCGCGACCGTCTCCTCGATGTCCGCCCCTGGGGCGATCCGGGCGACCCCGCTGTCCACGGCCTCCCGCGCGACGGCCACGGCGATGGCGCGCGATATCTTCCGCAGGTCGGCGATCGGCGGGTACAAGGCCCCTTGTGCCAGCCGCTCCGCGCCGACCAGGCCGGCCAGCGTGGTCGCAGCCACCCCGAACATGCGGTCGGTGATCTCGCTAGCGCGCGCGGCGATCGCGGCGAGTCCGACTCCAGGGAAGACGAACACGTTGTTGGCCTGCCCAATTAGCCGCATTTCCATGCCTACCCTGACCGGTCCGAACGGGCTTCCGGTGGCGACAAGCGCACGTCCCTGCGTCCACTGCAATAGGTCCGCTGGCGTGGCCTCGGCGTTGGCCGTCGGATTAGAAAGGGGCATAACAAGGGGCACCGGGGTTCGTGCGGCCATCTCGCGAATGGCCGTCTCGGTGAAAGCCCCGGCAGCCCCGCTCGTGCCGATCAGGATGGTCGGAGCCAGCTGCCGCACCACGGTCTCCAGGTCGTACCGGTCGGCCGGGGCAAAGCCGAAGCTGGCTAGCTCGCTGGCTGGCAGCGCAAACGGCAGCTTGTCCTGCGCCAGCTGATCGCGGCCCTGAAATACCAGGCCACGCGAGTCAAGCATGACCAGCGCGCGGCGGATCTCATCCTCGCTGGCGCCCTCGGCGCGCAGCTGAGTCCGCACCAGCCTGGCAATTCCGATGCCGGCCGCTCCGGCCCCGACGAACACCAGGCGCTGGCTGGACAGCGGCACGCCGCGGTGCCTGACCACGGCCAGGATTCCGGCCAGGATCACCGCCGCCGTTCCCTGGATGTCGTCGTTGAAGCTGGCGATCCGGTGCCGGTACGTCTCAAGCAGGCGCATCGCGTTGTGCTGCTTGAAGTCCTCCCATTGCAGCACGGCGTCGGGAAAGACAGCCTGTACCGCGTCGACGAAGGCGGCGATGAACTCTTCATAGGCCGCGCCGCGCAGTCGCGGCCTCGGGTAGCCCAGGTAAAGCGGATCAGCGAGCAGCGCCTGGTTGTCCGTCCCGCAGTCCAGCGATACCGGCAGGGTAAGGCCCGGGTCAACCCCGGCACCAGCGGAGTAGAGCGCCAGCTTGCCGACCGGGATGCCCATGCCGCCAGCACCCTGGTCACCGAGCCCAAGTATCCGCTCGTTGTCGGTCGCGACGATCAGCCGGATTTCCGGGCGGCCGGCGTTGCGCAGCAGCTCAGGTATGCAGTCAATGTCGTCTGGCGTGATCCACAGACCGCGCGGCCTGCGCAGGATATGGCTGAACTTGCGGCACGCCTCGCCGACCGTCGGCGTGTAGACGATCGGGGCGAGTTCCTCCAGATGATCGACGAGCAGCCGGTAGAACAGGGTCTCGTTGCGGTCCTGCAGCGCCGCGAGGCCGATGTACTTCTCCAGGTCGGTCGACTTGGACCGCAGATGCTCAAGCTCAAGCGCGACCTGCTCCTCGATCGTGGCGCAGCGCCAGGGCAGCAGCCCGCGCAGGCCGAGTTCCGAGCGCTCTGTCTGGGTAAATGCCGCGTCCTTGTTGAGCAGCGGCCGGCCAAGGATCTCGGCACCGCCGATCCGGCCCGACGGCGCCATCCTGCTCGTGCTTACAGCCATCCCGTATCCTTTGCGCCTGCGCCGGGGCGATCCCGTGCGTCCTGGGCTGAGCGCCGCGCAGTCGCCAGCGGTGCCGCGCCCTCACTCAGTTGACCGCTGCCCGGCCCGGCCGACCATGGGCTAAAGTCCCTTCGCCAGTCGCTGAAAGTCAGCGGCTGGTCCCGGCTTGACGGGCATCGGGTTTGACCGTCCGGGTCGCAGTGCCCGAATAGTGCCAGCATGGCCGTCGCGGCCTTACAGTTTGTCCATGACGGGCGAGGTGGCGCCGCGAGGGCGCGGAGACGACGTGCCGCCGCCGGCCCAGCTGCGCGCGTCACATGAAGACCGGGACCGGGTCGTTGAGGTGCTCCGGGTTGCCGCTGGTGACGGACGGCTGACCGCGCAGGAGCTGGACGAGCGGCTGGAGTTCGCGCTGACCGCGCACACCTATGGTGAGCTGGCCGCGCTGACGGCCGATCTACCCGCCGGGACTCTCGCGGCCCTGCCGGGCAGCATCGCTGCCGGGTCGCTGGCGCAGCCCAAAGACGTGGTGCGGATCGAATGTGCCAGCGGCAACGCGAACCGGGACGGCCGATGGGTGGTGCCAAGGCGCCTTGAAATCCGGGTGACGAGCGGAAACGTCCGGCTTGACTTCACCGAGGCGGTCGTCATGCATCGGACGCTGCAGATCGACGCCGAAGTGCGCAGCGGCAATCTGCTCATGGTGACCAAGCCAGGCATCGTTGTCGACGCCGATGACGTGAGCGTGCGGAGCGGCAACGTGCAGGTGAAGGCACCCTGGGGCAGCGAGATACCCGTCACGCTGCGGATCAGAGTGTCAGGCAAGGTCGGCAGCGGCAACATCGTGGCACGCCCGCGCCGCCGGTCGTTCTGGCAATGGCTGCTGCGCCGACCCAGGCCATACGCCATTACCGCGCGCTGAGGACGCCGACCGGTCGCAGCTGAAAGTATGACGCAATGGCGGTCTTCGGCCCGGGCCAGGAAGAGGGGCGCGCCGCGCTGCCCGCGGGCGGTCCGGCTCCTGGCCCGGCGCAGGACGCCGGCGGGCAGGATCCAGCCGCGGGTCGCCTGCCCGGTACCGCTGGATCCGTCATCTGGGCACTCGAGCACTCGCAGGACTTCATCACGGTCTTCGTCGGCGTCGCGCTGATCCTGCTTGCCGCGGTACTACTGGTTTCCGGCATCGTCGATTTCACCAGCCAGGTATCGCACTCGACGGATATATCGGCGGCTATCTCGGCCGCCGCGCCGCTGCTGCTCGACCGCGTTCTGCTCGTCCTGATCCTGGTCGAGATCGTGCACACGGTCGTGCTGTCGCTCCGGGCGCACCGGCTGGTCGCCCAGCCGTTCATCGTGGTCGGCCTGGTGGCTGTGATCCGGCGGATCCTGTTCGTGCTGAGCCTGAGCGGTCAGGCGAAGGTGAGCGTGAGCACGTCCGAGCTGGCGCTGCTGATCGCGATGGTCGTAGTTTTCGTGGCCGGCCTGATCGCGGTCAGCCGTTTTGAGGGACGCGACCCGTAGCCGCCGGTGCTGGGCCGGGGAGATTGCCGACCTTCTCGACCGCGGCCCGCACGATCCGGGCGTACAGGACTCCGCCGGCCGGCTGCGGGTGGATGCCGTCCGCCCACAGCAGGTAGGTGCGATTCTCGATTGCGGTGAACCAGTTGGCGAGCGCGGCATTGCGGTGGCTGCTGGCCGCGGCGGCCAGGGTCGAGTTGACCTCCTGCTCCCACGACCTTGCCTCGAAGGTGTTCACCAGGACCAGCCGCCGATGCGGGCCGATCTCGGCGAACAACTGGCTGATCTCGTCGCCGGTGACCGTCCCGTTGGTGCCGAGGGCGAAGACCACGATCGGCCGGAGCAGCCCGCGGCTCTTCAGGTCGGCCAGCACGTACAGCCCGGTGCTGAACTGGCGGCCGACCATGGCGTCGATGTAGATCCCCGGCAGCGCCTGCTCAAGCGCTGGCGTGGAAGCCACCATGACCGAGTCCCCGATGGCCGTCACCGATGAGCCAGCGATCGAGTGCCAGCTCGCTGGCGGCGCCGGATCGGTCCGGCTGGGCCGGGCGGCTGGCGGCCGGACGGCGGTGACCCTGCCGCGGGTCGCCCCACCCGCCGGGTCAGCCGTGCCGCCCCGGTAGGAATTCGGCAGCGTCCCGGCGCGGGGACCCGTGCTGGTGCCCGCGTTCGCGCCGAACAGCTGGACGCTCATCACCACGCAGATGGTGAAGAGCACGACCAGCACGCCGCCGCGCAGCAGGGCTGCCCGGCCACGTGGCCAGCGGCGGACTCGGACAGTCCGTGATTGTCTATGTTTCGCCATAAGTGTTCTGTGCGAGGTCGGGTACTTCGAGTGCCTACCCTACCTACGCCGGCCGCCGCTAACGTGTGATCTGCCGGTTATCCCAGGAACGAGAGTCGCACCTGTCGGTCGGGATTGTCCGGATTGAGGTCGACCACGGTGACCGACTGCCAGGTGCCTAGCGCCAGCGAGCCGCCAAGCACCGGCAGCACAGCGAACGGCGGCACGAGCGCGGGCAGCACATGTGAGCGCCCGTGCCCGAGTGAGCCGTGCGAGTGCCGCCACCGGTCATCGGCGGGCAGCAGGCTCGCCAGCACCGACAGCAGGTCGTCGTCACTGCCTGCCCCGACCTCGATCACCGCTATGCCGGCCGTGGCGTGCGGCACGAAGACATGCAGCAGGCCGTCACCGCCACCCGAGGCCTCGCGGGCGAACCTGCCGCACTGCCCGGTGATGTCATGCACGCGTTCCTGGCCGCCAGTCCGCACTCCGAACGTCATGGTCTTCATGCCGACCGACTGTTGTTCATCGCTGACCGCGGCGCAACTGGTTCGCTCCCGTCGCCGTGATCCCGGATGGCCGTTCGGCTGGGCTCCGGCCAGGGTCACGATGCCGCCGGACGGTCCTTCCTGGGCAGCTTGGCAACCACCGCGTCATAGGAGGCGTCCACCGCCTCGAACACTTCGTCGTCCGGGATGGCACCGCCGGGAAGATCTTGCTGGCGACCTTGACCACGACGTCGCCCTCCCATGGCTCGTCGAGCCATGCGCCCGGCTTGGCCAGGCTGTAGGCGAGGAGTTCGGCTCGCGTCATGACGGCTCCTGTCTGTCCAGAACCATCATGGCTGAACCGGATCCGCCGGTTCGCGATAGTCGACAAGTCGACCCGAGAATCCGAGCCGGCCTGATTCCGGGCCGGTCAGTACCGCGGAAGACAGCGCCGGACGGGCCGGATCCGGGGTCAGCCGGCTCCGGCCCGATCGGCTGCTAGCGGGTGCTAGCGGGTGCGCGGCGTCGCCAGCCCGTTCTGCCAGGCGCTGCTGCCCGCGGTGGTAGCGGCCGACGTGGCCGCCTTGGCCTGGGCGATCTTGCGCTTCACCACGGCAGATGGCGGCTCCTGCTGGGCGTTGACCCAGCGCCGCATGGCGTTCACCAGCACGGTGCCGGAGATTCCGATGCCGCACAGGCTGATCAGGCCGCCGGTCGCCACCAGGGCGAACCCGACGAACATGGCCTTGGAATTCATCTGAACGCCGGTCATCGATGACCGAGTACTCGTCATTGTCTCCCCCGATGTCGGTTGTGCTCAGTTCACCTCCCTTCCCCGGCTGACCGGATACTCCTCACCCTCGGCGGGTGATGTCCGGGCCAGTAAGGGCCGGAGCCCAGATCACCCGCGGCAGGCGAGCTTGGCCGTGCTGGCCGGGGAACAATCCAGCCGCGGCGCCCGCGCAGACCATACGACCCTGGCGCCCATCCGGAAGGAGACCAGCCTGGCTACCGAGGACAGCGCCAGCGAACTTGACCAGCTGCGAGCCGAAGTCAGCGACTTGCAGGCCCAGGTTGAGGCGGCCCGAGCGAAGGCGCAGACAGCCCAGGCCCAGGTGGACGAGGCCAGGGCACAGGCCCAGGCAGCCAAAGCCCAGGCTGCGCAGGTCACGCAGGAGCGGCGGGCCGACTCGGGCGGCACGGTCCAGCCAACCGGTCAGGCACCGACCAGAACCCGGCGGGGCTGGCGCACGCCAGTGGCCACGGTACTCATCATCCTCGGCTGCCTGCTGGCCCCGGTGTCCGTGCTCGGTGTCTGGAGCGCCAATCAGATCTCCAACACCAGCAAGTACGTCGCCAATGTCTCGCCGCTGATCACCGAACCCGCCGTGCAGGGCGCACTGACCGACAAGATCACGACGAAGATCACCGACCAGATCAACGTCCAGGGCATCGCCAACCAGGCCGCCAAGCAGCTCACCAATCGCGGACTGACCCGGCTCGGCACCCTGATCGCAAGCTTCTCCGGGACGCTGGCCAGCGGCGTAACCAGCTTCATCCACGGCACCGTGGCCAAGATCATCAGTAACCCGCTGGTCGCCAAGCTCTGGGCTCAGGCCAACCGGATAGCGCACACCCAGCTGGTGAAGGCCCTGTCCGGCCAGAAGGGCGGCGCGATCAGCATCTCGGGCGGGCAGGTGGTGATCGGACTCGGACCCCTCATCGACCAGGTGAAGCACAACCTGGCGGCGCGGGGGCTGACGCTGGTGAACAAACTGCCGCCGATCAACCCCACCTTCCCGCTGTTCTCGGCCAAGTACCTGATCCAGGCTCAGTCGGCCTACCGGCTGCTGACCACGCTGAAATGGGTGCTGCCGGTGCTCACCATCCTGCTGCTGGCCGCCGGGATCTACGTCGCCAGGAGCCATCGGCGGGCGCTGACCGGAGCCAGTCTTGGCCTGGCGGTTTCGATGCTGCTGCTCGGCATCGGCGTCGCGGTGGCGCGGGTGATCTACCTGAACAAGGTGCCGAGCAGCGTGCTGCCCGCCGACGCCGCGGCTGCCGTGTTCGACACCCTCGTCCGGTTCGTCAAGCAGGGCCTTCGGGTGCTGCTCGTGCTCGGCCTGGTGGTGGCCTTCGCCGGCTTCATCACCGGACCATCGGTCACCGCGGTCAGAACCAGGAAGGCCTTCACGTCCGCGTTCAACGCGATCCGCGGCAGCGGGGAGCGGGCCGGCCTGAGCACCGGGCCGGTTGGAACCTGGGTCTACCGCTACCGCACGCCACTGCGGATTGCCGCGGTGGCGATCGCCGGGCTGGTCTTCGTGTTCTGGTCACAGCCAACCGGGCTGCTGGTACTGGTCATCGCGATCATCCTGGTCGTAGTCCTCGGCCTGATCGAGCTGATCGGACGGCCCCCGGCCCACGTCGCAGCCGAGCGGGCCAAGGCGGCACAACCGCACTAGGGATCCGCCAGATCACCAAAGCGGCGGAGCCGCTCTTGGGATCCGCCGCTCGCCGCCACTAGCCGCTGTCCGGGTCGGCCCCGGCCGGCCGGCTGGTGGCGAGACCTAGCGCCCGCATCGCCTTGCGGTAGGCGACCGCGACGGCATCGAACTTCAGGTGCAGCTCGTCGGCCAGATCGAAGGGCACCCGCTCCGGGCGCTGAGACTCCACCACGACCTGGTCCTGGCCGAAGATGGTGTCCTCGAAGTCCCGCAGGACCTGCTCGGACTGGTCCAGGTTGTAGTTCCGCCCGATGACCACATAGCCAGCGCTCTGATCCACGCCAAGCGGTTGCGAGGCGAAGAAGTACACCATCCCCCGCACTCCGCCCCAGCCGAGCCTGAGCACGATGGTGTACGGCAGGTGCAGCTCATATCTGCTCCGCCGCTCCGGCGGGCCGGCTTGCTCGTTGCCGAAGACGGGGAAGTCTTCGCTGTTCGGCGCCTCCGGCCGGACCACCGTGTAGTGCAGGACGTTACCGTCAGTGTGCACCTCGTGCCGTGGCACCACTGGCCGGTCGGGATCACCGAGCAGTCCCGGATGCACCCAGGGGAAGTGCCCGAAGTCGGTGAAATTCTCCACCTGGCGGGCGGCGTCGCACGCCCACCGGTACGGTCCCGCGGTGACCAGCGCCCACGAGCTGTCCTCAAGCTCGGGCACTTCAGGCAGCGGCCAGCGCGGCTCCTCCAGCGCGACCCAGATCAGGCCATAACGCTCCTGCGCAAGGAAGGCCGGCACCCGGGCCTTGGCTGGCACCCTGGTCGGGTCCTCAAGCTGCGGAATCGCCACGCAGCGGCCGTCGGCCGCGTACCGCCAGCCGTGATAGGGACACACGATTTCCCGGCCGGCGATCCAGCCGAGCGACAGCGCCGTGCCGCGATGCACGCACAGGTCGGTCATCGCGTGTACCTCGCCCGCACCGCGCCAGAGCACAAGCGGCTCGCCGAGCAGGTCAGCATGGATCGGACGGTCGGCGAGATCGGGCGAGAACGCGACCGGATGCCAGCAGGCGCGCTGTGCCCGCAGATCGGCGAAGACACCCGGTCGGCCGGCGGCGTTCGCGGCTTCGGCTGGCCGGGACGGTGCGGAGCTCATGATCGTGGCCTCATGCTGCCAGGGAATCATGCCGCCATGCCGGTAGCGGAAGCCGGGCCAAAGAACGGGACAAACCAGTCGGCCTATCTGCCTGCCGGATTCTAATCACCTCTAATCACTCGCTTGCCTCTAATCACTCGGCTCACCTCTAATCACTCGGCCGACCTACCTGACCCGACCGACCGGTGACCCGTCGCCGAGCCATCCGCCGGACCGCGACCCTTCGGCCAAGTTGCCTGCCGGACCGCGACCCTTCGGTCCGAGCTATCCGCCGGACCGCCCCCCTCGGCCGAGCTATCCGCCGGACCGCGACCCCTCGGCCGAACTACCTGCCCGGACCGTGACCGGCCGGCGCGCTGCGGCGGCTGGCTGACCATGGCAGGGGCTGCGGGAATACCCCGAATCTATTGATCATGGTGCCATCCGGATTGGTAGCAAGATTTTTTCCGTCAAACGGTTGTGTTTGCGTCACATGGTGCGCAATGCTGTTCGACGATTACGGGCAGTCAGAAACGGTTGGCAGGATTTTCGCATCTCATGGTTTTTCGCTCATTGGCCCGCGCACTCGCTCCCGGGTTCGTGCTGGTGTTTTTATTGGCCGGCTGCAACCAGCTGCCGAACGTAGCCCTGCCGACCAGGCCAACCGCGTCAGCGCCACCGGCTAGCCCCAGCACCGTGACGACAGTCGGCGGCACCGGTTCCGAGCAGGTGATCGCCGCCTATGTCAGCTACTGGCAGGCCTACGGGGCGGCCATGCGCACCAGGAACATCGCCGCAGCCAGGAGGCTGCTCGCCAATGTCACCGACGCCGACTTCCTCAGGCAGGTGACCGCGCCGATGCCGCGGGTGTGGGCGGCGCACGAGATCGGCTACGGCTACGCGATACCGCACGTGCTCGGAGTCATCCGGCGGAGCACCTCGGCCTCGCTGCACGACTGCCTGGATCTGAGCCATTTCGGCGTACAGGACACCAGGACCGGCCTGATCGTGCCAGGCAGCTTCGGGCTGCCCGAGCTGAACTTCTACGTGACCTTGACCCGGTCGGCCGGACGCTGGGTGGTCAGCAACATGCAGCAGGTGGAGGTCCCATGCACGCCCTGAGCCGGGTCGCGACCGCCGCAGCGCGGGCCGCGGTGATGCCGTCCCTCGCAGTGCTGTCGGTCGCGGCCCTATCCGCCGCCGCACTCGCCATGACAGCACCAGCCGCCGCGGCACCTTACGCCGCGACCAGGACCGCGGCAAGCCTCCGGACCGCGGCGGCAGTCCGGACCGCGGCGTCCTTGCGGACCGCGGCGACGCCAGCGCAGAGCGGCTGTTACTACAAATTCGTGCCGCCGAACAGCTGGATCGAGGTGTGCCAGAACGGCGGCGGCTCGGGCGGTGGCGGCGGCGGGGGCGGCGGCGGCTCGCTGGTGTGCTATCTGAACCCGATGACGCCGGCCGAAGTCGCCGCGCTCGGCCTGCCGCCGGCCCCGCCTGGCGAGGAGTGGGAGTACATCAGGTGCCCGGCACTGCAGATCCCGATCGGCAACGTGATCTTGGTCTCTAAGAACGGCGGCCCGCCGGTGACGCCGCAGGAGTTGCTCCAGATCGCGCTCGGCGAACTCACCGTCCCTGAGCTGCAGCCGCGGACCGCGCCTCCGCTGAACCGCCCGGCGCTGGTTGGCCTGCCTGAATGGTTCTGGATTCCGCCGGCCCAGTGGCATCCCATTTCGGTGACCGTAACCGTCGGGCCGGTGTGGGCGCGGCTGACAGCCACGCCGAACCTGCTCACCTTCGATCCAGGCGGCGGTCTGGCTCCCAGCAGCTGCCCAGGACCGGGTACCAGCTATCGCAGGGCGCCCTCCGGCGGGGCGGGGTGCCAGTTCAAATACCTCCAATCGTCGGCACTGCAGCCCGGCGGGGCCTACGCGGCGGCGGTGACGGTGACCTGGGCCGTGACCTGGACCGGCTCGGGCGGCACGGGCGGCACGGTGAACGCCGGGTTGCAGATGCCCTACCCGTTCTCACTGCGCGTGGCTGAAGGCCAGGCGCTGGTGACCGGACCATGAGCGGCCCAGCCCAGACCGGCAGCCTCGGCACGGTCTTCCACCCGCAACCTGATCTGGACACCAGCGGCAGCCGACTGCCGCCGCCGACCCAGCTACGGCGGCTGCCGCGGCGCCGGCGGCCGGGCATGGTCGCGCTGGCCGTGGCGCTGATCGGCGCCGGGGTCTTGGGCAGCGCGGCGCTCTACGCCAGGCAGAACCATCAGATCCAGGTAGTCCTGGTGGTCGCGCCCGTGCCTGCCGGGGCGATCGTGACGTCAGCCGATCTCGGCACGGCCAGCGTCGCCGCAGGCCCGGGCATCGCGGTGATCCCGGCAAGGCAGTTGCAGCAGGTGATCGGCCTGGTGGCGGCGACAGCGCTGCGGCCAGGGACACTGCTCGCTGCGTCCGAGCTGACCACGGCGGAACCGCCGGGACCTGGGCAGGTACTCGTGCCGGTCGCGGTCAAACCCTCGGTGCTGCCAGCTGGCGGACTGGCACCAGGTGACCGGGTCTTGGTGGTAGCAACGCCCGTGGCGGGCGGGGCCAGCGGAACGTCGACGGCCGTGATCTTGACGAGGCCGGTTCCCGCGGTCGTGCAGGACGTCTCAGCCGGACCCGATCAGGACGGACTCGACGTGGTTGACCTGCTGGTCGCGACGCCGTTCGGGATTCCGGTCGCGCAGCAGTCGGCCACCGGCCAGATCGCGCTTGTCGTCACCCACCGGAGCCCGTAATGGCGCTCTACGCCCTAGTCTCAGCCGGCGGCTCGCCCGGCGTCACCACCGCCGCGCTTGCCCTGGCGCTCACCTGGCCCGCCCAGGTCATCGTCGCTGAGTGCGACCCAAGCGGCGGCGACGTCCTGGCCGGCCTGTTCGCCGGGCATCTGGAGGCCAGGTCCGGACTGCTGGCGCTGGCCATGGAGGCCGGGGCAAGTCCGGAGGCGATGGCCGCCGGGCTCTGGCCGCAACTAGTCGACGTCGACGGCGACGGCAGCCGATTGCTGCTGCCCGGGATCACCGACCCCAGGCAGGCGGGCGGCCTCGGGCCGTCCTGGTCTGCGCTCGCGACCGCCCTGACCGCGGTGCCTGCCGACGTGATCGCCGACTGCGGGCGGCTTGAACCGTACGCGGCCAGCGCGCCGGTGCTGGCGGCGGCCAGCCTGGCCGTCCTGGTGCTGCGGCCGACGCTGCGCCAGGCGAGCAAGGCGCGGCAGCGGATCGAGATGCTGGCCGAGATCAGGGGAGGCAGCCAGCGGCTGGCCCTGCTGCTGGTCGGCGAGGGAACTCACTCCGGTCGGGAGGTGCAGCGCGCCCTCGGCATTCCGGTCGTCGGGTCGCTGCCCGAAGACCTCAAGACCGCGAGCACGCTCTCGGACGGCACCGGCAGCCGCCGGGGGATAGCGGCCCGCCCGCTGTTGCGGTCCGCCCGGCCCGTCGGGCGGGCGTTGCGCGAGTTCGAGCCCGGCTCCAGCCAGGTCGGTGCCGGAACCATGCAGGGCTGGACCGGATGACCGAACTGCGAACAGCCGCCCCGGGGCCGCCACCGGCACAGCAGCCGCCATCGGCACAGCAGCCGCCATCGGCACAGCAGCCGCCATGGGCACAGCAGCCGCCATGGGCACAGCAGCCGCCGCCAGCGCGGTCGGGAACTTGGCAGCCGCCAGCGCAGTCTGGCGGGTGGCAGCCGCAGCCGCCGCAATCCGACGCGTGGCAGCCGCCGCAGCCGTCGGCCGGCCAGCGGCCACCGGCGCATGCCGCCCCGGCCAGACAGTCGGCCCAGTGGTCTTCGCCGCACGGACGGCATCTGGCTAGAACGGACGATGGGGCGGGCCAGTTTGCCACACCGCTGGCCGATGCCAGGCTGCGCGCCGCGGTGACGGAGATCTTGACCAGCGTGGCCGACCGGCTTTTCGACAACGCCAGTCAGGCCGAGGTCATGCCGCTGATCAGGGACGCGGTCCGGATCTGGGCCGAGCGGCAGGTGCGGACCGGGGTGCCGGTCCCGTCGCCTGCCGACCGGGAGTCCCTGGCCCAGGCGGTTTACGACCAGCGCTACGGACTCGGTCCACTCTCGGCCTACCTGCGCGACCCAGCGGTCGAGAACGTTGACGTCAACGGGTGTGACCAAGTCTGGGTCAGCTACGCGTCCGGCGAGCGGGTGGGCGGACCACCGGTCGCCGAGAGTGACGACGCGCTGATCACGATGATCAGATCCTGGGCGGCCAGGGGCGGCCAGACCTCTCGTGACTTCTCTGCCGCATCGCCGCTGGTCAGCGTCGCCATGGCGGGCGGTGCCCGGATGACGGCGACCATGTCGGTGACACCCAGGCCGTGCGTATCCCTGCGCAGGCACGGCCACCTGGACGTGAGCCTGGGCCGGCTCATGCAGCTCGGCACCATCGACGCGACGCTGGCCGCGTTTCTCGCCGCTGCTGTCCGCGCGCGGTGCAACATCATCGTGACCGGCGGCGTGAACGCCGGGAAGACGACCATGCTGCGGGCGCTGGCCAGCGAGATCCCGCCGGGGGAGCGGGTCGCGACGCTCGAATCGGAGTACGAGCTGTTCCTGCACAACATGCCAGAACATCCCGATGTGGTCGCGTTCGAGGCAAGGGAACCGAATTCCGAGGGCGTCGGCGGGGTCAGCCTGCACGATCTGGTGGCACACGCGCTGCGGCACAACCCGCAGCGGATCATCGTCGGCGAGGTCAGGCGGGGCGAGATCATGCCGATGCTCGAGGCGATGAACTCGGGTCAGGAAGGCTCGATGTGCACGCTGCACGCCAACTCGCCGGAAGAGGCCTTCGACCGGATCCTGATCCTCGGCCTGCGCGGCGGCCTGGCCCTGGCCGAGCGCGCCATCCACATCCTGGTCGGCATGGCGATCGACCTGATCGTGCAGGTGCGCAAGTACTACGACGGACGCCGGACGGTCCGTTATGTCACGGAGATACTCGAAGTGCTGCCGCCAGGGGACACGGAGCGGCCAGCGGTCAACCGCCTGTTCCTGCCGAACGGGCGCGGGCCGGCCACCGCAATGCACACCCCGTCGCCTGGAATGCTGGAGCGGCTGGTGGCCGCCGGATTCGACCCGGCGCTACTCAGCAGGCAGTCGGGAACGGCCAGGCCCGGCCCAGGGGGATGGCGATGATCCTGCTTGCCGCCCTAGCCGGCGCCGCCATGGCGGTCGGCCTGGTCCTGCTGCTGTTTGAGCTGACCAGGCCGCAGCCCGATGCTGGCACGCCGCCGAGGCTGGTGCTGACCGCGCTGACCACCGGGGCACGCCGCCGGGCCGCCGGTGCTGTGCTTGCCGCGCTGGCCGTGCTCGCTATCACCCGGTGGCCGGTGGCCGCGATCGCGGCGGCCGCGGCGGTGTTCTTCTTGCCGAAACTGACCTTGGTCGGCAGCCAGCGCAAGCGCACGGCGATGCTCGAAGGGCTGGAGCAGTGGGTCCGCAGGCTGGCCGACATGCTGACCGCAAGCCGGGGCCTTGAGGACGCCTTGGAGCTCAGCGCCAGGACCGCCCCGGCCGCGATCGCCGGACCGGTCAGCACGCTGGCGGAGCGTCTGTCGGTCCGGACCGGTACCGAGGCCGCGCTGCGCGCCTTTGCCGCCGAGATCGACGATCTGGCTGGCGATCGGATCGCGGCGGCTCTGATCATCGCGTCCGGACGGCGCGGCGGTGGCGCCAGGGATGTGCTGAACGCGCTGGCCGCCATCCTCGCCAGGGACGTCGCCGCACGCCGCGAGATCGAAGCCGAGCGAGCCCAGCATCGCACCACGGTGAAGTGGATCACGGTGTTCGTAGTCGGCTTCACCATCTTCGCTGTGCTGAACCACTCGTATTCCGCGCCCTACGGAACGTTCACCGGCCAGCTGGTAATGGGCCTGGTCGCCCTGCTGTACGCGGCCGGGCTCTACTGGCTGCACTACCTGGGCACCATGCCGGCTCCCGGCCGGTTCCTCGATACCCCGGCGCAGGCGCATGAGCAGGTCGGACTGGGCCTGGACGGGCGGCGACTGGGATGAACCTGTGGGTGATCGGTGCCGGGATCCTGGCCGGTCTCGGCGTCTTCTGGCTGGTCCGCGAGCTGATCCCGGGGAGCGCCCGGCTGGACGCCGCGCTGAGCCGACTCGATCCGCCGACCAGCTTTGCCAGCGTGGCGGTCTGGCAGGCCGCACCAGTGACCGGCGCAGCCAGCCCGGCGTTCCCGACCGGCCGATTCGACGGCAGCACCGTCCGCCGCCTCGGCGGGCGGCTGACTACGGTGGCCCCATGGCTGCCGGTCCCGACCACCGATCTCGCCCTGCTCGGAAGGCAGCGCGAGGTCTGGCTGGCCAGCAAGCTCGCCTGGGGCCTGGCCGGTCTGGTTGCTGGGCCGATGCTCACGGTGCTGCTGGCCTTCGACGGCCTCAGCTTCCCGCTGCCGGTTCCGGCGATCGGCTCGCTGGCGCTTGGCTGCGGACTCTTCTTCGTTCCTGACCTGACAACCAGGGCGGCGGCGAAACGCCGACGCTCCGACTTCCGCTACGCGCTGGCCAGCTATCTGGATCTGGTAGCGCTGGAGCGGGGAGCGGGAGCCGGTCCGACCGAGGCGCTTGAGGCGGCCGCCGAGATCGGCGGCGGCTGGGCGTTCCAGCGGATCAGGGCCGCGCTTGACGGAGCTCGTCAGGCCGGTCAGGCGCCGTGGACCGGGCTGGCCGCACTGGCCGCCGAGACCGGGGTCCATGAACTCGCCGATCTCGCCGACATCGCGGAGGTGGCCGGCCAGGAGGGCGCGAAGATCCTGCAAACCCTGGCCGCGCGGGCCGAGTCGATGCGCAGCCAGGCGCTGTCCGCCGACCGGGCCAACGCCGGCGCCAAGAGCACCACGATGGTCGTCCCGATCGCGCTGCTGAGCGCCGGCTTCCTCGTGCTGCTGACCTTCCCGATGGTCTACCGACTGCTCGGCACGGGATAGTCCCCGCCACCGGGCCCGAAAGGAGGAACGATGAACGAAGTCTGGCTGGTCGCGCGATACCTGGTGGACCAGGCACACTGCCGGGCCAGGGCGGCGCTGCGGGGCGACCTCGAGGCCGGCGCTCTCTCGCTTGAATGGGTCATCATCGCGACGCTGCTCGTCGCCGCCGCCGGTGTCGTCGGCGGGTTTATCGCCACTTCTATCGCAAACGAGAAGTCGAAGCTGCCGTGACGGTGCGCCGGGCACTCGGGCGGAATGATCGTGGTGCGCTCTCGCTGAGCTACCTGATCATCATGCCGGTGTTCTTGCTCGGACTGATGCTGATCGTCCAGGCGTCGGTCTGGTACCTGGCCAAGGAGGCCGCCCTGGCGGCCGCCCGCCAGGGCGCCGACGTCGCCAGGGTGCACGGCACGCCTGCCGGGGCCGGGACCACCGCCGCGCTGGCGTTCGTGCATTCGGCGGCGCCCGGCTTTCTGCTCTCGCCGACCGCGTCCGCTGCAGGCAGCGGCCCGCGCACGGTCGTGATCACGGTGCACGCGACGGTGCCGGTCATCTTCCCTGGCTTTGGGCTGACGGTGACCCAGTCCGCCCGGGTTCCCGTCGAGCAATTCACCATTCCCTGAAACGAAGGCGCACGACCTGATGCCTGATACAGCCGCCAGGCCGGACCGCTCGGCCGGAAACGCGGCGCTGGAGCTGATCATCCTGGCACCGGCATTGCTGCTGCTGGCCAGCCTGGTGATCGCGGCCGGGCGGACATCGCTGGCCCAGAACTCGGTCTACGCCGCCGCGCGAGATGCCGCGCGGCAGGCGTCGATCTCCCGCACGCCAGAACAGGCGCTGGCTACCGCCACGTCAGGCGCGCTCAGAGAACTCGCGACCCAGAACCTGAAGTGCGACCCGGCGACGGTGTCCGCCCCGCTACTGCAGAGCAAGTTCGCCACACCGCCTGGCCTGCCGGCCACCATAACGGTGATCGTCACCTGCCGGGTCAGGCTGTCCGACCTGGTGCTGCCGGGAGTACCGGGCAGCAAAATGCTGTCGGCGACCTTCAGTTCGCCGCTCGATCTTTATCGCGGACGGTGATTGTCACAGTGACTGTCACAGCCCTGGTGCACCCTCGGTTCATGGGTCGTCCCGGCACCAGGTCGGGACGACCTGATGGCCTGCCCAACCAGCACCAGCCCAACGATCACCAGCCCAACGATCACCAGCACCGCCGGGAGCAGCGGATGACAAGCAGCGGTCGCGGGGACCACTCCGACGCCGATCGCGGCTCGCTGTCGCTCATGCTGATCGTGCTGGCCGTGGCGCTGCTCGCGCTGGCCGGGCTGGTGATCGACGGCGGCGCCCAACTCGACGCCGCGAGCAACGCGGCCGCCATCGCGCAGGAGGCAGCCAGAGCCGGCGCCAATCAGGTCAACCAGCAGACCGCCTATTCCACCGGCTCCTTCGTGGTCAGCGCTGACCAGGCCCGCGCCGCGGCCAGCCAGTACCTGGAGGCCGCACGGACAACCATTTCAGCATCTGGCTATCAATACACCGTGCAAGTGCTCCCGCCGCGAACTCTCAAAGTGACGGTCACCATCCGGGAGCCGACCAAGATGCTGTCGCTGATCGGCATCAACTGGATCACGGTACATGAATCGGCCACCGCGACGCTGGTGACCGGAGTGACGGGACCAGGGGCATGACGCAGACTAGGACGGCAGCGGTGCGACCGGGCGGATCCGGCCCGCGCGGGCGGCGGACGCGCAGGCTGTCCACAGTGCTGCGCGGTCTGGCCGCGCTGCTGACACTGATCGCCCTGGTCGCAGGGCTGCCGGTGCTGCTATACCGGCTGGGTGGCTCGCCGATTCCCACTCGGGTGCCGAGTTGGCACCTGATCTGGCAGACGCTGGCCCACCAGGACAATGGAACGCTATTCCTGGCGGCCGTCAGGGACATCAGCTGGCTAGCCTGGGCCGCGTTCTCGATCGCGGTCGTGGCCGAGACCCAGGCGGCCATTCGCGGCAGCGCCGCACCCCGGCTGCGGCTCGGCGGAGTCCAGGCCGTGGCCGCCCGGCTGGTCGTGCTCGCCATGCTCGGCATCAGCGGGCCCACCGCCTTGCTCACCCTGAGTCAGGCAGCGCCCGCGGCCCAGGCCGCCACGGCCCAGGCCGCCACCGGGCAGCCGGCGGTGACCGCAGCCTCACAACCGAGTCCCGGCGCGTTCACCGAAGCGGCCGTGCCATTGGTGGTTGCCCAGGACCCGGCCAGCCACCAGCCCGCCGACGACGCACGGTCAAGCGCCCAGGTGATGACGATGAGCCAATACCAGCTGGTGACTGTCCGGCCTGGAGACTGCCTGTGGACCATTGCCGAGCACTATCTCGGCGACGGCGACAGGTATCCGGAGATCGCCACGATCAACCTCGGCCGTGACATGGGGGGCGTTATCTTCTCCAACCCGTCGATGATCTTGCCGGGCTGGGTGCTCCGGGTCCCCATCGACGAGCCAACGAACGCAGCCCCTGGCGCGCATGGCCATCCAGCCACCGGGCGTGGCAGTGGCCACGGTCACGCCGCCCAGAGCAGCGAGCGGCCGAGTCATTCGCACCCGACCAGCCACGAACCGCATCCGTCCGGCAAGCCGCGGTTCCACCGGCCGCACCCGGCCGCCTCGGCGACCCCTGCCGCGCCGACCGCTAACGGCGGTCCCGGTCCCACTGCCGCGCGGCACGTCACCGGAGTCACCGCGGCCAGCAGCACGGCCGAGTTCCCGCCGGTTGCCGTTTTCGCGGCCGGAATGCTGGCCGGCGGAGCCGCAGTCAGCCTGGTCAGGATGCGCAACCGGCAGCGCCAGTTCCGGCGGCCTGGACGGCGCATCCCGCTGCCGGCTGCCGCTCCGGTGATCGCCGTCGAGCAGCGGCTGCGCTCCGACGCCGGGCTGATCCCGGCCAACTGGCTGCGTGCGGCACTCAGCGAACTCGGGGCCGGCCTGGCAGAGGGCGGCCAGCAGGTTCCCGAGATCGCCGCCGTCCGGATCCTGCCGCAGGCGATGGAGATCCTACTGGCCAGCCCGGCCAGCGAGCCGCCGCCGCCGCCGTTCACCGTGCCGGCCGGCCGCCAGGGTCTGACCTGGCGGCTGGCTATCCCGGCCGATGCGGCCGAACGGCCGCAGCTGACCGCCGCCACCGGAGATCTCGCACCCGGCCTGTTCACGATCGGAGAGGCGGACGGCGGTGGCTTCCTGCTGGTCGACCTGGAGTACCTCGGCGTCACCGTGGCCGACGGACCGCCGGTGCTGGTCGACCAGGTACTGGCGACCGCCGCCGCCGAGCTGGCGGCCAGCGAGCTGGCCGGCTGGTATGACCTCATCCTGGTCGGCTTCCCTGAACTCAAGCAATTCGGCAGCCGGACCACCTGCTGCGATGACCTAGCCGCAGCCCTCGATCTGGCCGCAGCCAAGGCCGTGACGCTGCGCCGACGGCTTGGCGACGCCGGGCCGACCGCGGTTCGCAGGCTGCGGGTCTTCGACCCAGGCGACGAAGACTGGGCGCTGACCCTGCTGGTGAGCCGGATCGCGCCGACCCCGGCCGAGCTGGCGCTGCTGACCGACCTGGTCAGCGGTCCCGGCGGCGCGGCGGCATTGCTGCCAGCCGGAAGCACGCCAGCGCAGGCGCCGGGAACCGCGGATCTCGTGCTCGACCACGATCCCAGCCGGCCGGGCGGGATCGTGGCCACGATCATGCCAGCCAATCTGCAGGCGTATCCCCGGCCGCTGACTGAGTCCGACTACCGCGCCCTGACCAGCCTGTTCGCCGTCGCGGCGCAGGACGCCGACGTGGCGCCCGACGAGCCGCCGTACGACGGGTCGTGCTGGCCGCCTGACCTACCCGACCTGCCGGACCTAACGGACGACGGGTTCCGCTATGAGTCGAGCTACGAACCCGACTATGAGCCGGGCGACGAACCGGACGGCAGCGGCCCCGCAGCCCCAGCCGGCGAGACGGCCCTGACCGACGCCACAGCCCTGACCGAGGCGACCGGCGTGAGCGACCCCGGCTCCGGGTCGGTGATCTGGCCTGGTCCTGACCGAGTCGGCGGCCCCGGCTGGCGGCCGGCATCGACCAGTGAGCCAGGCGACGCTTGGCGACCAGGGCCGACCAGTCAGCCAGCTGCGGCCTGGCAAGCGGAGCCGGCCAGGGTGCCAGAGGAGAGCTGGCGGCCGGATCCGGCCAGTCTGCCAGACGCGGCCTGGCCGCCGGCGGCGGTGTCGGTCAGCATGCCCGACGCCAGCTGGCGGCAGGCCAGTGCGCCCGAAGAGCCCGGGCCGGCTGCGTTGCCGGATCAAGCGGCCTGTCTGCGGATCGGCCTGCTGGGGACCCTCACCATTAACGGACAGCCTGGGGCCCTGCTGCCCGCGCAGAGCCAGCTGGTCGTGGCCCTCGCCCTGAACGGCAGGGACGGCCTGTCCAACCGGCAGCTGTGCTACCTGCTCGGCGCCGATCCGGATCATCCGAGACCGTCGGACTCCCTCCGTCAGCTGATCGTCCGCACCCGCCGCCAGCTTGGCCCGGCTGCCGACGGCAGGGAATGGATCGAGCACCTGGGCGGCGGCCAGTACGCGCTGCATCCGGGCACCCGAGTGGACTGGCATGAGTTCGAAGCCAAGACATCCCAGGGCATCGAGGCCAGGGACGCCGCGCTGCTGCACGACGCGCTGCGGATGATCCGCGGCCAGCCGTTCACTGGCTGCTACTACTGGTGGCTGGACATCGCGCTGGTGGAGACCGTGCGGGCACAGATCGTGGACGCGGCGGAGCTGCTTTCCGACCTTGACCTGGCCGATCGCAATCCGGCCTCGGCTGCCCGTGCGGCCAGGATAGGTCTGGCCGCGGACTCAGCGGCCGAGCAGCTCTGGCGGGCCTTGATGCGAGCCGAGCACGCCGCGGGAAACCTGGCCGGCGTGCGTGAGGCGTGGACTCATTGTCTGGAAGCGATCGGCGAGATCGCGGCTGACGGACAGCCGCATCCCGACACCGCGGCGCTCTACCGCGAGTTGCTTGGTGGGTCATCTGCCCGTTTTACCGGCTCGTGGTCGCCTGACCGATAGCATGCTCGGCAATCAGTTCCGTGGCCGCAGGAGCTGACCGTCGCAGTCACCCGGCGTGCGATTCCCACCAGCGGGCTAGGCCAGGTTTGGGCATAGGTGAAACGATCGTCTGATGAAGTCGCGCCGAGAGCCGCCCCAGCCAGCGGCATTGGCGGCGTCGACGCACGCCGGTAGCGGGGCCGCGCTGGCGAACCCAGCGCAGATTCAGGTTGATGATCATCTTGAGCCGCGGGTTCGGATACCCGCTGACTTGCTTCGCTGCGTCATCGCCCTGGCCGAGATCGCGCTCCTAGTCGGCATCGGCCTGCTCGCCAGCGCCACGGCCACGGGCGTGGAATTTGACGTGGTCGGCGTCAGCCAGCGGCTGCCACCGTCGCTGCTGCATCTGGTCGGTTTCGCAGGCAATCTGGCGCTGCCGATCCTGCCGATCGCCCTGGCCATCCGGTTCGGCATGCTCGGGCAGTTTCGTCGGCTAGCCGAGGCGGTGGCCACTGGCGGGATAGCTGTCGCAGTCGTAGCAATGGTCAATGTGCTGCTGAGCCAGCCAGCGCTGCGCCAGCTGCACGCCGCACTGCATGCCGCCAACCCGGCCACTCGGCATGCGGCAACGCTCGACGCATACCTGGCCGGATTGGTCGCGTACGTCACCGTGATCGGGCTCGGCGGTCGGCCGCAATGGCGGACGGCGTTCCTCACCGGCATCGGCTTCTACGCGGTAGCCAACCTGGCGCACGGTTATACAACCGTGCTCGCCCTGCTGATCACGGTGCTGATCGGGTCAGCGATCGGGTCGGGACTGCGCTACGCCGTGGGCACCATCTCGGGGCGGCCCACTGCAGCCGAGATCGCCGCAGCGCTCAGCTCGGTGGATGCTCCCATCGTCGCGATCCGCCGGATCGGCAATGGCGGCCCGGAAGTACGCAGGTATGCGGCCAGCTGCGACGACGGCAGCCGACTCAACGTCATCGTCTTCGACCGGGACCAGCAGGCGGCCGATGCGTTCTACCGGCTCTACCGGCGGGTACGGCTCAAGGCACACATCTCGCGCAGCGCACCTTTGACTCTGGAAGGGGTAGTCGAGCGCCAGGCCCTGCTGACCTACGCGACCGAGGATGCCGGTGTGCTGACCCCCCGACTGCACGCGGTGATCAAGGTAGGTCCCGACACCGCGGTCTTGGCGACCGAGCATCTCGAAGGGACGACCCTGGCGCAGGCCAGCTCAGCCCCGACCGATGACCAGCTCCGGCAGGTCTGGGACACCGTGCTCAGGCTGCACAAACACCGGATCACGCATCGGGCGCTGACCGCGGACCGGATCATGTTCACCCACGGCGAGGCGGCCAGCCCGGACGGAGAAGTTGTGCTGCTCGATCCGGGCAATGGCGACGTAGCCGCGACCGATCTGCAGTTCCGCCTGGACCTGGCTCAGCTGATCGCGGAGACGGCACTGCTCGTCGGCCCGGACCGAGCAGCGGAGCTGGCAACCGAGAAGGTAGATCCGGCCCATCTGCTTGACGTGGTCCCGCTGCTTCAGCCGGTCGCCCTGTTCCGGTCGACCCGATCGGCGCTCCGGCGCCGTAAAGACATCCTGACCGCACTGCGCAAGCGACTGCTTGCCGCGGCTCCGGACGGCCAGGTACCGCCGGTCCAGCTGGAGCGGATCAGACCGCGCACTCTGATCACCCTGATCGCCGGCATCTTCGCCGCCTACCTGCTAGCCGGCCAGTTTGCCGACGTCAGCTTCTCCGCGCTGCTGGCAAGCGCCAATTTCGCCTGGCTGCTGCTCGCCCTGGCGCTATCAGCCGCTACCTATCTCGGTGCGACCTGGGCGCTGTCCGGCTTCGTACTCGAACGGCTCAGCATAGTCCGCACCTTCCTGGTGCAGGTGGCCGGCTCGTTCGTGATCCTGGTGACCCCGGCCGCCGTCGGCGGTGTAGCGCTCAACCTACGCTACCTGCGCCGGTCCCGACTGAGCCCGGCCGACGCGGCCGCCAGCGTCGGCGTCACCCAGGTGATCTCGTTCCTCGTGTATCTCGTGCTGTTCCTGATCTTCGCGGCCATCGCCGGGACATCGCACGGGCCGCCGGTACACGTCCCAGGGTGGGCCTACATCGCGCTTGCCGTCGTCGCCGGACTAGTCCTGATTCTGCTGGCCCTGCCGGCCGGCCGCAGGCAGTTGCTCTCCCGGCTCGCCTCGGCCGCCGGCCAGGTGATCCCGCGGCTGCTCGACGTGGCCCAGCGGCCGGCCAAGCTGGCCGAGGGGATCGGCGGCTCACTGCTGCTGACCCTCGCCTACATCCTGTGCCTCGCCTCGTCGGTCCGCGCGATCGGAGTCGCCGCCGTGCCGGTCGCCAGCATCGGCGTCGTCTACCTGACGGGCAGCGCGCTCGGCTCCATCGTGCCAACACCTGGCGGACTTGGGGCGGTCGAGGCAGCGATGTCAGCCGGGCTGACCGCCGCCGGGGTGCCCGGTCCCAAGGCAGTCACCGCAGTACTGCTGTTCCGGACCGTCACCTTCTGGCTGCCGGTACCGGCCGGCTGGCTGGCCATGCACTTCCTCCAGCGCCGAGAGGTGCTGTGACCACTGCCTGCCGGATCATCCGCGGGCGACCGGCCGCGAGCCGAACTACCCGAGTCCTGGCCGCAGCGTGGCGGCCGGCCGGACTGGCCGACCATAGTTCAGTGACGTGGCGGCCGAACAGGTTCGTCACCCAGATCGTGCCTCGGTAGACGGCGATCCCGGCTGGCCGGCTGAACGCGAAGCGCGGTCCGGCCAGGAACCTGATCAGCCGGCCGGTCGGCGCGTCGATCTCGGCAACCGAATTACCGCGCGAGTTGGCCACCCATAGCTGATCGCCGGCCAACGCCAGTGCGTCCGGATGATCGAGGCCATAACGACGCCCGGCGAGGACGCGGATCTGCCTGCCGGTCACGGTGTCGATCTCCGTGACGGAGTTGCCTGCCTCGTTGCCGATCCACAGCCTGGTCGAACTCGCTACTGCCGCGACCGGATCGCGCAGGTCCAGGCCTGGACCGCTCAGGGTAGCGATCCACGCCCCGGTACCGGCGTTCAGTTCGGTGACCGAGTCGCCCGCGGCATTGACGACCCATAGCCGCCGGTGACTGACGGCCATCGAACAAGGGCGGTCAAGGCCGTATCCGCGAATTATCTTGATCAGCGCACCGGTGTTAGCGTTTATCTCGGCGATCGACCCGGAAACGGCATTTGCCACCCACAAGGTCGCTCCGAACAGACCGAGCGCGCATGGACCGGCGAGGAGCGAATGACTGCTGATGGTGCGGATTATGCGTCCGGTCACCGAATCAAGTTCGGTGATGGAATTACCCAGTGCGCTGGCCACCCAGAGGCGGCCGTTGCCAGCCGTGATCGCGCTAGGACCACGGAAGCCGTAGCCAGCCGCTGACCGGACGACTGGATGCGCACCAGTACGCCAGTTCAACTCGGTGACCGAGTCGCCAAGGGAATTGGTAATCCACAAGTGACCGCCAGCCACGGTGACCGCGGTCGGCCCTTGCAGCCCGAATCTGGCCGCCGAGTCGACTCTGACCTGCAGGGCTGGCCCAGTTGGCAGCGCATCGGCCGACCCGTCCGAGCTGACGCAGCCAGCCCATCGCAGTTCGGCGCAGTTCCGCCAGCCGTGCAGTTCCGCGACGCCTGCGCCGGCCAAGAGCAGTGCGATGGCGCAGGCCGACCCGATGCCCCGGCGCAGCCGCCTGCCCGGCCGCAGTGACCACAGGCCCGAGGCAGGAGCGGCGTGTCTGGGCGAGTATCCAGTATTTGCTGCTTGCACGGCCGTCATCAACCCTTTGTTATTAATTGACTGTCGCTATTCGTCGCAACGGCAAGGAATCAGAGCCCTGCACTGCCAGCGAAGAATTATGCAACAAGTTTACGCAGTCAATTTCAAGACTGACCCAGCGACCCCGACTTTGCCTCATCTGTTCGGGCCGACCGGCCAGAACGGCTGAATTGCGAAAGCGTCAGCCGAGCGCTCGGCTGAAACGCGACGGCCACCTGTCACGCGGCGAGCGAGTCCGCCCGCCCGCGGGACGGCCGCCTGCTACACGACCGAGCGACTCCGTCGCCAGCCAAGCGCGACGATGACCAAGCCAGCGAGTGCCACCACCGGTCCGATGATCGCCCAGATCGAGTTGTGTGACATGAAGCTGCCCCCGATCACGCCGAACCCCTGCAGTGCCCAGATGACCCCGGCGATGGTGAGCACGGCGCCTGCAGTGACGAGCAGAACGTTCTTCATGCTGATGCTCCCTCTCCGGCGAGACGATCGGGCGCGCCCCGCAGCCCCGTCATCGTCTGACACGATCCGCAGCGTGCGGCGGTTCAGCCATCGCCATTCTTGCGCACGGCCGCGTGAGCAGCGCGATCCCGCGACGGCGCCAGGAATGTTCATTTGTGTCGGCTAGGCCAGCCTGGCGACCGCCAGGGCCGCCGCCAGCAGTACCACGCCCCACGATAGCGACCGCAGCGCTCGCTCGAGCGGCGCGAGCAGCTGCTTGGCATCCAGCGTCGTTACCTGCCCGTCGGTGAGGGTGATACTGCCGGTGACGGTGGCGGTGCGCCGCCGCAGAGTCCTGGCTGGCGTGCTGAGGTAGCGCTGACCCGCCGACAGGGCCATCGCCGCGCCCGCTGCGAGCACCGGCGCCACGGCTAGGTTCCCGGCCTGCGCGACGTAGCCGGTCAGCACCGGGAACGCACCCCAGGCCGCGGCGAACCCCAGGTCGGTATGAATGATCCCGCCGAACAGCTCAGCGTTGTAGCCGATCACGAGCGCTGGGCCAACGATCATGAATGGCAGCAGAACCCAGCCGGCTCTGGTGATGCCGAAGGCGCCAAGGCCAACCGCTCCGGCCAGGCCGACCACCGTTACGGCAACAAGCACCGACGACGGAATGGCCGTGCCCAACGGTCGGCCCTGCAGCTCGTCGAGCGCGTGCGCCGAGAGCCCGACCGCGAGAAAGAACGCAGCGAGCGCGGCGAGCAGCCGGTCGAGCCGTACCTGCGGGGCGAGCATCGAGCCGAGCACGACGTACGAGAGATGCCATGCCGTGAACGGCGGATGCAGCAGGGTCCACCAGTCTCGCCAGCGGCCAGGACCGGCCGCGTAGTAGGCCGGCCTGGCCTGCTGGTCATCCACCTGAGCGGGTTCCCCACATGACCAGGCCACCGCCGAGGCTCATCACCCGCACGCCGACATCGGCGAGTCCGGCCTCCCGCCAGGCAGCCACCGTCCAGTCCACCGGGTAACGGCGGTAGTGCACCGAGATGTTGGGGCCGAGGAACCGGCCGACGGTCAGCCACTGCCGCCCGCCGGTCACCAGGCCGCCGATCGGGAGCAGCGTCCTGGTGTAGAGCCACCAGGCGCCGCGCCAGAACGGGGCTGGCGGTTCGCAGAATTCCAGGCTGGCCACGGTGCCTCCTGGCTTGACCACGCGGGCAAGCTCGGTCAGCGTCGCCTGCGGATCATCGACGTACCGCAGCAGATAGGTAAACGTGAGCGCATCGAACGTGGCGTCAGGAAATGGCAGCTGCTCGGCCCGGCCGGTGACCAGCGCGATCCGGCCGGCCAGACCAGCGGCGTCCACGTTCCGCTGACCCTGGCTCAGCATCGGCTCGGTCAGGTCGATCCCGACGACGCTGGAAGTGGTCCGGCTGGCCAGCGCGATGGCGACGCCCGCCGTGCCGGATGCCACGTCAAGGATGACCCCGCCCGCACGAGGCCCGATCTGGTCGACCATGGCCCGCCGCCAGCGGCCGTTCTGCCCGAAGGACAGCAGCTCGGCCAGCCGGTCATACCGGGCGGGAAGGGGGGTGAATAGGTGCTGGGCAAAACGGTTGCGCTCGTCGGCGGTCGGCAGCGGCACAGGCGTCTCCCTCGGAGGCTCGCAGAACTTCACGGTACGCCCTAAGTGTCCGCTCAGCGCAAGCCCGACTTGGGATGCCCGCACCGGCGCCGACTTCGGCCGGCCCACGATCGTGGAGAGTTCTCTGCATATTCCGCACAGAACTCTCCACGATCTCAGTACCGCGGCCTGGTCGAGCAGACGGCTGTGCCCGGCGCCTCCGACCCCAGGTCGGCAGCGGCCACGCCGCGGTACTGAAACCCGGCTAGGCCGGCGGCATGTCCTTGTAGGTGAAGCTGTCGAACAGCCCAACCTGATCGCACAGGTGCGCGCTCGGGACGCCGGCCGCGGAGATGAACCCGCTCTGGCCTGGCGGGAGCACGTCCTGGCCGGGCAGGTGCCGGCCGGCGTCGACGGCCATCATGAAGGTGCTGCGGTTCTGCGACGCGCTGGTCCCGCAGTGGGTGATCACGCCGGCCGCCTGCGCCAGCGGGTCGAGGATGTCCCAGTTCTGATCCTGGGCCGGGGAGTAACCCCACTTGGCAATGTCAGTCGTGCCGAATCCGGGCACATCCTGGCCGAGCTGGGTACCGGTCCCTGACAGGATCGTGATCGCGTCGTTCAGGCTCTCTACCAGCAGCTGGTCCCGATGCCCGGCGAAGTAGTCGCCGGAGTAGCACAGCGTCCCGCACGGCTGCACGCCGTGGGTATCGGCCAGGATGTGGTACAGCAGGTTGTAGGTGCCCATCCCGCCAAGCCCGCCGTACGTGCCGAGCCCTTGGGCCGCGTCGCTGAAGTTGACCGCCCCGGTGTAGCTATCGCTGGCTGACAGCCCGCCCTCGAACACGTTGCGCTGATAGGCCTCGAGGAAGTTCATGAAGATCGACATGGCCGGGCTGCCCAGGGTGGTGGTGCGATCCCAGTGCCGCAGCACGCTGATCGCCCGGGCGAGGTCCGGATGGGATGACGGGTTCACCAGCGGATCATCAGCCGCCCGCAGCTGCCGGTAGGCGCGGACCAGGAACGGGATGAAGTACGGCGCGGCCGGCCTCGTATTGTCTCCGTTGTCGATCGTGCCGATGCTGTGCTCGATGCCCTGCAGGTAACCGATGTCGATCGTCGTGCTTGACCGCAGCAGCTGGCTGATCAGGGTCGAGCGGAAGATCGTGCCCCAGTACTCGTCACCGGAGTTCTGCTGGTAGAAGGCCGACGACGACGGCTTGGTGTTCCAGTTGTCCAGGTACCCCTGGGCCGGGTTGACGCTGCGTGGCATGTCGCGCCACGGCACGAATCCGAGCCACTGCTGGGTGCCGTCACCCAGCGCGGGCAGCCTCGGGTCGACCTTGGCGAACGACGGCTCGACCGGGACAAGGCCGTCGCCGTAGTAAGCGATGTTGCCGCGGCGATCGGCGTACAGGAAGTTGTGCAGCGTGGTGACCAGGCTCATCGAGTGCGCGAACTGCCGCAGGTCGTGATCTCCGCCGAGCTGGGAGAAGCCGGTCAGCGAGCCGGTCTCCCGATCCCAGGAGGCGAACCGCAGCGTGAAGGCGATGCCGCCGCTCGGCGGCGCGATGATCGGCCCGTCGATCGTCCGGTAGACGGTGTAGGTGAGCGGCGACTGCCCGGCTACCGGGATCTGCTCGGTCAGGACCTGCATCTTCTTCCAGTGGCCGTCGAAGAGGTAGGTGGGGGGACTGGTGGCGAAATTAACCTGCTCCACGTAGATCCGTACGTCGACGGTTTCCTCGCTGGTGGTCGTCCACGCGATCTGCGCGTTGCGGCCGATCAGGATGAATGGCTCGCCGGTGATGTACATGCCGCCGGCGTCGTATCCGGGCGCGTGCAGGTACTCCTCGCCGTCCACGCTCGGGGTGCCGAAACCTTCCTGCGGTGCACCCCAGAGCAGTGCGTGGTGATCCTTGGACCGCCACGGGGCGACCACGAAGGCGTCGGAGCCGCCGTGCGACAGCACCCGCAGGCTGATGCCGGTGGCCAGGATGTGCCGCCGGTCCGCCGCCAGCGCCTGCTCGGCAGCGGAGACCTGGGCGTAGCTGATCTTGCTGAGTGCGGCAACCTGCGTCGCGGTAGCCGCCACCTCGGCCTTTCCCGCCACGGCCGTCGCCGCCCGGTTCGCCGCGGTGATCGCGGCCGGCGACGGCGGCACCGTGGTCGGAGCTGTGGTGTCGTCGATCCAGCGGGCGTCGTTGAGGATCGCGACAGCGTCCGCGGCCGCGTTCGCATCGCCCTTGGCGGTCAGTTCGGCTTTCAGATAGGTCAGGAAGCCGAGATTCCGCAACTCGCTGCCACCGCCGCCACCGAACTGGCGGGCCAGGTAGTTGCCGACGGCAACCGTGTCGATCGGCCGCCACGGCGCAGGCTGGTACGGACCAGCCAGCCCGAGGGCCTTGCCGAGCACGAAGAACTCGATCGGCACCTGGGTCTGGGCACTGGTCGCATTCTGATAGACGTAACGCTCGTAGGCGTTGATGCCGGCCGAGAACTCGGTCAGGGCCCGCCGCGTGGCCAACGGCAGCGATTCGTACTGTTCCTGCAGCTCGGCAGGCGTGTAGAACAAAGTGCGTACGGTCTCATCCTGGCCGAGGATCCCGTTGCCAGGGCCGAAGATCTGCGACAACGTGCCCTCGACCGCTCGCCTGGTCAGCTCGAGCTGCACCATCCGGTCCTGCGCCTGAGCCCAGCCGGCGCCGAACCACATTCCGGCCAGCGAGCCGGCGTAGATGCTCGGCACCCCATAGCGATCCCTGGAGATCACCGCGGCCTCGGCGCCACGGCCGACATGCTGGCCGGTCGCTGGCAGCACCGGCTGGTGCACCGCCGAATCGACGCCCGCCGCGGCAGTCCCACCGGGGACCAGCATTGCCGACGCCGTGACCAGAACCGTGCAGGCCGCGACCGCGATCCGGCCGGTCCTGATCCGGCTGCTGAACCTGCTGTCTCGCCACGTCATGCCAGAACACCTCCGCCAGGCGCAGCGCAGCGACGGCGGCAAGGCGCCGGCCGTCCGGCGGATACGCGCAGAATCGATCCGTGCTGCCGTCCAACCTGAGGTCACGCCACCCGAGCAAGGCATGCCTCAGAAAGGCGGCGAAATTCATCCGATCTGAGCCGGAAGTTAACGCTTCGGTAGCCAGGTGTCAATGGGGCGAACGTGGCAACCTGGGCAGGACCCGGCCGGCGTCCAGGTTAGGCTCCGTGCCATGGCAGCGAGTGACGGAGCACAGCGCTTCAGCATCGAGGTGGCCGGCCGGTCGGTCGAGGTGCTCACCGCCGGGCCACCCGACGGTCTGACCATGGTGTTCCACTCCGGGACCCCGGTCGGCCTGGTCGCCTTCCAGCCGATGGTGGAAGCTGCCGCGGCCTGGGGACTGCGCACCGTCCAGTACGCGCGGCCCGGTTACGGGAGGTCTGATCCGCTGCCCGGCAGGCTGGTAGCCGACGCCGCCGGGGACGTCGCGGCGATCCTGGATCATCTCGGTGCGGCGACCTTTGTCACCGCCGGCTGGTCAGGCGGCGGGCCGCATGCTCTGGCCGCTGCGGCGCTGTTGCCCGATCGGTGCCTGGCGGTGGCGACCATCGCCGGCGTCGCCCCGTACGCGGCCGACGGCCTGGACTGGTCGGCAGGAATGGCTGAGGAGAACGTCGTCGAGTTCGGCGCCGCGGTGGCCGGCCAGGCCGAGATCACGATCCTGCTGGAGATCGAGGCCGACAAGATGGCGGATGTCACCGCCGAAGAGGTCGCTGACGTACTCGGCGGGCTGGTGTCACCGGCCGATCGCGCCGTGCTCACTGGCGCGTACGCCGCCTTTGCCGCCGAGTCTTTCCGCGCCGCGGTGAGCACCGGAATTGACGGCTGGCGAGACGATGACCTGGCATTCGTCCGGGACTGGGGGTTCAGCCTGGACGAGCTCGGCCGGGTCCCGACCTCGATCTGGCAGGGCGACCAGGACGCGATGGTGCCGTTGCGCCACGGCCAGTGGCTGGCCAGCCGGATACCAGGGGCGCGGGCTCATCTGCAGCCCGGCGAGGGGCACTTGACCCTGGGTCTGACCAGCATCGGTGCCATTTTCGGCGAGCTTGTCGAAATGGCCGCACTGCCCTAGCCGCAGCCTGGATGGCCTGGCTGGCCAGCGGAAAAGCAGATGCCTGCACGGATTAGTTCCAGGTAACGTCGGCTGCCATGCGCCCGCTGCCTGATCCCGAGCCGGGCACGCCCAACCTGCGGTCGGCGCGCAGCTTCCTTGGCTGGCTACTGGCGCAGCAGAAGGCCAGCGTCGCGCTCGGCGTCATCTGGGGCTGTGCGTGGATGATCGCGCAGGCTCTGGTTCCCGCGGTGATCGGAGCGGCGGTCGATGCGCTCGCGGCTCGCCGTACTACCGGATTCGCGGTGGACTGCCTGGCGGTGCTTGGCCTCGGCGTCCTCACCGCGATCACTGGGGTGCTCAGGCACCGGTGCGTGGTCAGCAACTTCCTCAACGCCGCCTACCGCATCATTGCGCTGATCACCGACCAGGCCGCCAGGCTAGGCCACACGCTGACCCGGATGCTGAGCACTGGCGAGGTGATCAGCGTGGGCACAGCCGACGTCGAGGCGGTCGGCTCCGCGATTGACGTGACCGGCCGGGGCAGCGGCGCGGTCGCGGCGCTGATCGTGGTCGCCGTGATCTTGCTGTCCAAGTCCCTCGCGCTCGGGCTGATCGTCCTGATCGGCGGACCGGCCCTCACCGCGCTGGTCGGCGTGCTGCTCCGGCCCCTGCATCACCGGCAGCAGCAGTACCGGGAGTTGCAGGGCCTGCTGGCCGGCCGGGCGGCCGACATCGTCTCCGGGCTCAGGGTGCTGCGCGGCATCGGTGGCGAGGCCGCGTTCAGCCAGCGCTTCCGTGAGCAGTCGCAGGACCTGCGCCGCACCGGTGTCAATGTGGCTCGCACCGAGTCGCTGCTGTTCGGGGCCCAGGTGCTGCTTCCGGGTATGTTCGTCACCGCGGCTACCTGGATCGCCGCGCACTACGCGCTGCGCCAGGCCATCACCCCCGGCCAGCTGGTCACCTTCTACGCGTACACGTCCTTCCTCTCCGTTCCGCTGGCCACCTTGACCGAGGTGGCTGACAAGCTCGTCCGAGGGCACGTCGCGGCCGGCCGGGTAGTCCGCATCCTGGCCCTCGCGCCCGAGGTCACCGATCCGGCCAAGCCGCTTCCCGAGCCAGGTCCTGGAGCCGCGCTGCACGATCCGGCGTCCGGGCTCATCGCAGGGCCCGGCGAATTCATCGGAATCGCGGCCGACAGCCCGGATGACGCCGCCGCGCTTGCGGACCGGCTCGGCCGGTACCAGCCGGACGCCGCCCCCGGTCAGGGGCTGGGCGCTGGCGTGGCCGCGCGAGGGCGCGGCTCCGAGCTCGGCGGTGTCCCGCTCGCTGACCTGCCGGTCACCAAGGTGCGTACCCGCATCCTGGTGGCGACCGGCGACTCGCACCTATTCGCCGGGCAGCTGGATCAGCAGCTGGCCGGGGCTCGTGCCTGCGACCCGACCGACGGCACGCCAGAAAACGTGCCAGACGGCATCCGATCAGGCACCGCCGAAGGAACGGCCGCCGTCATGGCCGCGCTCTCGGCGGCGTCCGCGCACGACATCCTGGACGCGGTACCCGGCGGGCTGCGCGGTCAGCTGGCTGCCAGGGGCCGGACCCTGTCGGGAGGCCAGGCACAGCGGCTGCGGCTCGCCAGGGCACTGCTTGCCGATCCGGACGTCCTGATCCTGATCGAGCCAACCAGTGCCGTCGATGCGCACACCGAGGCCAGGATCGCGCGCGGCCTGCGCGAGGCGCGCCAGGGTCGCACCACCCTTGTGATCACGAACAGCCCGCTGCTGCTCGACCTGACCGACCGAGTGGCTTTCCTGCAGGACGGCGGCATAACCGCCCAGGGCGCGCACCGAGAGCTGATGTCAGCCAGCGCCGCCTATGCCGCCGCCGTTACCAGAGGCTCGGAGCCGTGATGCCAGCCAGTTCCGGCCCAGCCGACACCGGACCATTCGGCACCGGGCCAGCCGACACTGCGCCAGCCGACACCGGGCCAGCCGACACCGGGCCGACGGGCGACGGGCGGGCCACCGGCCAGCCGGACGGACTAACGACGACGGTGCAGATCCTGCCGATCGCCAGCGGCGCACAGGTCCGCGCGAACGCGCGGCAGGTGCTGGTCGGCCGGTGGCGCGAGCTCGCCGCCGTGATCGGCCTGTATGCCAGCGCAACAGTGGCCGGCCTGCTCCCGCCCAGGATGCTCGGCGACATCGTGACAGCCATTCAGCGGGGCGGCACGGCGAGCCAGATCGATCTCTTTGCGGCCGCCATCGCTGGTGCTCTGGTGGCACAGTCGGTCCTGATCAGGTTCGGCGCTTTGGCCGGCGCCAGGTTCGGCGAGTCCTTGCTCGCCAGGTTCCGCGAGGACTTCATCGACCGCGTCCTCGACCTGCCGATCTCGGTAGTCGAGCGGGCGGGCAGCGGCGATCTGCTGACCCGGTCATCGCGGGACGTCGCCGCGCTGAGCCTGACCGCCCGCTATGGCGTGCCTGCCATGCTGACCGCCGCGCTCGCTGTCGTCTTGACGATCGGGGCGATCGCCGCGGACAACCCGGTGCTCGTCCTGCCGTGCCTGATCGTGGTACCGCCAGTGTGGGTGGCGGCCCGCTGGTATCTGCGCCGGGCACCAGCCGGATACCTCAGGGAGTCGGCCGCCTGGGCCTCGATGACCGACAGCCTGGCGGAGACAGTAGACGGCGCGCGTACGGTCGAGGCACTGGGTCTCGCCGCCGTCCGCCGTCGCCGGGCTGATTCCGACATCGCCGCGAGCTATGCGGCCGAGCGGTACACGCTCCGGCTGCGCACCTTCTTCCTGCCCGCCGCCGAGGCGTCCTACATCCTGCCCCTGGCTGGGGTGCTGGCCTTCGGCGGCTTCGCCTACCTCCGGGGCTGGTGCACGCTCGGCCAGGTCACCGCCGCCGCCCTGTACGCGAGGGCACTGGTCGCGCCGATGGATGAGCTGATCTCATGGCTGGACCACCTGCAGATCGGTGCGGCATCACTGGCCAGGCTGCTCGGGCTGGCCGAGGTACCCGCGGACCGGCAAGCCGGTTCCGGTCAGCCGGACGGGGATCAGCTGTCCGCGGTGCGGGTGAGCCATGCCTACGTTCCTGGTCACGACGTGCTCTCCAAGATCAGCCTTGATGTGCGCCCGGGGGAGCGGATCGCGATTGTCGGCCCGAGCGGGGCCGGGAAGTCCACGCTCGGCCGCCTGCTCGCCGGGATCCAGGGTCCGGACTCCGGTCGCGTCACGGTGGGCGGCGTGCCCTTGATCGAACTCCCGCTTGCCGAACTCCGCGGTCGGATCGCGCTGCTCACCCAGGAGCATCACATCTTCCTCGGCAGCCTGCGGGAGAATCTCACCCTCGGACTGCCTGAGGCCAGCGACGATGCCGTGCATGCGGCGCTGGCCGCGGTCGACGCACTGGGCTGGGCCCTGGCGCTGCCGCGCGGCCTGGCCACCGCGGTCGGTTCCGGCGGGGCGCGGCTGTCCGCGCCGCAGGCCCAGCAGGTCGCGCTGGCCAGGCTGATCCTGTCCGACCCGCACACCCTGATCCTGGACGAGGCAACGTCGCTGCTTGACCCACGGTCGGCGCGGCGGCTTGAGCAATCGCTGTCCGCCGTGCTTGAGAGGCGAACCGTGGTGGCGATCGCGCACCGATTGCACACCGCCCACGACGCTGACCGGGTCATCGTCATCGAAGCCGGCCAGATCAGCGAAACAGGAACTCACCGCGAGCTGATCGAGGCAGGCGGACCGTATGCCGCGCTATGGGAGAGCTGGCACGGACAGCGCCCGCGCGGGTCGACTTCCGTCCGGTCTGTTCCGCCAGCAGCCGACCACGATCCTGTGCATGAAACTGTGGACAACGCGGGGACAGCCGCTGTGCACGGTGGATAAGGGTCGCATGTCCTGTGGATGGCCAAAGAATCTTGGAATTACTCGCCGAATACCTTGTGCTGGCGGCTGGAGTGGCAGTAGAACATCTCTCACCACCGAAGACGGGCTCCTCCCGGGGAAACTCAGGGAAACGCCGGGGAAGCCGGGCAACCGGCGATCTCAGGCGGGTACCCAAGATCCGGTGGTTGGCCAGGCAGCGCACCGGCCGCCGAGTCATCGGCTCGCTAGCGCGCCCAGGCCGGACGGGGCCCCTGCATCTCATACATGAAGGGGCCCCGTTCCACGTCCGCGCCCCGCCATCGCTCAGCTACGCCCCAGGCGGGCCCGTCCTGCGCTGCGACTGCGGAGCCGTTCCACGTCCGCGCCCCGCCATCGCTCAGCTACGCCACCGCGCCCGAAGTCCGGACCTCCGGCGCGCCCAGGCGGTGTGTACTGGTAGCGCTCGGTAGCCGTAACGGCCGAACACGCTTATTCAGCCCACTCGACACGCTGGCGTTATTACCGACCGCACATACTTAATGACTGTGTGTGTTTGCCGCGCGTCGCTCTTGTTACGGTGCGAGACTGACCGGCGTGCAGAGGAAGACCTGGTCGCGGTGGCACGGGGACGAGGACCCGAAGGGACGCGAAGGCTTCAGGCCGGGCGTGATTGCACCGGGAAGCATGCGATTAGCGGCGGCGCACGGCGAGCGTGGGTCCTGCGGAATACGCGAGCGCGGCTTAAGGGGGGTGAATGAATCTCATCACGGCCCATGGCGGAGCGGCGGATGGCTATGAGGCCGTGATCCTGCCGCCCGCTGCCAAGATCGCTGACGGGCTTGGCTCGGCGGTCTTCCTGCGGCGCTCGGCCCGGCCCAGCCGTCGGGCGGTACTGCATCTGCACGACCTGGCCGACTCGTTCGCCCCTGCCGATCTTGCTCGCTGGTACAACGAGCGCGGCTTCCATTTCTATGTGGCAGACCTGAACCCCCAGCATTCGCTTGGCGCCGGGGCGCGCCGTCGCCCGGAGAAGCCGACGCAGTCATGCTTCCGTGAGCTTGACGCGGCCTGCGGGTATCTGCGGCAGACAGACGGAATCGACGCGATCATCTTGAGCGCTCAGGGCTCGGCCAGCCTGTCCGCGGCATTGTGGTGCCATGCCCGGCGGGAGGCACGGCCGGTGGACGCGCTGATCCTGTCCAGCCCGGAGTTCGGGCGGGGGCTGCGGAGCAGCCTGGACATCGCCTGCCCGGTCCTGGTCATCTCGGCGGGGGACGCCAGCGCGACCCGGCTGTCCCGGCGCGAGCGGCGTGGCCCCGAGACCATCCGGCTCGGCCAGCACGTCACCTGGCTGAACCTGAGCGCAGGGTCGGCCGACGGCGCCTCCGCCGGTCAGGACCGCAGGCGGCTCTTCGACGAGATGGGCCGCTGGCTCGGTGCCTACATGTACGGTCAGCTCCGCGACCAGCTGCTCTGATGCCGCGCTCAGTGGTAATGCAGATACGCGACGACGACCACGGTGACCATAGCCAGCGGGATGAGAGCCTTGACCGCCAGCAGCCGCTCGTAGCGAATAGCGTTCCTGATGTCTGCGTCGTAAGCCGGATAATGAGTGTAGCTCACATCGGAACGCTGACATTCCCGATCTTCTCGGTCTTCTCCCACGTAGCTTCCGCCTTCCGGAATTCTTTCATGTATGCGGTCAGCGTGATCGCACAAAGCAGCGATCCGTATCCAGCGATATAAAGCAGGACAATGCTTAGATATTTGCCGGGTCCGCTATCCCTTTCCACCATCTTCGCGAGATATGCCGCACCCATCGAAGCGGAGAGCCAGGCGTAGGTGAACAGCACCACCGCGTGGACCCCGGCAAGGCCGAAGCCGATGTCGATCGTGGCCAGGGCGTGCCGGAACAGCCATACCACCAGGCCGGTGAAGACGACGCCGACCATGATGGTCAGGCTGATGATGCCAGGGAACATGATTCCCTGCCGCCAGACCCGCCTGCCGATCGGCCAGTCGATCACCAGCGAGTAGCCCGTGATGAAGACGTAGACGATCACGTTGATGATCCAGAGTGCGTGGAATGCCGTACGACTGAGCTCGTAATCGGTGAAGTACAGCGCGACCAGTGCTGCCGAGGCCACCAGCAGCGTCACCGGCAGCAGGAAGACGGAGAACCAGATCGCTCCGAAGCTCAGGCTGCCCAGCCGGTGCGCCCGGCGCGGCCGGAACCAGACTCGCCGGAACCGGAAGGTGACCTGCACGTTGCCGCGAGCCCAGCGGATCCGCTGCTTCCACAGCGCACGGATCGACCCGGGCTCCTCCGCCCAGACCTTCGCGTGCGGCTCGAACAGCACCCGTCGCCCGGCAAGCTGGGTCTTGAAGGTGGTGACGGTGTCCTCGGCAAGCGTGCCCGTATCGATGCTGCCGCCGACCGCCTCGATGTTCGCCCTCGAATGAAGCTGAGCGCCGCCAGCCAGGCAGGCGACCGCGCCGATGACGTTCTGGGCCCGGCGCGCGGCCGCCTGCGCGGTGATGTACTCATAGCCGATGAATCGCGTCATGAAGTTGCCAGGACGGCTGCCTTCCTGGATGTAGCCAGTCACCGCACCGACCTTCGGATCCGCCAGATGGCGGGTCATCGCGCGCAGCGAGTTCCGCTCGTAGATCACATCCGCGTCCATGATCAGCAGAGCCTGCATCCAGTCGTCGTTCATGATCTGCGCCAGCCCATGGTTGAGGGTCTGCGCCTTGCCCTCGCCGCCCACCTGGCGGCGCAGGTGGATGACATTGCCCGGGTAGTCGGCGGCCTTGGCCTGCACGACCAGCGGCGTATCGTCGGTGCTCGCGTCGTCGACGACGTAGATCCGCAGCGCGTCCCGCGGGTAGTCCAGCCGCATCAGCCGGTCGATCGAGGAGGCGATCACGGCCGCCTCGTTCCATGCCGGGATCAGGATGGCGGTTCTGGGCAGCCACGGCTCGCACCTGCCGTAGTGCAGCCTGGCAAAGTGGACGATGACTAGAACGTACTGATACAGCCCGGTCACCAGCGGAAGCGCGCCGATCATGACGAGGGCGATAAGTACCCAGGCCACATCGACTCTCGCGTTGCCAAGATTCATGCCGCGCTGCCGGCCGCCACCGCACCGAGGGTCTGTCGCACGGTCCGGTAGACGCCAACGTCGCGGCAGTCGTGACTGTCGCTGCTGGCGACCACGGGCACGCTGGCCGCGACGAACGCGCTCACCGTCCTGGCCGACGGGCAGGCCCACTTCTCGTTGACTTCAAGCAGCGCACCGGTGTCCCGCGCGCGCCCGGCCAGCAGGCCGAGTTCGTGCTCGGGAACGGCGGACTCGCTGAGCCCCAGCTTCGGCAGGACGCTGAACAGATGCGCGATCAGTGCCCGCCGCCCGCGCGTGCCGGCCAGCGCGCTAGCGGTCGCTTCGACCAGACCGCTGATGACCTGCTCCCCGCTGAAAGTCCCGCGCGCGATCGCGACGGCCAGATCGGCAGGCAGCACCGGTCCGTCAGCCCCCGGAAACTGATGGTCAGCGACCAGGATCAGGTCGATGCCATCCAGACCGGCGGGCAGGTCAAGCTGCCCGGCCTGGTCGAGGATCTTCGCTTCAACACCGGCGAGGATCTCCAGGTCCGATCCGGCACGGAGCGCCCGGACCGCCGCGACGAACTCGGCCACCCAGGCCGTATCGCGGCGGACATGATCGGTTAGGCAGAGCCGCCGCAGCCCGCGCCGCTGCGCAGCCCGCAGGTTCTCGGCCACCGAGCTGGCGCCGTCGGAGAAGGTGGAGTGAACGTGGTAATCCTCGTCCAGTGCCATGGCCAGCGTCATGCAGCGGCCCGCTGGATCTCGCCGATCTCGACCACCCGCTCGTCAAGGAAGCGCACCATCGCGATCTCGCGGAAGTCGGCATGCTCGGGCACCCAGTGCCCGCGAAGCACGTCCATGGCCAGCCTCGGCATGTCCACCCCGCTGGCAATGGTCAGGGCCAGCGATCCTGGGGCTCGCGGGTTGACCTCGAGCAGGGCGGGCTGGCCTGCCTGGTCGCGGCGGGCCTGCACGTTGGCGATGTAAGCCACACCGGTTACCTCGGCGACCGCCGCGCCGAATCGCTCAAGCTCGGGATCGCGCACCGTGCGGCCTGCCACCGAGATGCCGGAATCGACCTTCGCCCGCAGCCGGGGCACAGCCGCCACCACGTGGCCGATGCGATCGGCGAACACGTCGATGGAGTACTCATCTCCGGGCAGGAACTCCTGCACCAGGAGGTCATCTGACCGGGAGAGATCGGCCAGGTCAGTCCTCGACGCGACGATCGAGATGTCCCGTGATCCGCTTCCGGTCCGCGGCTTGACGACCACCGGGAATGTCCAGTCGCATGGATCGAACGTGCGGTCGAAGGATTCGGTTCGCGGTACCCGCACTGCGCCCGCGCAGCACCTGGCGAGTGCGAGCTTGTCCAGGGTCAGGTTGAGAGCATCATCCGGCGCGAGCATCAGCGCGATGCCTGCCGCGGCGAAGGCCGCGCGGGCGGCCGAGAGTGGCCGGAACTCGGCATCGACGGTCGGGATGAGGGCGCTCACCCCCATCTCCTGGCAGCGGGATAGCAGGCATTGCGCGAATCCGGCCGCTGCGCCGGCCGGGATCAGGGTGCGGTCCGCCGGCGGCACCAGATACAGGCCCGCCGCCCATGAGTCCATATCGGCCGCGATGATCTGGACCGACGGATCGGCGCGCAGCGATCTCATCACGGCGATCGCCGCCGGGCCGCCGACTCCAGTTATCAGAACCCGGGTCGGGAGCGGGCCAAGGTCAGGCGGCGACATGCGGGGCCTCCGTGCGAGAATCGGATCCGGCGGCGGGCAATCGCTGAGTGAGGCCGGATTCCCCGGCCGGGCCGGCCGAGCCGGCCGGGGTGCCGGCGAATACGGCACCTCGGGACCTGATGACCTCGAATGCCTCGGCGTACCTAGCCTCGGCGAACCGGCCCCAGTACCTGGCCGTCGACTCGATCAGATCGGGTTCCAGGTACTCGCGAACGGACGTCTGCGAGCTGAAGGCGCCGATCGCGGCAAGCTTCCCCGGCAGCTGGGCGTCGATGCCCACGAAGAGCGAGGGTCCGAATTCCACGGTCGCCGACGGCGACTGGAAGCAGTAGACCCGGCTGACTCCGCGACCGGCGACCATGACCGCCCGGTAGGTATTGCGGTGATCTTGATGCACGTCGTGCACCGAGTGCGTATAGATGATCGTTGGCCTGACCTGCTCGATGACCCGGCTGATCGCGCCAATTGTCGGGTCACCTTCGCTGATCCTGGTGTCCTCGAGATCTTCAAGGAACAGCTCCGCCCCGAGGATCTTGGCAGCGGCCGCGGACTCCTGTATTCGCTCACTCTGCCGCCCGCCACGAGCGCCGCGGCTCATCGTGAGAACCGCTACCGGATGCCCCAAGCCGCGATGTGCCAGCAGGGTGCCGCCAGCGCCGATCTCAATGTCGTCGGGATGAGCTCCCACGGCGAGCACAACCTCCCGGCCGACCAGCCGCGCAGCGCGGCCCTTATCGATCAGGGCCTGCGCCGTCTCGATCAGCCGGTCTGGTCGCACCGGCTTCTCCAGGAACTCATCCGCCCGGTTGCGCAGGGCGCTGACCGCGGTGTCTACCGTCACATACGCGGTAACGACCACCACCGGCAGCAGCGGATCCAGCCGACGCAGCTCCTCGAGCAGCTCGATGCCGGTCATCCCTGGCATCTGGACATCGGTGACCACCAGGTCCCACGACTTGGACCTGGCCAGCTGCAAGGCATAGCGCGGATCGGTCGTGTGGGTGACATCGAACCCGGCCTTCATGCCGAGAACGTGTACGGCGAACCGGGCCGCCTCGGGATCATCCTCGACTAGGAGGACCCGCGCCGCTGGTGTCACAGCTGGTGTGCTAGTCATGCGATCCTACCTCCCCCGTGCTGGTAGCTGGCCGACTCACGGCCGGATCCTGCTCGGCCGCCTCGTGGCCGAGCAGCACCTGAATCTTGGCCAGCAGCTCGTCATTGCCGAACGGCTTGGTCAGGTAGTCGTCCGCTCCTGCCTTCAGCGCTTGCACCTTGCCCCCTGCCAGGCTGTGGGCGGTCAGCAGCAGCACTGGCGCCGCGCTCACCGCGCGGATGCGTGCCAGCACCGCCCAGCCATCGATGACCGGCAGCCCGAGGTCGAGCACCACCAGGTCAGGCCGCTGAGCGTGGAAGATCCGCAGGCCCTCGCTGCCGTCGCCGGCGCTGACCACGTCGAACCGGCCGCGGCGCAGCACCGTCTTGATCGCCAGGGCCACGTCCGGATCGTCCTCGATGACGAGAACCTTGCCGGTGCTGGTGCGAGATGCCACCATTCCCCCCGGTGCTGGCGCCGTTCCCTAGCGGAAGCCTTCAGCGTGATGCGTCGGCGTGATGCGGTCAGCGACCCGCCGCCCCGTTACCCCCCGTGGCCAGCGCGACTATACGCGCCGCTCGGTGCATATCTACCCTTGGCCTCCGGCCGCGAACCCGCACCCAGGCCCGGGCGCAGCGCGCTTCAGGCCGCCCGGAATGCGAGCAATGCTGGCCTGGTTGGGTTCAGCGTGAGCGAGCAGCCAGCAGGCGAGGTGTGGTCCGCGGCGCATTACGCGGCTGCGCGCGACCGCCTGATCGCGGCCCGCGCCAGCGCTGAGGCACTGATCGCGGCCCTCGCGCGGGACCATGCGGACATCATCCAGGCGACCGCGTCGACGGCCACCGATGATGAGCACGATCCGGAGGGGACGACGATCGCATTCGAGCGCTAGCGCACGGCCGCCTTGCTGACCGGCGCGCAGCACCGGCTGGCCGAGCTGGACCATGCGCTGGACAGGCTGAACGATGGCGGGTACGGGATCTGCGTGGTCTGCCAGCGCCCGATCGCCGCCGCCCGGCTGGCAGCCAGGCCGACGGCCACTACCTGCATCACCTGCGTCGGCCGCCCGAGCAACCCCTGATCATGACTGCCGAGCGGCGACGGCCGGCCAGGACCTGCTCCGGCTGAACCGCGCCGGGCCTGGATCTGCCTCCCCTGAACCGCGCCAGGTCTGACTCCGTTAGTTCAATGACGGCATTCCTGCGGATCGAAGGGCGTGGCTGTGACCGGAATCAGCGTTCAACGGGCTGGCGGCCTCAGGCGGCGGTGGACCGTACGGACGGCAGCGGCGATTGCGATCGCCGGCAGCCTGACGGCAGTCGCGGCGGAGGTCTCCGTCGCGCAGGCGGCCCCTGCCACCGTACGGAAGACAACGGTCGTGAAGATCGCGACCAGACACCCGTTCGGCCGGATCCTGACCACAGTCAACGGCCGCAGTCTCTACGTGCTGCCGCACGGCAGCTGCACCGGGGGATGCCTCGGTGTCTGGCCGGTGCTGCTGATGCCCAAGGGCAGGGGAAGCAGCACCCCAGTGGGTGCCCCGTGCCTGGGCAAAGCCCCGTTCGGCCACCGCTGGCAGGTCACCTACCGCAACCAGCGGCTGTACCTGTTCGCCGGCGACAGCGGGACCAGTGTCAACGGGAACAACGTCGGCGGCTTCAAGGTGGCCAAGCTGGTGGCCAGGTCCTGCCCGAGGAAATAGCCCTGGCGGGTGGTGAGAGTCCCGGTGGCACCAGACCCGGTGAAAGAGGTGCCACCGGGATCCCGCCACTAGCCGCCGCGCGGCCGCGCCCGCCAGCGCCCCGCCGCTCGGGCGGCTAGTTCACCCCAGTGGCCGCGCGGACATCCAGCCCCAGGCGGCGAAGGTCACACCGGAGCTGCCCGGCCGTGGCATACCTGACCGCGACGATGCCGAGCCGGAGCGCTGCCTGGACATTGCGCTCCAGATCATCCACGAAGATGGTTGAGGCAGGCTCCAGGTCATAACGGGAGAGCAGGATCTCGAAGATCCTCCGGTCCGGCTTGGCCACGCCCTCGATACCTGAGATCACGTGCCCGTCGAACCAGTCAAAGAAGGCGAACCTGGCCTTCCGCACGGCGAACCTGTCTGCCTCCATGTTGCTGAGCGCGAAGCAGCGGACGCCGGCGGCGGTCAGCTCGGCGAGCACCTCGACGGCGTCGTCAATCTGGCCGGGAAGCATCTCCTCGCTGCGATCAGCCCAGGCCATGATCAGCTCTTCGTAGTCCGGGTGCAGCCGCGCGAGTTCTCGGCACGACTGCTCGGTGTCCATCCCGAGATCATGGGCCAAGTGCCACTGCGGGGTACAGATCCGGCCGAGGAAGTCGGCCATCTCGGCCGGGTCGGCGAAGAGCTGCCGGTACAGATGACGCGGATCCCAATCGAGCAGCACGCCGCCCAGGTCGAACACCACTGCGGCGATGTCCCGGTCAGGACGCAGCATGACCCGACCGTAACATCGCAGCCGGTCTGCCTGGCTCAGCCGAACACGCTCTGCGCTGGCTCAGCCGCCCATGCTCCGCGCCCGCTCAGCTGACTATGTTCGCGGTCAGCTCAGCGGTTGACGGTCACGGACACCATCGGGTAGCCGGTGGCGCCATCCGGCTCGGGGGGCTCGAGCAGTGCGGTCTGGGTGTAGCCGGTCGCGTCGGTCGCCCGGGCCTCGATCTGGTGAGTGCCTGGCGTGGCATCCCAGTCCAGGGCCCACTGACGCCAGGTGTCGATCCCGGGAACGGCCGCCAGCCGAGCCTGCTGCCATGGCCCGCCGTCAACCCGCACCTCGACCGCGTCGATGCCCTTGTGCTGGGCCCAGGCCACGCCCGCGATCACGGTGCGGCCGCTGGCGATTGAGTTCTGGCCTGAGGGAACGTCGATCCGCGACTCGGTCTTGATCGGGGCCTGCGGGGTCCAGCCGCGCTGCGCCCAGTACGCCGCGTTCGACGCGTAGGTAGTCACCTCGATGTCGGTGATCCACTTGCAGGCAGACACATATCCGTACAGGCCGGGCACGACGGTGCGCACCGGGAACCCGTGCTCAACCGGCAGCGGGGTGCCGTTCATGGCCACGGCCAGCATGGCGTCCCTTCCGTCCATCGCCGTCTGCGCCGGAGTACCTGAGGTAAACCCATCGGACGATGTGCAGTACAGCTGATCCGCCCCGGCCCGGATTCCTGCTTCGCGCAGCAGCGCGCCCAGACTGGCACCGAGCCAGCGAGCATTGCCGATGTAGGGCCCGGCGACCGGGTTGGAGACGCAGCACAGCGTGATGTAGTCCTCGATCAGCGGCCGCCTGATCAGCTGGTCGAAGGTCAGGGTGAGCTCGCGCTGCACCATGCCGTGGATCCGCAGCTGCCAGCTGGACGGCGGGATCTGCGGGAGCACGATCGCGGTGTCCACCCGGTAGAAGGCCGAGTTCGGTGTGACAAACGGACTCAGGCCAGGAATGCGCAGGTCCACGCCGGGTGGCAAGGTCGCATGCCGGACCGGCGCCGGCAAGCGCAGTGCCTGCTCGGCGGCGGTGACCGCGGCGCTTTCGGTGAGGAACCGGCCAGCCAGGTAAGCGACCGCCGAAGCGCCTGCCGCCGTCGCGCCTATAGCGAGGAACTGCCGCCTGGGTGCGGCGCTCAGCGTGGCTGTCCTGGCCGACCTGGCACCGGACTGTCGGCTTGCGAGCGGCTCGGGTTCGGGCTGGCTGGCACCGACCGAACCGCCCGCGCGCAGCAGCAGGATCAGGGTGAATGCCGCCGCGGCCGAGCCGATCAGCGTCGGCAGCAGATCAGCGGGTGTGGCGGTCGGCCGGGTGCCCGCCGCGATCAGGCCTATCGCCGCGAATACCGCCAGGCCGGCCATCCCCTGCCAGAGCTGCCGCTGCCCGCGCAGCCCGATCACGGCCGCGAATACGGCCAGAACCACGAGCACGCCGATCTCAAGCACGAGCTTGTCGTGCGAGCCGAACTGCTTGATCGCGAAGTTCTTCACCGTCGGCGGACTCAGGTCGATGGCCAGCTGCCCGACGGCGACCACTGGTGACCCGACCGGACCGGTGAGGCTGGCGATCAGGTACCCAGTGCAGACCCCGACCACCCCGGCCAGCAGGCCGGCGATCAGCCCGAGGGCAGACGTGCGCTTATCAACGCTCACAGTTGTAATTCGTATCAGTGCGCAGGCTGGATTGGGCCGACGGCCCGCCGCCCGGCACGATCGGCCAAGCCGACCGGGTGGCTGGCAACGAATATAGAGATATGGGCGCGACGGAAGGCGAGCGACGGCGGCGCGGCGGCATGCCGTTCCGCGGCACGCCAGCGAGCCACGGCAAGCCCGCCCGGCTCGAGGATCTGCTGGCGGCCGTGGCCCGCGGTGATGAGCGGGCCTACGAGATCGTCTATGACCAGGCGTCAAGTTGGGTCCTCGGGATCGTCCTGCAGGTGCTCCGCGACCCCGCGCAGTCTGAGGAGGTCATGCAGGAGGTGCTGCTTGACATCTGGCGATCGGCCGCCCGATTCGATCCGGCGCTCGGCAGCGGCGCGTCCTGGGTGATGACGCTGGCGCATCGCCGCGCTGTCGACCGGGTCAGGTCGGAGCGCAGCCACGCCAGCCGCGAGCTCAAGTCCTCCTCGGCCGTCATCGACTACGACGAGGTGACCGAGACCGTGGAGGCCAATCTGGACCGCGAGCGGGTCCAGCACTGCCTGGCCGCGCTGACACCGCTGCAGCGCGAGTGCGTCGACCTCGCCTACTACTCCGGCTACACCTACCGTGAGGTTGCCGAACTGCTCGGTGTCCCGGCCGGCACCGTCAAGACCCGGATGCGCGATGGCCTGATCAGGCTCAGAGACTGCCTGGGGGTGGAGTGATGGCCACCGGCGACCAAGAGCTGCATACCCTGGTCGGCGCGTATGTGATGGACGCGGTGACCGACTTCGAGCGCGTCCAGTTCGCCCGGCATCTGGCCAGTTGCGCCGAATGCCGAGACGAGATCCGCGAGCTGCATGAGGCGGCCGCGCGGCTAGGTACCGCGTCCGCGGTGCGGCCTCGCTCCGGGCTCAAGGACCCGACCATCCTTGCGGCCCGCCAGATCAGCCAGCTCGCGCCTGCCGTCCCCGCCGCGACAGCGACCGGCGGGAGCCGAACTGACCGGCGCCGCCTGGCCGGATTTCGATCCGCCAGTTCGCGCCGGGCCTGGCACTGGCTGACGGCGCTGCCCCGATCGGCGGTGCTCGCCTGCGCCATCCTGACCGCCAGTACGATCATGCTGGCCGTCGTGACCCAGCAGATGAACACCCAGCTCGATCACTCGCAACGGCAGAACCATCTGATCGCCGCGGTGCTGAACGCACCCGACATGGTGAAGCTGACCGCGAAGGTCAGCACCGGAGGCACCGCGACCGTCATGATGTCACACCGGCAGCATGCCCTCGTCTTCACCGCGCATGGCCTGCGGCCGCTGCCAGCCTCCGAGTCCTACGAGTTGTGGCTGATGGGACCCGATGGCGACCGGCCGGCCGGCTTGCTGAAGGCACCGCCAGGCGGGATGGCAGGCCCGGCCGTCGTGTCCGGGCTCGCCGCAGGGGACATGATCGGCCTCACGGTCGAGCCGGCCAGCGGATCAGCACGGCCGACTTCTCCGCCTATTATGCTGATCGGCCCCAAACACTATTAACGCGATACTCGCGTTTCGCTGATCGGCCGACCTGAACGGCCTGACGCGGAATACTCTATGCTGCGGCAACTCGGTGCTGACGCCGTTACAAGCTGGTCTGTAAGACAACGTCCGGGTAATTCAGGCGTGGGATTTAAAGCCGAGTTCCCGACTCGACAACCTGGGGGAGACGTTATGCGTTCTAATAAGTCATACGCGGCAAAGAAATTCCGCGGCGTTGCTCTCGGTACCGTAGCCGCGAGTCTGTCGCTGACCGCGATGGCCTGCAGCACCTCGACGACCTCGACAGTCTCGTCGCCCACCACGCCGGGCACCGGGTCGGCATCTCAATCGAGCACGGTGCCGGCCACCACATCGGCGCGGGTCGGGGCGGACTGCGGCATGATCCCGGCGAATGGCAAAGGCAGCGCCCATTCGATGCAAAAGCAAGAGGCGCTGAGCGCTGCCGCGAGCAATCCGCAGCTTTCTGTCTTCATCTCGGCCGTGCGAGCGGCCGGCCTCGCTCGCACTCTGAACACCAAGCACGCCTATACCCTCGTGGTCCCGGCTAATAGCGCGTTCAGCGCACTGCCGGCGACAGATATCAAGAAACTGCACAACACGGGTGATCTATCGATGATCCTTAAATACCATGTAGTCGGCACGAAGGTCACCCCGGCGCAGATAGCTCACGGCATCAAGCCAGCCAGCGTCGAGGGCAAGGCGCTGACCTTCGCCAAGATGGGCTCGGTCTACGAGGTGAACGGCGCGACGGTGCTCTGCGGCAACATCCAGACCGCCAACGCCACGATCTACATCATCAACAAGGTTCTGATGCCGCCGAGCTAGGCCGGTCACCAGGCCTCAATGCGCCGCGCCGCCGGCATTGCTAACGCGCCCGTACCCGGGCAGGCTAACGTGGCCTCGTGAAAGCATCGCCTGAGGCACAGCCGCGGCTGCTGGAGCTAGCGGATCTGGACGCCGAACTTGGCCGGATCGAACATCGCAGGCGCGGACTCCCTGAGCACGCCGAGATCGAGCGGCTCGACGGCCGTGACGCCGTTCTGCGCAACTCAATAGCCTCGCTGACTGCGCAGGACAGCGACCTGCGGCGCGAGCAGGCGAAGGCGGAGGCCGACGTCGAGCAGGTCAGGTCACGGATCGACCGCGACCGCAGCCGCCTGGACGGCGGCCAGGTCAGTTCGCCGCGCGAGCTGGAGAATCTGCAGTCCGAGGTCGAGTCGCTGCTGCGCAGGCAGTCCGACCTCGAGGACATCGTTCTCGACGTGATGGAGCGCCGCGAGACCGCGCACGCTGACCTGGACTCCGCGACCGCGGAGCGGTCGCAGCTCGCTGCCGATCTGCAGGCGGTTACCGCCAGCAGGGATGCCGCAGTCGCCGAGCTCGCCGAGCAGGCGGCCAAGGCCAGCGCCCGCCGAACAGAAGTCGCCCGTGAGGTGCCTGCCGACCTGCTCGATCTTTACGACAAGCTCAGGGTGCAGTACGGCGGTGTCGGCGCCGCCGCCTTGCGCCAGGGACGCTGCCAGGGCTGCCACCTGACGCTCAACACCGTCGACCTGAACACGATCAGGGCGGCCGCGGACGACGAGGTCCTGCGCTGCGAGGAATGCCGCCGGATCCTGGTCAGGACCCCAGAGTCCGGCCTGTGACCGAGCCCGCGCAAACCAGTCCGCCCAGTCAGGCCGAGAGCGCCGCAGGCTGGGGACCTGCGCTTGGCTCGCCGACCATCACTCTGCTGCTCCGGCATGGCCAGACAGCGATGTCGGCGGAGCGCAGGTTCGCCGGGCGGGGTGACCTCCCGCTGACCAAGCATGGCGGCCGGCAGTCCGCCAGCGTGGCCCGCAGGCTGGCCAAATCCGGCGTCGACATCATCGTGACCTCACCGCTGCAGCGAGCGCGCCGCACGGCCGAGGCGGTGGCCGAGGCGACTGGAGCCGCCATGGTCGTCGACGACGATCTGATCGAAGCGGATTTCGGAGCCTGGGAGGGCCTGACCTTCGCCGAGGCCGGGCGGCAGTGGCCAGCCGAGCTGGCGGCGTGGCTGGCGAGTCCGGACGCCGCGCCACCGGGCGGGGAGAGCTTCGCGATGGTCGCGCTCCGGGTGCTCGCCGCGCTCGACCGACTGCTCGACGCGCACCGCCACCAGACGGCTGTGGTGGTCAGCCATGTCACGCCGATCAAGACCCTGGTGTGCCGGGCGCTCCTAGCGCCCCCCGAGGCCATGTTCCGAATGAATCTCGATGTGGCATCGCTGTGCCGGATCGACTGCTTCGACAACGGCGCGGCGCTGGTGCGCTCGCTTAATGACACCGCGCATCTGCAGCGGCGGCGGCGCTAGCGCTTAAGCTGGTAGCAAGCGTCGGGCGAGCTGGCCGGGCGGCCGCGTCGGATCCGGTTCGCCGGAACCGCCGAGGAAGGTCCGGGCTCCGCAGGGCAGGGTGGTCGGTAACGCCGACCCGGGGTGACCCGCGGGACAGTGCCACAGAAAACAGACCGCCCCCGAGTTCAGGCCTCGGCCTGGGCCCAGGGGTAAGGGTGAAACGGTGGTGTAAGAGACCACCAGCGCCCGGAGCGATCCGGGCGGCTTGGTAAACCCCACCCGGAGCAAGGTCAAAAGGGCGCCGCGTTCTACGGGGCGCGGCGCCTGCGCGAGCGTTCGAGGGCGGCCCGCCCGAGCTCGCGGGTAGACCGCACGAGGCTGCCGGCAACGGCAGCCCTAGATGGATGGCCGCCGGCCCGCATGACGCGGGTGCACAGAACCCGGCCTACAGGCCAGCTCGCCCGCCGCCCACAACGGTGACCTGCGCGGACATCATGGGGTCGCCCCTACGGGGCACATTCCGGGCACATTTATCGTGACTAGCATCACGCCGCCGGGTGTCAGCCAGGCATTGACAGCGTTCTTGGTCTCATGGTGCGGCCTATGTTGGTAGCGTGCCCGCTGGTCGCGAGTCCGTCGGCCCGGCCTGCTCAGCGGCTTACAAGCGCGACGCTCGACGCCTTCATCGAGCACATGACTCCGCCGCTGCCTGAGGACACCGGGGACCCGCGCCGAGACGCGCGCGCGTGGCTGAACAGCATCGCCGATTTCCTGGCCGATCCCAGCAAGGGTCCCCTGACGGCGGGGCTGATCGGGGCGGTTCAGCACGATCCCGACCTGGCGGCAGCCTGGCACGAGTGGCTGTACCTGCCTGTCCGGGCGGTCACGGTTGCCCGGCTGCGCGCGGCGCGGCGGCGGGACTGCGGCCCGAAGCCGACCCGGAGGTGCTAGCGGACCTGGTGGCCGGTCCGATCTGGGTCAGGCTGCTCGTCGCCGGCGAGCGCACGACGCGCGAGCAGGTGGCCAAGATCCTGGCCGTCGTGCTGCCATAACCGCGGGGCCCGGGAGGCTGCTCCCGGGCCCCGTTCAACAGCCGCGCCTGGCGGCTACTCGAACCGCACGTTGCCGGGTGCCGTGATGCGCCCGAGCAGCGGCAGTGTCGCGAGGATGACGGCCAGCGAGGCAGCCAGCCCGGCTCCCATGATGGCGTAGTAGCCACCGCCGGGAACCGGTGTCGCGGTGCCAGCCGGCGCCAGCCGCGCGACGATCAGCACTGACATGCCGTAGGCCGTGCCCGCCGCGACAAGCGTGGCGGCGAACAGCGGAAGCACCGCCTCGAGCAGCACCACCCGGTACAGCGTCGCGGTGGCAGTGCCGGTGACGCGCAGCAGCGTGAACGGCCGCTTGCGCTCCACCAGGCCGCCGCCCACGGTCACGGCCAGGCCGCAACCCGCCACCAGCAGGGTCAGCGCGACCGCGATGTACACCAGCCGCTGCAGGGTGTTGCCGACGTTTTCCCGCGCCTGGATTTCCTCGCCGAACGTCCGGGGTGCGCTGCCGGACGGCGTCTGCGCCAGGTACGGCACCAGGAAGGTGCGCACCCGCTCCACCGTCGCCTGACTGGTGGTGGCCACCAGCAGGGCTTGCAGTTGCAGATCCGCGACGTTGCCGTGCACTGCGGGGTTGCTCTGGTTCACGATCTGCTGCGTCGCGAACATGGGATTGTCGCCGAACAGGTTCTGGGTGTTGGCCTGTACGGCCGTCGCGCCCGGAGCGCACTGGCCCAGCACGGCCAGCCGGGCCAGGCCCGCGCAGCCGATGACGCCGCTATAGGGCTGGGGACCATTCGGGCCCAGCGACCCCGGCAATCCGTACAACGGGATGACGGTCACGCCCCGGAAAGTGGCCAGCCCGGCCAGCAGCCTGCGCTGGAAGCTTCGCTGCCACGCGACGGAGCTGAGCCGCTGCTGCGCGCTTGCCGACACGCTGGGCGGATTACCCGAGCAGTTCACGCTGTTCCCGCACACCGGGCTCGCCGTCAGCTCGACCTTGAGAACATTCCGCAACGCGTCGCCAGCCGTGGTCGCCGTCGTCGAGTTGATCGCCGGCATCAGCCCGGCCACGACCGTCCCCAGGAACACGGCCAGCACGAGGCCGCTGACCGACCGGAACGCGGCCTTCGGGTTATCCGCCAGCCGTCCGGCGGCGAAGATCGGGGACGCGCCCCGGCTGAGCCGGGGCAGCAGCCGCGCCGCGCGCGCCGTAATCCACGGACCGCCGACAACCAGGCCGACCATGATGATCAGCAGGCCGGGGAAGGCCGCCGTTCCGATCGACTTGTGACTGGTCGCCGCGAGCCCGGCGACGAACAAGACAATGCCGACGATCAGCGGGATG
>Ga0116216_10000119_pt1 | contig 72307 bp, 61 predicted proteins | sample Sb_taG_11_FD_89696 | JGI IMG/M metagenome (GOLD analysis project Ga0116216, IMG submission 89696) | Peat soil microbial communities from Weissenstadt, Germany - Sb_50d_3_AS metaG | ecosystem: Environmental > Terrestrial > Soil > Wetlands > Peat | place: Germany: Weissenstadt | collected 2010-09-21 | reverse complement strand
CGAGTTTCCCGCGAAGAGTTTCATGTCTTGCATATCGGCCGTCGCTGCTTCCGCCTGGGGAGAGCCGAGTTCCTGTGCGGCTGCTCCCGCTTGACCGGAGTCCCGTAAGCATTGGGGCGGCAGGACTCGAACCTGCAGATGGCGGCTCCAAAGGCCGCTGCCTTACCAGTTTGGCGACGCCCCATCGGTGCCCCCGGCCGAAACCGAGGGCTCGAATCGAGAAGTCACCCGGGCCCAGGCTGGAGCCTTAAGCGCGAGCCGCCCGCGCGCCTCCTCCGCACTCGCCCGATCCGTGAACAGGGCGAACAGTGTCGGCCCGCTCCCCGACATCCCCACTCCAAGGGCCTCGCAGGCGCAGAGCTCATCCTTCAAGCGCGCGATCGCTGGGCACAGCCGGGTGGCTGCAGGCTCGAGATCGTTTGCGAGGAGACCCACCCCGATCCGCTCCACGAGATCCCGAAGCCCGGAAAGCGAGCGCATCGTAGATCCGCTCCCGGGGGGCGTCAACGCGCAGGGAGCGCTGTCGTACTCCTCGAAGACGGCCTTGGTCGCAAGGGGGAGGCCAGGGTGTACGAGCAGGATGCCAAGGTCGGGGAACTTTTCGAGGGGCTCGATGCGCTCGCCGATTCCCGTGACCCAGGCGGCACGTAGCGGCTCTGCCACGAAGAAAGGGACGTCCGCTCCAAGGCGCAGGGCGGCTGCGCAAAGCTCCGCGCGCGGGAGCGCAACAGGGAAGAGCTGGGTGAGTCCCCGCAGCACCGCGCCCGCGTCGCTCGAGCCCCCCCCAAGGCCGGCCGCCGCCGGCACGTGCTTGCGCAGCACGATCGCCACCTCTGCGCAGATCTGTGCCGCCTCAAGAAACACCTGCGCCGCCCGGGCTGCGAGGTTCGTGGCGTCCGCGGGAACGTGGCGAGCATCGCCCTCGAGCCTGAGCCGTACCCGCACTCCCGGAGCGTCCCGGAGCTCGACGCGCACCTCGTCGGCAAGGCCAATCGGCACAAACAGGCTCTCGAGTTCGTGATAGCCGTCGGGGCGCCGGCCGACAACGCGCAGCCCAAAGTTGAGCTTCGCCGGAGCGCGGAGCGAGAGCGCGCGCAATGCGGGCTCGCCGCCGCCCATCTAGCGGTTGGCTTCGACGAAGCGCATCCGGATCTCGAAGAGGAGGCTCTCGAGGAGCTTGGCCTCTTCGGGGTCGAGGTTCCCTCGCGTCTTGATCTCGAGGATCTCAAGGATGTCGATGGTCTGCCGGGCGAGGGGGAGATTGCGCTCGCCAGGCTTGTCGGACTGGGTGTCGGCAATGAGGCCGAGGTGAAAGAGCGCTGAGGTCGAGAGGGAGAGAATGAAGGTGGAGAAATCGATTGCGGGAAGCACCCCCTGCCCGCCTCGCTTCTCGCTCGTCCGCTCGTCATTTCCCATCTTTACGATCGCTCCTCTGCACCGGCCACACGACGCGATGACGCATCGAGCTCCGCCATCTCCCGGTAGGCCAGAGAAAAGCGCTGCACCACCGTGATCGTCGCACCGACGGCCACGATCCAAAGCGCAGGCACCATGAATCCGAGGATCGCACCGGCTGCCAGGAGGCCAATCCGCTCACCGCGCTCGAGGAGTCCCCCCTCCAGCACAGGAACGACGAGCTCCGCCCGCGCCTTCGCGTAAGACACCAGCACGGTCGCAACGAGCGCGTAGCCCGCGAGCAGAACGAGCCCTGGCTCCCCTTTGCCTGCGTAGTGCATCACGATCCCGAGCAAGATTCCCATGTCGACCAAGCGGTCGAGGGTCGAATCGAGGAATGCGCCGAAGGTCGAAGCCGTACCCTGGTGCCTGGCAATCACGCCGTCCACGAGATCAAAGAATCCGCCCGCCAGGATCAGCACCCCGGCCCAGCGGAACTGTCCGAACGCGAAGCCGACTGCCGCAGCCAAGGAGACCAGCGTACCGAGAACCGTAAGCAGGTTTGGATTCAGCCGATGGCGAAAAAGAAAGGGCAAAAGCGCCTGAAGCCAAGCGTCGAGGCGATCGCCCAGCTTCGCCTTGATCATGGCGTCACCCTAGCATTCAAGCACAGCCCTGGGGACGCCGAAGCCGCGGGAGATGGCTGGCGTGCGCAAGCGAGTGTCAGTGGTTGCCCTTCTCGCAGCCGGACTGCTCGGCGCCGCCGCCCAGGCCGGGGAGGACCCGACGACGCGCCTCGGGGCCCTGGACGCCACGGCGGGTCAGAGGCCCGGCGGGCAGCCCGCTCGCCCTCGCCCGCCGGTGCGGCGCTTGCCCACGGCGAGCGGGGGGGAGCTGGGCCTCGCACCCTCGGCTCAGCCCATGGCAGCCCGGCGCCCGTCCGAGCAGACGACGTTCGAATGGCTCCAGCGCTTTGGCGCCGTAGACACTCGGCCAGTCGAGCCGACGGAGAAGGGCCTAGACCCCCTCTAATCCTTTGCCGCGGGCGGACGGGCGACCTCCGCGCGACGGCGCACCCTGCTTCTCACGCAGACGTCCGCAAGACGAGGCGCGAAGTGCAACACAATCGCGTGTCTCATCCTCTGCCGGAATCGGATCTTGCAGGCGGAGGGCCGACCGCTCCCGCCTGGGCCTGCGAGGCTTTTGCTCCGCCCGCGCTACTTAGAGTCTCTTGCGCACGCATTGCACATGCATGCGCGGGACCTCCCCTACAGCCGCGGAGGGCGGGATCCCCGCTTGTCACAGGAGTGCGAACGCTCGTATCATGAGTTGGCGCCCGGAGCGCCTGAGGATTACCCCTGCACGCGGCTTGCAACCGATGACCGAGCCGTCCGCTAGAGCTGCGTTGGGATCGGCCCCGATTCCCGGGGCCAGTCCCGCCGGTCAGTCGGTCTCCGACGATTCCGACTACGAAGCGCTGCGCCATGAGGTGATGAAGGAGCCCGCGAAGGGCGAGTTCACCGATTGGCCTCGGGTGGTCGAGGTTGGCTCGCGCATCCTTCGAGAAAAGTCCAAGGACATCCCGACCGCGACGTACCTCGCCGTCGGCCTGCTTGCGACCGAGGGCTATGCGGGACTCGTGGATGGCCTGCGGATCGTGGAGGGGCTCTTGCAAGCACACTGGGACGGGGGATTCCCCCCAGTCCCAGCACGCCTTCGCGGGCGCATAAACGCGATCCAGTACCTGTCCGATGCCTGCCAGAAGGCCCTGGGACTGCGCGGCGACCCGGGGCCTGCCGATCGGGAAGCGCTCCTTGCCTGTCTCCAGGCATGCACCGACCTCGAAAAAGTCCTGCTCGAGCGCTTTGCAGATGCACCCGTCAGCGTGGGGAGTCTCACGAGCGACCTCCGGGAGATGGTGGAGCGGCTGCCCCGGGAAGGGGCTGAGCCCAAGGCCGCGACAGCCGCCCCCGCCCCGCAGTCGCCTTCCCTTGCCAGCGGCGAGAGGACAACTGCGGCGAGCAGTGAGATCCTCTCGCGCGCAGATGCCGAGGAGGCGCTTACGAGGTCGGCGGACTTCTTCCGCGAGCGGGAGCCGATGAGCCCGCTTGCGTATCGGCTCCCCCGCCTTGTGCGCTGGGGCGAAGCGACCTCGGCACCGCCGGTCGTGGATGGCAAAACCCCGCTCATCGACCCCCCCGCAGAGCGCATCTCAGAGCTGCGGCGTCTTTCCGAAGCCAGCGACTGGGCGGGGCTTCTCGCGAGTTCGGAAGAGGCCTTCCGGGAGCGGCCGATCTGGATCGATGCGCAGCGATATTCCGACCGGGCGCTCTTGGGACTCGGCGAACCGTACGCCGCTGCACGCCAGGGATTGCTGGAGGAGGTGCGCTCGCTCCTGCGTCGCCTCCCCACCCTGCCTTCTCTCTGCTTCCAGAATGGCACCCCGTTCGCAGATGCCGACACCAAGAAATGGATCCTCGAGGAAGTGGGCTCCGAGGAGGGCGCGTCCTCTCGTGCTGCGCTTGGGGCAGCCGCAGCGCGGGACTCGGCGGAAGTCGTCGCAGCGCGGGAGCAGGCCAAGGAACTCGCGCGCAAGGGCCGACTCTCCCATGCTCTCGGGAAGCTCGAGGAGGCCCTGACCAAGGACGGATCTGCGCGCGGCCGTTTCCTCGCGCGGCTTGAGCTCGCGGCTCTCGCCAGCGATGCCGGCAAGGAACGCGTGGCGGCTCCGCTTCTTGATGGGCTCGACGAAGAGATGCAGCGTCACGGGCTCGAGGACTGGGAGCCGGGGCTTGCCCTGCGCGTGCTCGAGGCCCTCTACCGCTGCCGCAAACGCTTGGCGGAGCGGCGGGGCGGGACGCCTGAGGACGCCGCCCGCGCGGAGGAGATCTTCGCGCGCCTTTGCCGGATCGATCCGGCCACGGGCGCGGCGCTCGAATGACTGGGAAGGGCAGCCTTCCACAGGAGGATTGGGCATGGCCAAGGAAGCAACCGTCGCTCCCAAGGAGCGCATCAACATCGTCTACAAGCCGGCGACGAACATGGATGAGGACGTCGAGCTGCCCCTCAAGCTCGTGGTGCTCAGCGACTTTACCGGCCGCGAGGATTCGACGGCCCTCGAGGATCGCAAGGTCATCAACATCGACAAGGACAACTTCAACCAGGTGCTGGCGGAGCAGAGGATCACGATGTCCTTCGGGGTTCGGGACCGGCTCACGCCGAACGCCCAGGAAGGCGACGAGGTTCCGGTCAACCTCGAGATCCAGAATCTAAAGTCCTTCCAGCCCGAGCAGGTGGTGCAGCAGGTGCCGGAGCTCAAGGCACTGCTCGAGATTCGCGACGCGCTCGTGGCCATGAAGGGCCCGCTTGGCAACGTGAAGGCGTTTAGCCAAAAGCTAAAGCAGGTCCTTTCTGACGACGCCGCCCGCGAGAAGCTGATGCGAGAGCTCAAGCTGAACGAGGGTTCGAGCGGCTCCGAGAGTTAGCGCCGTTCCTCCGTGGGAGGGAACGGCAAGGAGACCCAGCCAATGTCCGACGAGCAGACCCAACGGGCGCCGGGGAGCGCGGGGGCGACCACCGAGGAGGTGTCACTCCTCGACGCCATCACCGCCGAAACCAGGATTAAGCCGACCAACGAGAGCTATCCGCAAGTCAAGCGCGGCGTCGAGGTGTTGCTGGGCGAACTGCTAAAGCCCAAGCACGCCAAGGAGCGTATCGACAAAGCGTTGGTGGATGCACTCATCGCAGAGCTCGATGCGAAGATGAGTGCCCAGCTCGATGAGATCCTCCACCACCCGACGTTCCAGAAGATTGAGTCGGCGTGGACAGGGCTCAAGCTGCTCGTGGACCGCACCAACTTCCGCGAGAACATCAAAATCGAGATCTTGAACGTCTCGAAGGAGGATCTGCTTGCGGATTTCGAGGACTCGCCGGAGATCCCGAAATCAGGGCTCTACAAGCAAATCTACAAGCGGGACTACGGACAGTTCGGGGGCCAGCCCACGGGTGCGATCGTCGGCAACTACTCCTTCGGCCCCGGACCTCAGGACGTGAAACTGATGCAGAACGTGGCGGCCGTCGCGACGATGGCGCACGCGCCCTTCATCGCCGGCGCGGGTCCTGAGTTCTTTGGACTCGACGAATTCGCAGGGCTCCCGAACATGAAGGACTTGAAGGCCACCTTCGAAGGCCCGCAGTACATGAAGTGGCGTTCGTTCCGCGAGAGCGAAGACGCCCGGTACGTGGGGCTGACCCTGCCGCGCTACCTCGCGCGCCTGCCCTACGGACCTGAGACGGTGCCCGTGAAAGCGTTCAACTATTCGGAGAAGGTGACGGGCGACCACGACGCGTACCTGTGGTGCAACTCTGCCTTCACCTTCGCGACGCGGCTGACCGATTCGTTCGCGAAGTGGCGCTGGTGCAGCAACATCATCGGCCCGAAGTCGGGCGGCGCGGTCGAGGATCTCCCGATCCACCTGTTCGAGGAGATGGGCGAGACCACGACGAAGATCCCGACCGAAATTATGATTGACGACCGCCGCGAGTTCGAGCTCGCGGAGGAAGGCTTCATGCCGCTCACCTACCGCAAGGGGAGCGACAACGCGGCCTACTTCTCGGCGAACTCCGCGCAGAAGCCGAAGTACTTCGGTCAGAGTAAGGAGGGCAAGGAGAACGAGTCCAACTACAAGCTTGGGACCATGCTCCCCTACATGTTCATGGTTTGCCGACTCGCCCACTATCTGAAGGTGTTGCAGAGAGAGAATCTCGGAACCTGGCAGACCAAGACCAAGCTGCAGCAGGAGCTCACCACTTGGATCGAGCAGTACGTCAACGACACGGATACGCCGCATCCCGGGACGGTCGGGCGCCGACCTCTGCGGCGGGCCCAGATCCTGGTGGACGATATCGAGGGCGACCCCGGTTGGTACAAGGTCGACCTCAAAATCATGCCCCACTTCAAATATCAGGGTGCGAACTTCACGCTCTCGCTCGTTTCAAAGATGGACGCGAACAAGTAGCGGGAAGGCCGGGCTGAGGCGCACGCCGGACGGAGCGGCTGGGGGATGCCGAGCAATCGCGGGCTTTTCGATCGGCTGCGTGCCCCGGATCTCGGAACGGCGCGATCCGTGCACGAGCGGACAGACCAGATCCAGGAGTCCATTCTGCGCCACCTGCAGCGCATCCTCAACACGCGACAAGGCGACAGCGCCGCCGTGCCCGAGTTCGGTATTCCCGCGCTCACCGACATGGATATTGCGGGTCGCGCAGAAGAAATGCGCCGGACCATCGAGGATTCGATCCGAACCTTCGAGCCAAGGCTCAGCTCGGTGCGGGTGCGATGGCAGGAGGTAGACGAGTCTGACGTGCTGAAGTTGCGCTTCGAGATCCTGGCCCGGCTCGCTACGAGCGACGAGAAGGTGGGTGTACGGTTCGCGACGGTGGTGGACGCCAACGGTCAGTGGAAGGTGGCAGGGTGAGCGTCGAGAAACGTCCTCTCTTCCCACGTTAGGACGCGCGTCAAATGTTCACCCGATACTACCAAGAAGAGCTTGAGCTCCTGCGCGAGCTCGGGCGCGACTTTTCGCGCGAACATCCCACGCTCGCCCCGCACCTTGGGGAGGCCGGCAGCGATCCGGACGTAGAGCGGGTGCTCGAGGGCGTCGCCTATTTGACAGGCGGCATCCGCGAGCGGCTGGACGACGACTTTCCGCAGCTCACGCAGACGCTCCTCGAAATGCTCTGGCCTCATTACCTGCGTCCCGTGCCGTCGAGCGCGATCGTCGAGTTCTCGCACCCCGCCAAGCCGAAGGTCACGTCGACCGAGCGTATCCCGCGCACTGCGACCGAGCTCGAATCGGTGCCGGTGGATGGCACACCGTGCCGCTTCCGAACGTGCTATGACGTCGACTTCCATCCTCTTCGCATCGCGGCGGCGCAGCTCGAGGCCACCGGCCGCGGGGCATTGCGGCTCCATTTCGAAGTGCTCGGCAATGCCAAGGTGGCCGAGCTTGAGCTCGATTCATTGCGCCTTTTCTTGTACGGCGATCTGGCCCTCTCCACCAGTCTCTATCTTTGGCTTGTGCGGCACGTAGAGGCCGCGGAGCTCGAGGTTGTGATTGGGGGGAAGACGCGCCGCGCTGCATTGCCCTCGCGTCCCGCGCCCGTGCAGCCCGCGGGCGTACGCGAAGACGAGGGACTCTTCCCCTATCCCCGGCACTCCTTTCCCGGCTATCGCCTGTTGCAGGAATACTTCACGCTTCCGCAGAAGTTTCTGTTCGTGGACGTGCGCGGGCTCGGAGCCTTGGCCCAGCTCGCGCCGGAGACGAGCTTTGACCTCGTCTTGCGCTTCCGCGAGCGCCCCCCCGAGGGCCTGCGTGTCACGGCGGACAACGTGCGGCTGCACTGCACACCCGTCGTCAATCTCTCGGCGCGTGACGCCGACCCGATCCGTCTTGACCATCGCAGAACGAGCTACCTGCTTCGCCCCTCCGATCCCGAGCCCAATCACTTTGAAGTGTATTCCGTCGATAGCGTGACGGGCCTCGCGCATGGAACCGGGGAGCGTCGGGCATATCTGCCCTTCTATTCGTTCCGCCACGGCATGGCGCCCGGCGATCCGCGGGCGGTCTATTATCAGCTCCGTCGCGTCCCAGCGGTGGGTAAGCCCAATTCCGATGTTTATTTGAGCTTTGTCACTGCCGAAGAGCGCGGGCAACTTCCGGAAACGGAGACGGTCTCCGTCGAACTCACCTGCACGAACCGCAGGCTCCCTGAAGGGCTCAAGCCAGGTGACATCCGGCAGCAGACCGACGTGTCTCCGCAGTTTGCGGACTTCCGCAACTTGACGCCTCTTACACCTTCGGTCTTACCGCCCCTCGGCGGAGGCTTCCACTGGCGTCTGATCTCTCACCTCGCCCTCAATCAGGTTTCCCTTTCGTCGCCCGACGCGCTCCGCGGGATCCTCGGCCTGTACAACTTCCAGGCGCTCTACGACCGACAGGCCGCTCGGGCGAACCAGCTGCGCCTCGCGGCGCTCAGCGCAGTGGAAGCGCGGCAGGCCGAACGCATCTTTCGGGGCACGCCGATGCGCGGGATCGCCACCCAGATCGAGCTCGACGAGGCGGGCTTCGCCGGTGAGGGAGAGCTCTATCTCTTCGCTACCGTGCTCGAGGAGTTCCTTGCGCTCTACATCTCGGTTAACGCCTTCAGCCAACTCACAGTACGCGGAAAGCAGAAGGGAGAGACCTACGCATGGCCTCCGAGGGTGGGGAGACAAGTCATCCTCTAATCCGCGCGCTAGAGGAGGACCCGGTAGGCTTCACGTTCTTCCAGGCGATCCGTCTGCTCGAGCAAGCGCATCCCGAGACCGTGCCGGTCGGCGAGTCGGGGCCTGCGTCCCGGGAGGTGGTACGGCTTCGCCCGACAAGCTCGCTTGCGTTCCCGACGAGCGATCTCACGGCGGTAACGCGCCGGCGCCGCGGAGAACCTCCGTTCGAAATCGAGACACCGATCTTCGGTCTGTACGGCCCGAGCTCTCCGCTGCCGGCGTTCTACTCCGAGGACATCTTAAAGCGGGAACTGCTCGGCGAGAGCGACCCCGTGCGCGTGTTTCTCGATGTGCTGAACCATCGGCTGCTCGCGCTCTTGTTTCGCGCCTGGTCGAAGTACCGCTGGGAGTTCACGTTCGAAGCCGGCGCCACCGATCGCACGTCCCAGCATCTCTTGGGGCTAATCGGCCTCGCGACCGAGGGCCTGCGCGAGCGCGTGGGGCTTCCTGCCGGGCGCCTGCTCCGCTACGCCGGATTTGTCTCGCAGCGGCCACGCGGCGCGGTGTTTCTTGGAGGTGTGGTCTCAGACTACTTCGACGACGTACCCGCAGACGTCGAGCAGTGCGTGTTGCGGCGGGTCGAGATCCCGGTGGAGGATCAGAACCGCATTGGGATCGCAAACGGCACGCTCGGAGAGGACCTTGTGATCGGCAAGTCCGTGCCCGATCGCACGGGGAAGTGTCGGATTCGGCTCGGCCCCATGGACCGCGCGCGCTACGAGCAGTTCCTGCCGGGAGGGCGCTCGTACTCGACGCTCGGGGCGCTCGTGCGGTTCCTGCTTTCCGACCCCCTCGTCTACGACCTGCGCCTCGTGTTAAAAGGAAGTGAGGTCCCGATGCTGCGGGTCACCGTGGGACCGGACGCGGCGCGACTCGGCTGGACGAGCTGGGTGCGGCACGACTCGACGAGTCCGGACGCCAGCGAGCTCTTTCCCGCGCCGCCGACTGGAACGGCGTAGGCGCGCTCGAGGAGAGGCCTTATGGCAAGCGTCGACATCAGGCAACTCCTCGGCAAGTTGAATCCGCAATGCGTGGCTGCCCTTCACGCGGCCGCTTCGAGTTGCCGTCAGTCTACGCACTACGAAGTGACGGTGGAGCACATGCTCTACCAGCTCCAGAACGAGACGCAGGGCGACGTGGCGGCTGTCTACCGGCATTTCGGCGTCGCAACGGACCGCGTCGAAAAGGCGCTCCTGCGGGTGCTGCAAGGACTGCGCACCGGCAACGGCGGAATGCCCGTCTTTTCGCCGCTGCTGATCCAATGGTTCGAAGACGCATTCCTTCTGTCGGCAGTCGACTACTCCTTGCCGAAGATGCGCTCGGGCGTGCTGTTGCTTGCCCTCGTCTTGCAGCCGAGCCGCTCCTCGTTCAGCGATTTTACGGATGAGTACGAGAAGATCCGGTCCGACGAGCTAAAGCGTGAGCTGCTCTCGATCGTGGCGGGCAGCTCTGAAGATCAGCTGCAGCCGGAGACAAGCGGTGCTCCGCTCGGCCGAGAGTCGGGCCTCACCGCCGGTGCAAAGGGTGAGGAGGAGGCGCTGGCGCGCTTTACGGTCGATCTCACCGAGAAGGCACGGAAGGGGATGGATCCCGTCCTTGGCCGGGATCACGAGATCCGCCAGATGATCGACGTGCTGACGCGCCGTCGAAAGAATAACCCGGTCGTGGTGGGTGAGGCCGGCGTCGGCAAGACCGCCGTGGTGGAAGGCTTCGCGCAGCGCGTCGCGGCGGGCGACGTTCCGTCGTCCCTGAAGGGCGTCCGCGTGCGAACGCTCGATCTCGGCCTGCTCCAGGCGGGAGCGGGGGTGAAGGGAGAGTTCGAAAACCGCCTCAAGGCCGTGATCCAAGAGGTTCAGGCGGCTACGACCCCCACCATTCTCTTCATCGACGAGATCCACACGCTGATTGGCGCGGGTGGGGCCGCCGGCACGGGAGATGCGGCGAACTTGCTCAAGCCCCCGCTTGCACGGGGCGAGCTGCGAACGATCGGCGCCACGACCCTCAGTGAGTACAAGAAGTACATCGAGAAGGACGCGGCGCTCGAGCGACGCTTCCAGCCTCTCCACGTGGACGAGCCATCTCCGGCCGTCGCCGTCACGATGCTCCGGGGAGTGAAGGAGAAGTTCGAGCAGCATCACGGCGTGCGCGTGCTCGACCGCGCGATCGAGGCCGCGTGCACCCTGGCGGACCGCTACATCTCCGGGCGCCAGCTTCCGGACAAGGCCGTCGATGTGCTCGACACGGCGTGCGCCCGCGTCGCCATCGGGCAGAGCTCAAAGCCCGGGGCGCTCGACGACCTCGAGCGCAAGATTGCGAACCTCAATACCGCGATCTCCGCGCTCGAGGAGGACGCCGAGCACGCCCTCGACGATCGCGCCGAGGAACACTCAAAGCTAAAGGCCGAGCGTGACGAGACGGAGCGAATGCGGGCCGAGCTGCATGCCCGCTGGTCTCGAGAGCTCGAGGCCGTGCAAGGCATTCGGGAGCTCCAAAAGGAGCTCGCCGAGGCCAAGGCGCGGAGCGACGCGCCCGCGCCAGGCGCCGGAGATGATGGCCAGGCGGTGCAGCCTCCTCGCGATCCTGCCGAGCTACGCGAAAAGATCGAGAAAGCGACGCGCGAGCTCGAGGCAATGCAGGGCGAAACGCCCCTCGTGCAACTGCACGTTGGGCCGAAGGTGATCGGCCAGGTGGTATCGGACTGGACCGGGATTCCGGCGGGCAAGATGATGCGCGACGAACTCGCGCAGGTGCTTGCGCTTGAAGATCGACTGCGGGAACGGGTGGTCGGCCAAGACCAGGCGATCGATGCGATCGCACGCAAGATCCGAGCCTCCAAGGCCGGACTCCAGGCACCGAGCCAACCCATCGGCGTCTTCTTGCTGGTCGGTCCCTCGGGTGTCGGCAAGACCGAGATCTCCACCGCGATCGCCGACCTTTTGTTTGGCGGCGAGCGCTTCATGGTCACCGTCAACATGACGGAGTTCATGGAGAAGCACTCCATTTCGAAGCTCATCGGTTCGCCGCCCGGCTACGTGGGCTACGGAGAGGGTGGGGTCCTCACCGAGGCGGTGCGTCATCGGCCCTACTCCGTCGTACTGCTCGACGAGATCGAGAAGGCGGATCCAGAGGTCATGAACCTCTTCTACCAGGTCTTCGACAAGGGAACCCTGGCTGACGGGGAGGGCCGAATCGTCGATTTCAAGAACACCGTCGTGATGATGGGCTCGAACCTGGCCAGCGATCTCATCATGAAAGCCTTTGAATCCGACGAGGCGCCATCGAGCGAGAAACTGATCGAGCTGATCCGCCCGACACTGCAAAAGTGGCTCAAGCCAGCGCTGCTCGGCCGGATGACGATCGTCCCCTTCTTCCCATTGGGACCCGAGGTCATGCGCCTCATCACAGACATGAAGCTCCGGCGCGTCGGCAAGAGGCTCGAGGAGAGCCACGGCATCGCCTTCGAGGTGTCGCCGGCGGCGCGCGACGCCCTGGCCCGGCGCTGCACCGATTCGGAGAGCGGCGCGCGCAATATCGACCATATGATCGATCAGACCATCCTGCCGCAGATTAGCCTCCAACTCCTGGAGCACATGGCGGCGGGGCAGATGCCCAAACGCCTGATGCTTGGCGCAAACGACGACGGTGACTTTCGGTTCGAGTTCGCGATCGACTAGTTGCGACAGGGAAAGGCCGCCCGGGAGCAGGTCAGCATGGCGATCTTCCGACATGCCCGCGAGAGCCGCTTCGAGTTGGGCGTGGGCGAACTCAAGAACAACGAGCTGCGCGTGATGCGGTTCCGCGGCACGGAAGCGATCTCGAAGCTCTACCACTTCGACCTTGAGCTCGTGTCCGACGATGCCAGCGTCGACTTCAAGGCCGTCATCGGGCAGGAAGCGACGCTCCTGATCGGCGCCGAGAACGTCGATCGCTACGTGAACGGCATCGTCTCCCGCTTCGAGCAGGGAGCGGTCGGCAAGCGATTCACCTCCTACTACGCGGAGCTCGTACCCCGCCAGTGGATGCTCCTGCATCGTGTCAACACCCGGATTTTTCAAGACAAGTCGGTCCTCGAGATCGTGGAGCAGGTGATGACGGACGCCGGCCTGCCGACCGATTCCTGGCGCAAGGTGAATCTCGGGAGCTACAAGCCGCGCGAGTACTGCGTGCAGTACGCGGAGAGTGACTGGGCATTCATCTCGAGACTGCTGGAAGAGGAGGGCATCTTCTACTTCTTCGCGCACGAGGAGGGCGACCACGCGCTCCTGCTCGGCGACAAACCTGCGGCCCACCTGCCCATCGGCGGCGACGCCAAGATCCCCTTCCGCGAGACGGCAGTGGGCGCGACGACGGACCACATCCCCGTCTTTCGCCGCGGGGAGTCGGTGCGACCGGGGGCGGTCCTCCTGCGCAACTTCTCATTCAAGATGCCCAAGGCGAATCTCGACGCCAAGCAAAAGGCCCAGGAGTTCGAAGAACTCGAGGTCTATGAATACGATCAGGGGGCGTTTGCAACCGCCGATCTCGGAAAGCAGTGGGCGCGGGTGCGACTCGAGGAGCAGCAGGCGACGCGTCAGACGGCGAGTGGCGCGAGCACGGTCGAGCGTTTGACTCCGGGCTACCGCTTCACCCTGGACGAGCATGCCCGCTCCGACTTCAACGTCGAATACCTGATCACCGAGGTGAGCCATGAGGGCTACGAGCCCGAGGCCCTCGAGCAGTACACGGCGACACGGAAGGCGGGGGAGGAGGAGTACAGCAACGAGTTTCAGTGCATCCCCTACGACGTCCCCTTCCGTCCCCCGCGCGTGACGCCACGGCCGTACATTCGCGGCACTCAGACGGCCACCGTGGTGGGACCCAGCGGCTCCGAGATCTATACCGACGAATACGGACGCGTGAAGCTGCACTTCCATTGGGACCGCTACGGGTCGCTGGACGAGCAGAGCTCGTGCTGGGTTCGCGTGAGCCAGCAAGTGGCGGGGGGAGGCTTTGGCTTCCTTGCCCTGCCGCGCGTTGGCCACGAGGTGGTGGTGGCGTTCCATGAAGGAGATCCCGACCAACCGCACGTGACCGGGCGGGTCTACAACAAAGACAACATGCCCCCGTATGAGCTGCCGACGCACAAGACGCAGACCGTCATCAAGACCAACAGTTACGACGGCACCGGATTCAACGAGATCCGCTTCGAAGACAAAGGCGGAGAAGAGCAGCTTTTCTTGTTCGCGCAGCGCAACATGGACATCCGCGTCCAGTCCAATCGCTACGAGAGTGTCGGGAAGGAGTACCACCGGACGGTGGAGCAGAATGAATATGTCTGGGTCAAGAACGAGCGGCAGACGAAGGTCGCTGCCGATGACATCACGGCCATCGGCGGCGATCAGCACCTGAAGGTGACCGGAAAACGTGCCACGCAGATCACCGGGAGCGATTCGCTCACGGTGGTAGGAGACAGGATCGAGGTCTTCCAGGCCAACCATTCCGAGTCGACGGCCGGGAATCTGTACGTGAAGGGGATGGGTATCGTGATCGAGTCCATGACGGGGCTCACGATCAAGACGGCCGGCAGCAGCGTCGTCATCGACGCGAGCGGAGTCACCCTCACGGGCCCGACGGTCACGCTCGACGGCCAGATCTCGACGCTCATCAACTCGGGTCCTGGCTCCCCGGCCATGTCCGGCAGCGCCGGAAGCGCGGTTTCCCCTCTTGATCCCAGCGAAGCCGAGCCCGCCGATGACTCCGACCCCGGGAAGATTGCGGAGGCGAAGGCGTACCAGCAGGAGACGGGCACCGGGAAATACGGTAAGCGCAACCTCACGCCCTACCAGCCGACGCCGGAGGATCAGAAGAATCCGAAGAAGACATGGATCGAGATCGAGCTCGTGGACGAGGAGGGCAAGCCCGTCCCCGGCGAGGCCTACGAGGTGACGCTTCCCGATGGTACGCAGGTCGCGCGGGGCTCCCTCGACCACAAGGGCTTCAAGCGAATCGAGGGAATCGATCCCGGCAATTGCAAGATCACGTTCCCGCGCCTCGACAAAGACGCATGGGAACGTACGTGAACGAATCGGGAAAGGTATGCCCATCTACCAGGTCGGCAAAGGCGAGTCCGCCACCAGCATCGCCGCGCAGAATGGCTTCTTCGTGGACACGGTGTGGAATCACGCGCGAAACACCGCGCTGCGAGAGAAGCGCAAGACCCCGGACCAGCTTTTCGACGGCGACGAGATCTTCATCCCCAACAAGGAGCTGAAGCAAGAAGACAGTTCCACCGGCTCGCGCCACCGCTTCAAGGTGAAGGGGGTGCCTGCGAAGTTTCGGCTGCAGCTTCTGGCCCTCGGCGAGCCCCGGGCCAATGAGGACTACGTCCTCAACATCGACGGCCAGCTCACCTCAGGCAAGACCGACGCCCAGGGCTGGATCAAGCAGTCGATTCCTCCCGGCGCCCGAAGCGGTACGCTCCTGCTCCAGGGCGGGAAGGAAACGATCCCGATCCAGATCGGCGACCTCGATCCCATCGAGGAGGTCTCCGGAGTGCAGCAGCGCCTCACCAACCTCGGCTTTCCTGCCGGCAATAGCCGTCAGTTCGACGATCCCACCAAGGCGGCGCTGAAACGCTTCCAAGCCATGCAGGGTCTTCCCATCACCGGGGAAGCGGACGACGCCACCCGGGCGAAGCTCAAGCAAATCCACGACTAGGGGGCGCAATCATGGGAATCACGGATACGCTAGACAGTGTGAGCGGGGCCCTTGCGGGCGCCGAGAAGGCCGACGCTTCGCCGCCGGCCCCCCTTTGCTTCTTCAAAGGTGCACCGATCGGGCTGCCGGAAGACGGGAGCGGCCAGCCCTCGCAGCCCAACGGCGGCAATGCGCGGGACACGGCGTACCCGACGGAGTTCATTCATCTCGGCTACGTCCATCCCGACTACTCGAACCGCTACGAGGGTCCCGCGAAGGACGACGTGGCCTTTGACGCCTCCCACGAGACGGCGATTCACGGCGCGATGCAGCGGGCCGCGCTCCAGCGTGAAGCCTTGCTCCTCGTCGGCTTTGTGACCGCACTCCAGAAGACGCTCGAGGAGCGCCAGAAGGGAAAGGGCAAGAGCGGCGTGGGCGCGATGGCGGGCGCGGCGGCCGACATCCTCGGCGGCCAGGGCGGCAAGAAGAGCGAGCCCACGCCCGAGGACTGCAACCCCTTCGGCCAGGCGATCCAGAATGCGGCCGACAAGGTGAAGGGTTCCAAGGTCTCCTACAAGGACATGCACCAGGCGGGCATCGACCTGCGCCAAGCGCGGCTCGACTACGCCAAGTACCTGAAAAAGCTGGGCGAGGGCCCGCCGAAAGACCAAGGGCCGGCGGGCCTGCTCTCGGGGGTATCGGCGATCGCCGGCTCGCTCCCCGGCGGGTTGGGTACGGCGGTCACGATCGTGCAGGGCATCGCCTTCAAACCCTTCGATGTGTACCTCGGGATCTTCACGGGGATCGCGGAGGCGCTCGAGCCCAAGGTGATGGCGGCCTGCCATCAACTCTCGATCGATGCCGTCCAGCGCTGCTGGACTCCCATCTTTGCGCCCTGGTACCAAGCCCCTCCCGGTGCGCAGGATTCCGGCGCGCCGTCCCTCGGGACAAAGACGGGCGTGAGCCCACTCGACTCGGCAACGCGCACGGCCGACGGAACGTACAAGGATGTGCGAGATTTCCTGGCCGATACGCGGGGCCCTGCGCGCCCGAGCGAGGGCTATCTCGACCAGGCGTTCGTGATGCAGGCCGCGGCCCAGCCAAAAAAGACGGAGCCCAAAAAGCCCGCCAAGTTTCTCGCGGACCTCATCGCCACGTCGTTCAGCAAGGCGCTGGGCGTCAGCCCCCTGCCCGGGCTGCTCGAGACCCTGATCTCGGAGATCTGTGCGATCGACGCCGAGTTCGTGCTGGCCATGTACAAGGCGCTCCTCAAGCGCGACCCGTCGCAGGCGATCGACGTCGAAGAGCTCAAGGTGGCCGCTCGAAAGCGACTGCTCGACAAGCTTGTGAACCTCCTGGTCTCGCAGGTCAGCTTTCTGCAGCAGGTGCGGGAGTTCGCGTTCGCACCAGAGATCAACCAGCAGAAAGTGGTCGACATGAGCCCGGGGAACTTCGAAGACCGGGGCGAGAATCTATTGAACGAGCAGTTTGGCAAGTACCTCGATCCCGCACTCGACTTCGCCATGTCGGATTTGTGGAAAAAGCTGGAAGGCGCGCGCAGCCAAGCCTACCAACAGAACAGCATGACCATGGAGATCTACTTGGGCATGTTGCCGTGGATGCTCGCCCTGCTCTTTCGTGACACGTTCTTCCCGGTCTGGGATCTCCTCGTCGACAAGGGCATGGGGTTCGTGAATGACAAGCTCGGAGGCGTCTTCCACTCGATGGACGCGTTCCGTCAGAGTGCGCAGGACGGCGTCGACACAGCGCGCGATGCACTCACCAAGGCCGACAAGCTTTCCGACGCGATGAAGGACGTGAACGTCAGCACCGACCCGAGCACCATCGCGGACACGCGGCGCAAATTCTCGGATGCCGCCGACGCGCGGGCCGATCGCAAAAAGGTCGCGGGGCCGCCGCCGCTGATCGAGACCTTCCCGACAAAGGGACGCTCCAGCGAGGGCGAGGGCGCGAAAATCGGCAAGTCCGAGTACGACGAGGTGCAAGGCAACGAGAAGTGGTCGAAGGCGCTCGTGCAGACCGATACGTATGATAAAGACCCCCGGCCGTAGGCCGCAGGCAAGGACAGACGGCCCGCAGTCTCGCGCGCGCTCTCCTGGGTTTCGAAAATCGCGGCTATCCGTCGCGGACTGTGCCGAGCGCGCGTCACCCGCGGCGCCCTTGACCCCTCTCGGGGCGAATCTCGCGGCGCACATCGCACGCTGGGAGTGGGCGCGGATTCGCAGCGGCTGGATCCTTTGCAATGGTGTCGCGCGAATTGAGGCACATCCGGCGGATGGGCTGAGTGCCCCTTCACGGGCATTGGGTTTTCACCCCCGCTCCCGTCCATCTTCGTGCAGCGGAATTCCGAAGAGCCTGTCCGATTTTGTTTGACACGTCCCAAAGAGCCGGCGTATCCCATGCAGCATTCAGGAGGAGGTCCAACGACCTTGGGAGCCATCCTGAAAGCGTTGACCCTGAGAGGTTCAGGGACAACGCGCGGGGACCGCGCGGGTACCGCAACTCCGATGCCGTGAGAAGCGCGGGAAGTCGCTCCTCTCAATACAAGGTAGTGTCTCATGCCGAACCCGATTTATGTCTGGTTCAAAGGAGCCAATCAAGGCGACATCGGAGGCCACGGCTCGTGGCCGGGCGAGGACGACCAGAAAGGTCGCGAAAAGTCGAGCATCGTCTATGAGTTCGACTACCAAGTCGAGATACCCTTCGATGTGGACACGGGCCAAGCGAGCGGACGACGCCGACACAAGCCAATCGTCTTCACAAAGCGCATCGACAAGGCTTCCCCGCAGCTCCACCAAGCGTGCACCTCAGGAGAGACGCTCACAAAGGTGAAGTTCGAGTTCTACCGCGTCGATCCGATGGGTGGACAGGAAAAATACTACACAATTGAGCTCGACAACGCCAAAATCGTGAACATCGAGCAGTGGTTTCCGATCACCCATGACAAGGAGACGGCGCACTACCCGCACCTCGAAGAAGTCCAGCTGACCTTCCAAAAGATCACATATACGTGGGTGAAAGGCGGGGTCACCAGCACAGACGACTGGCAAGCGGGCTAGAAACTGAGAAGCCTTGCTCCATGGGCGCGGCTCCCTCGTGGGAGTCCGCGCCCGTGCCGTTTGGCGCCCGTCCCGACGTTTTCCCACACGTCCGCGCATCGACCGGTGTCGATGAACCGCCGCTCACCGAGCCCTGCGCTTGCTGCCCCGGAACGGGGGTGGAGAAGCCACCCCCGGAACCTCGTGACGAGGAGTAGCGGAACGACCGCCCCGGTGCGATAAGGTTCGGGCAGACACAGCGGAGTGGTCCGAAATGCCCGAGGATCCGAGTATCACGCTCGACCGCCTGCTCAAGCTTCGGCGCGCGACCCGCGCCCTGGCCGACTTCTTGGAGAGCGAGCTTCGGGCGTACCTCGATACCGTGGCACCTCTTCTGCGCCCAAAGCGCTTGCTCGGGAACCTCATCCAAGGCGAGAGTACGGAGTCCTACTACGATTCTGATCGTGCGTTTGCGGAGCTCCAGCAGCTCTGGGCCAAGGTGAGCGAGAGGCCCTTCCGACTCCGTGCGCACCTCACGAGCCCGATCCCTGCGATCCGTGTGAAGCTCGAACTCCTGCGCTGGGAGGAGCTTTGGACCGCGCCCTCGGGCGGAAAAAAGCTTTGGGTGAGCTCACCGCTCAGCTGGGTACTCAGCTATCCCGGTGCCTGTCGCTTGGACAGCCTGAACAAGATGCTGGCGGGCGAGGAGCAGCGCAACGAAGCCGAAATGCATCAGTTCGTCCTGAATGCCTGCATTCTTCACCTCCTGCTCGAGCGGACGCCCGGCATCGCGAAGCTCCTTTCCGGCCTGCGTTACGCAGTGGAGGTTCGGCGCGTCGCCCCGTTCGGCGTGCTGCCGCTCGTGGTCGTCCGCTCTGCGATCCCCTCGGTTCGGCCTTCCGCACAGGTGATGATCGACGCCGCCGAACTCGCCGGTCTCGGGACCTTCGAGGAGGTGATCGACGCCGGCGCGGCACGCACCCTCGAGGATCCGCTTCGCACGCGGGTCGAGCAGCTGCTCTCCGAACACGCGCCGGCGTAGACGAGTTAGAGCCGCAGCGAGAAGTGAAGCAGCACGTTCACCGGCCGGCCCGCGATCGTGATGTCGGGCCCCACCCGCAGCGCCACGTCGGTTGCGCTGGGGTCCTTGGGGTTTGGTTTCATCACCACCCCGACGCGTTCCGGACCGAGCGCTACTTCCGGCGTCGAGAGGAACCCGATGATCGCGGTGCGCAGGGTCTCGGTCGCCGCGGCGATTGCGCCGGCACCGACGAGATCCGGGACTGTCCGCCCGAGGAACTTGGTAAGACGCGACGCGAAGATCTGGTAGGCGAGTGTGCACTGCTGCGCGGCATCGGCCGTGGCCTCGGCATCCGGGTAGCGTTCGGGCTTGCGAAAGCTGCGCACGCTCCCAAAGAACGCGACGTCGCGCTGGTAGAGCTGCACGACCGAGAGCCCGATCTTCTCGAGATCCTCGCGTCGTTCGTTGCCGAAGATGCCCTCGACAGGAGAAGGCCTTGCGTCCTCGGAACTCGCGAGAAGCGGGAGATCGGGCACGAGCGCGTGGTGGGAGCCCGAGATCTGCAAGCACGCCCCGGTGCGTGCGAAGGAGCGTACGGCCACGCTCCCGAGCGCCCAGACGGGGCTCCCGAGAAGGCCCGGCAGGGCGCCCTTCTCCTCGTAGGCGATGCCGCGCGTCGGCTGACCGGCTGCGCCATAGGGCATGCGCAAGGCGACCCGGTTCGCCAAAAGGACGAGCCAGCGCGCTTCGTCACGCTGGCGCAGGGAACGCCATCCCGTGTATGCGGGCTCGTCAAAGGTTTGCTGGGGGAGGCGCGCCTTGGCGAGAGCTCGCCACGAGGCAAGCCCGAGAAAAGCGGGCGCAATGCCCACCACGACGGGGGTTTGGGCGCGCTCGCCCGCGCTCGCGAGCGCCTGCGCCCGTTCGAGGTCCTGCGCTCCTCCGCCAAGCTCGAACGGCGCGAGCACGAGGTCGGCATCTTCCCCTTCGGCGAGGTCGTCGATCGCCTCCCCGGCCGCGTCCACACCGGCACAGACGAGTTCGAGAACAATTGGCGCTCGGAAGTCGGTCCGATCGACCAGGAGCTTTGCGCCGCGCCAGAGCGATTCGAGGTTCGAAAAAGCCGGCGCGTGGAGGATCTCATCGAGCTGCGCCGAGATCACTTCGTCCAGGGCCGCCGCGGCGGCCGCGGCCGCGCTCCTCGCGAAAGGACCCGGCCCTGCCGACGGCCGTGTGGTCAAAGCGTCAACGAGACGACGCGCCGTCTCGCGTGCCCCAGGCGGGCTTGCGCCGGGGCTCTCCACGAGCCCGAGGATGGAATCGACACCGGCTTCGGCCTGCGGCGCCGAGGAGGCAGGAGGAGTAGGAGCAATGGGTGGAGTCGTGGTCGTCCCCTCCACAAGGCGCACCAAAGCCTGCGCGAGAGGCGGCGACGCCAGCTCGCGAGCCCGCTGGCGGAATGCGTCCGCTCCGAGCTCGCCCCTGCCCACGGCCTCGGCCGCTCGCCGCAGCTCCCCGAGCCTCGCAAGGGCGGGGACCGCCTCCGCCACCGCGGCGGGCCCGAGCTCGCGCAAGCTCGCCGGCGAGAGAGAGATCTCAGCCTGAGGGGCGGCCCCCCCGATCCGATTGGCGACGGTGAACTCGAGCCGGGGAGCGATGCGCGCGAACACCTCCTCGAAGCGCTCCTTGTCCACGGCGATGCGCGAGGCTTTGGTCTCGGAGCGACCGCTAAAGTCACCCAAGGCGACGATGCGCAGCGTCGCGGTCGCGCTCGACATGGGCGCTCCTTTCGCTTTGGAGAGGAGGCTGGGATTATGGCACGGCGGGTTGTCCCTGCGGGTTGACTTCCGCGCGCGACTCGGGCGAAGGTATGTCCTCTTCGAGCGGCTGAAGCGTCGCCCTCGAAACCCGAAAGAGGCCGACGAGATGTCCGGGATCTTGCGGGTCGGTGGCCGAGAGCGAGCTGGCATCGCGCGTGGTCTTGGGGGAGGCCACCCCAGGTTGGGTGTGCTTGCACGCCGGGCGCTTCTCGGTGCGGCTGTGGTGTGCAGCAGCCTGGCCTGTTCGAAGCCGCCGCCCCCGACCGCTACGCAGGTCTGCTTTACGCTGAACGCGAGCCCGAGCCTCAACTATTACGACGGCCAGTCCCACGTGGTCGTGCTCTACGTGTACCCGCTCGAGTCGGCACTGGCATTCGACGCGGCGAACGTCGAGGACTTGCTGGGAGGCGGGACGCTGGCCGGGGCGCTTGGCAAGCCGCGCGAGATTACCGTCGCGCCCGGCCAGCAGGTCACCTTCGATGAGCAGTTCTCTTTGGCGACGACCCACGTGGGCCTGGTGGCCGACTACTACCGTGCCCCCGGCGACCCGCCAGGGGCACGCAAGGCCTCGATCGCCGCCAAGTGCGCAAAGGAGAGCCGGCCGACGGTCGTCCTCTCCGCGCGCGACCTTTTGGTCAAGTGATCGGTCGCGCCGCACCATGACGACCCGCCCGCTCAACCCGGTGGCTTGGTCCGAGGGCATGTTCCTGCGGCCCCAGCACCTGCAGCAAAGCGAGCTCTACGGCGACGCCCGCCTCCACTACCACTTGCGCGCGCTCAATCCATTCCACTGGGGCGTCGCCAAGCTCGAAGTGGATGAAGAGGCACTGAGCGACCATCGCGTGAGCCTGCTGGCCCTCGACGCGGTACTGCCCGGTGGCACCATCGTGCGCTACCCCGGCAACGCCTTGGTCGAGACGCGAGAGTTCAATCCGACGGCGGAGAGGCTCTCGCTCTATCTCGGCCTGCGTCACCTCTCCCCGAGCGAGCCCAATGCCGCCCCCGTCGGAAATGGTGCGCGCGACGTGCGCTGGAGGGTACAGCCCGAGGAACTGCCCGATCTGCAGCGCGGCGGTTACATGACGCCCGTCGATCTCGTCTACCCGAATCTGCGGCTCTTCTTCGACGGGCAAGAACATGAGCTCGAAGTCCACGAATCGATGAAGATCGCAGAGATCCGTGCGACCGGGGAGCTCAAGACGCCGTTTGCGCTCTCCGCGACCTACTGCCCGCCGCTGCTCGCGATGCAGGCCTTTGCGCCGCTTTTCGACGAGGTGAGCCGCTGTGTCAGCCAGATTGCCGCGCGGGTGCGAGTCGTGGCAGGACGCACCGCAACGATCGCGATCGCGGACCTCCCACGCATGTGGATGCGCTACACCCTGGCGCGAATGACGCCGGTTCTGCGTCACCTGCTGTCCACCGGCGATACGCGCCCCTTCCACCTCTATACAGCCCTCGTGGAGACCGCAGGGTCGCTGGCGGCGTTCCACTCCATGGAGGCGGCCGAGCTTCCGCTCTACCACCACGAAGATCTTTACGGTTGCTTCCATGCGCTGATCGAATTCATCGATGCGCAGCTCGCCGAAGCCGTTCCCACCAACTTCTTCGAGCTGCCGATGCCCTTCGATCCGGCGAAGAAGTACTACGTGACGAGCGACCTCAATGTGGAGCGCGTGGACCCGCGAAACGCCTTTTTTCTCGCGATCAAGGCGCCGATGGACTCCAAACAGTTGGCCCAGCACGTGGCCGAGTACGGAAAGGCGAGCTCGTGCCGCGGGGTCCCCCCCCTTGTGATGCTGAACACGAAGGGCCTGCGACTTGAGCCCATGCCGGCGGCGCCCACGGAGATCGCGGCGCGCACGGGCTTCGAGTACTTCAAGGTCGACCCCCACGGACCCGCGTGGTCGAAGGTCAAGGACGAGTTCTGCTTTGCCCTTTCTCTCGGCAAGCTCGAGAACGCCGACGTGCGTCTGTACGTCGTGATTCCGAAGGGCTGAGCGATGCTGCGTTCTCTCGGACGCATCGCCGGAGACTTCTTCGACTCGGTGCTGCTCTTTCAGCTCTCCCCGGACTCGGCTTCGGTGCAGCCCACCCAGCTCCGGGCGCAGGTCCTGGCGCTGCTCGACGGCGTCGTGCGCGACCCAGACGCACGCAGCGTGCCGCCGGCGGATCTCGAAGAAGCCCGCTTCGCCCTCGTCGCGTGGGCGGATGAGATGGTGCTCAAGTCCGGCTGGCCTGGCCGAGAGGATTGGCAACGGGAACCGCTCCAGCTCCAGCTGTTCCGAACCAATCGCGCCGGCAACGAGTTCTACGATCACCTGGCCCACCTGCGCCCCGATCAAGTGGCAGCGCGCGAGGTGTACTTCCTGTGCCTCCTGCTCGGCTTTGAGGGTCAGTACATGGGCCACGAGGGCGACCGACGCGCGATCGTCCACCAGCAGTACGAGCTGCTGCGCGTTTGCGGGCGTGCGACGGAGCTGGGTCGCGAGCAGTGGCTTGCGCCGCCGGCCTACGACACGGCGATCCGCCTCCCGCCCGCCCGCGGAGGGCGTCTTTGGCCGTGGCTTGTCGCGATCGCCCTCGCCACGCTCGCGGTCTACGCGACCTTCTGGAGCATTCTGGGCTCGGCTGCCGGGCGCGTGCCGCTGCCACCGGTGTCATGAACCTCCAGCGCCCGAGGTGGCTCGAGTTCGTCCTGAACCCGAAGCTCGCGATCCCGGTCGTGAGCGCGATGGTCTTCGTGGCGCTGGCCGCCGGCCTGCGGGCGATTCTCGGCGGAGGCTGGCTCGTCCCGATCATCGTGGCGCTCGGCCTCGCGCTGATCGTCCTCGTGATCGTGCTCGTGGTGATGCTCTTCCGCCAGGAGCGTGAACAGCGACGCGCCCGCGGCGTGGACGACCAAGCGGCGCCCGCGCAGCCCTCCGAGAGCGAAGCCGCTCGCACCTCACGAGACAAGCTGTCGGATCGGTTCCGCATGGTCATGGATGAACTGCGCAGCTCCCGGCTCGGCCGCGACGGCATCTACGCGCTGCCCTGGTACCTCGTGATCGGCGAGCCGGGCAGCGGCAAGAGTGCGCTGCTCCACGAGTCGGGCCTCGAGCTGCCCGCCGAGTTCGCGCGGCTGCCGGCTCCGGGGCCGACACGCGACTGCGACTTCTGGCTGGCGAACGAGGCGATCCTGCTCGATAGCTCGGGCCGCTACTCGCGCTCCGAAGAGGCGGCGGACCGGAGCGAGTGGCGCTCGCTCCTGCGCCTTGTGCGCGGTGCGCGCCCGGGCATGCCCGTCAACGGCGTCGTCGTCGCCGTCCCAGCGACAAGCCTGCTCGGCCGAAGCGCGAGCGATGTGGAGGAGAACGCCCGCCAGCTGCGTCGCACGCTCAATGAGATCATCGACGAGCTCGGGGTGGACGCGCCGATCTACATCGCGGTGACCAAGGTCGATCTGGTGGACGGTTTTGTCGAGCTGGCGAGCGCGCTGCCGCCCGGTCGCCTGGTCGAGCTCTTCGGCTGGACGAACCCGGAGCGACGCTTTGCCGACGCTGGGGACGCTGCGATGCGGGGTCTCGATGGCGTGCGGGCGCAGCTTGAGGCGATCTTGCCCGAGCTTCTGTTGCGCGAGGCCGATCCGCAGCGCCGACGCAAACTCTTCGTCTTCCCCCAGGAGCTCGACGAGCTCTCCCGCGTGCTCGCGATCTTCTTGCGTCGCTCGTTCGCGCCGTCGCGCTACGACGAGACACCGTTTCTGCGCGGGGTTTACTTGACGAGCGCGCGGCGCGGAGGCGAGACGCTCCCGGGCGTCTCCCAGCGGCTCGGCTTCCCCTGGGCGCGCTCCCTCGTCGACGGCCGCGGACCGACCCAGGGAATCTTCGTTCGCACGCTCTTCCGCGACATGATGCTCGAGGACCGCGAGCTCGCGCTGCCGAGCCATCGCATCGGGCCGAGCACCCGGCGAGCGCTGCTCGTGGTGGGCGGTGGCTTCTTGATCGCGGCGGCGCTCGCCTGGAGCATTCCCTTCTTCGGAAACTATGCAGCCATCGACCGGCTGACCGCGGATGCGCAGTCCGTGTTGGCGGGCACCGGCGCTTCGGCCCTCGACCACCTGCGGGAGACGATCGAGCAGGAGCAGGGGGAGCGATCCCGGCTGCGTCGCCGGCTCGGCCTCGGCGGTGCGCTCGAGACTGCGCTCGAGCGCGCGCGCGAGACCTACGTCTGGAGCTTCGGACGAGATTACGAACAGCCCACCAAGAGTGAGCTTCTGCGCAGCGCGAAGCGCCTCGACAGTGGCGCTTTCGAGGCGCTCGCAGAGCTCGCGCTCGACGTCGCCTGGCTCGAGGCCAAGGGCGCTCTCCCCGCCGAGGCACGGCCCGACCTCTCACACTTTGTGAAGTCCGAGGCGGGGCCGGCCGATCCGTCATTCTTCGGCCACGGCTACGACTCCTGGCTGGCCTGGGCTCCCGAGGAGCACGTGACCCGCCGCCTCCAGCAGGAGCGAGAGGTCTTCAACCAAGCGGCGGCCACGCTGCTCGACCTCGATCGTCTCGAGCAGTGGAGCGCAAACAGCAGCGAGGGCCACGGCCCCGTCCGCTACTCCGAAGTCGGTCTGCCCGCGGGCGGGAGTGAGGTGTTTGTGCCCGGCACCTACACGCGCCAGAGCTGGGATGGTTTCGTGAAGGGCTTGATCGCTGCAGTGGAGCGCGCGGGAGGAGCCCCACCGGCGACGCTCGATACCTTCAAGCGCTCCTACGTGGCGCGCTTTGACGGCAACTGGCGCCGCTATCTCATGGGCACCCCGTTGCCCGCCGTGCCCGATGCCGCAGTCCGGAACTCTCCCTACCTGCGTCTCGTCGATCAGATCGAGTCCCAGACGCGCGCCGATCTGCCGCGCTCCGGGCCCGAGCCGACCTGGATGGCGTCCTTGCACACGGCGCGCGCGGAGGAGGCAAAGGATGCGAAGGACAGCGCCGCCTGGCCGCGCTACTTGCAGGCGCTGGACGCGGTGGCGCAGGACGTCGAAACGGCACAGACGCAGCCTGAAGCTGCTCTCGATCTCGCACAGCGCGTCGCACGCCGCGAGCAGACCTCCTTCCGCAGTGCCCTCGATCTGATCCATGAGATGGTGCCGCCGGGCTCGGATCCCCAGGCCGCCGAACGCATCCGCCAAATCCTGGCCATGCCCGTCCTAAACGGCTTTTCCGCTGTGCTCGAGAGCGCGGCGACAGAGATTGATCGCCGCTGGTCTGAACGCATCGGTGAACGTTTCTCCGGAGAGCTCACGGAGGCTCAGCTCAAGAGCCTGTACGCTCCCCGGGAGGGCGAGCTCGCGCGTTTCCGGAGCGAGCTGCTCGATACCTTCTACGCCGACGGGCGAGCCAAGCCCATCCTCGAGGACCGTGCGCTCACGCTCGGCGAGGGCTTCCGGAGCTGGCTCCACTCGGCCGACGAGCTTCGCGACGCGATGTTTGGGGGCGGAGGGAGCTTGCACATCGCCGTGCGCCTCGAGGGCGTTCCCTCCCAGGTGAAAGGAGGCAACGGGGTTCTCGTCTCTCGGCGCGACTTGCGACTCACCTGCGCCGAGGGCGTGGACAACTTCACCTACCGCGAGGGTACCGGCTCCCACACCTTCCAGTGGAGCCCGGAGTGCCAGGAGGTGTCCCTGCGGGTGTGGGTGAGCGAAGGAGAAGGCGAACGGGAGCTCCAGCCCCGCAAGGAAGCGCGCGGTCCCCTTGCGTTTCCGAGTTTGCTGCGCGAGGCGAAGGATCTTGGAGCCGGCCATCTGCAATGGTCCCTCAGCTATCCGCAGGACGGCATCGAAGTGCTCGCCGACTATCTCTTGCGCAGCGGTGACGCCGTTCTTGCGATTGCTCATACCGAGCCCCCGAGCTCGACACGAAACTAGGAAACACCATGGGGATGCGATGCCACCTACATTTTCTCTCTGCCCTGCTCGCTGCAGCCGCGCTCGGCGCCACGCTCGGCAGCTGTGCCAAGAAGGTCGACCCGGACGCCGAGCCCTCCGGTGCAAACCCCTTGCCGCTTGAAACCTGGAAGGCCGACAGCCTCAACTGCGGCGACGGCGATTGCGCGGACTGGTACCGCTTTGAAGCTCCGGACCCCGGGCGCGTAAGCGTGGAGGTGGTCGCGGTCAGCAAGGACGGGAAACCCATCCCGCCCTACTCGATCCAGATCACGGACGGAGCCGCTGCCAAGCTCGGCGAAGCCAAGAGCGGTGCGGCACCGATCACCGGCCTAGAGGCTCGGGTCGATAAGCCCGGGGTCTACTTTCTTGAGATCGCCGAGCCGCCGGACGCGGGCGCCCTCGGTTACGAGCTTCGGGTGAACTTCCAGGCCGAGGCCCCACCGCCGCCGCCACCGCCCCCCCCGAAGAAAAAGGAACACCGAGCAGGAGCGAGGCCCGCGGAGGCGCCCGCGCCGCCTCGCACCCAGAAGCTCAGCGGCACCGTCATCTCGACCGAGGGAGCTGCAGGCAAGGTCGAAGCGGTGCTGATTGACCTCGGCACACCGCGGGGATTAAAGCCGGGGATGCGGGGTCGGCTCGTGGACCACGGCCGCCCGATCGCTGAGATCGAAGTGGTCGAGGTCTATCGTGGCGGGAGCCGTGCGCGGATCGATGGCTATCTCTCCGGCTCGATCGGTCCATCGACCGTCGTGGAGATCGACCTTCCGACGGGCAGCAGCCCGTAGTTCGCATGGAGCGGGGTGGCGGAGATGGGCGCGCGCCTCGTCCAGGTCCAGGGCGAAGAGCGAGTTGCGACGATCCCGCTTGACGACGCAGATCTGCTCGTCGGGCGCGACGAGGCCTGCACACTGGTCTTGGACTCGTCTTTGGTCTCACGCCAGCATCTTTTGATCCGCGTCTCAGCCGAGGGCTGGACCGCAGTCGACCTGGGCAGCGCGAACGGAACGCTGCTGAACGGCGCCCCCCTTTCGGAACCCACGCTCCTCGCGCCGGGAGACGTGCTCGAGCTCGCCGGCGAAACACGCTTTGTGTTCGAGCAGGACGAAGACGAGCTCGACAGCGACACGGATCGCAAAGGAACGCTCCTCGTTCTCGCGCTCGCGGGGATCGTGATCGCACTCGTCGCCCTTGGCGTTTGGCGCTGGCGAAAGAGCGACCCCGTGTTCGATCAGGCCGCAGCCACAGCCACAGACGGGCTCAAGGCCGCAGAGCTGCGCGAGTGGCCGGAGGCCAAGGCAAAGCTCCAGTCCGCGGCGGGCCTCCTGCTCTCAAACGGACGCCTCGACGACGTGCCCCGCGAGATGGTGATTCAAGTCGCCATGGAACGCCTCGGCGACCGGCTTTCCGCCGAACTCGGTCGCCCGGTCGACCTTCCCACCGTCTTTCGCAACGCCGTCGAACGCTCCCGCCCGCCGAGTGCAGCCCCAGCCGAGGGCCACGCCTGCAGGATGGATGAGGTGGCGCCGAGCGAAGTGCGTCCCTGTTTGGAGGAGCGCGTGGGCCTTGTGCTGGTCGGGCTGCGCCAGAGCCGGGACGGCGTGCCGGCGTCGTTCTACCAAGACGTCGGGGCGCACATGCGCAAAGAACACGACTTCATCGAGCGTTCGCTAAAGCGCGGGGAGCCGCTGGTGCCGATGCTGCGCGAAGAGCTGGTGCGGGCAAAGATGCCGGAGCTCTTGCACTACCTCGCCATGATCGAGAGCGGCTATCAGACGGACATCGGGAGCCCGGTCGGTGCGCTCGGCCTGTGGCAGTTCATGCCCGCGACCGCGAAGCGCTACGGCTTGCGCATCGAAGGCGGCGTCGACGACCGGCGCGACCCGCAGCGCTCCACCCAGGTCGCGGCGCGCTATCTGCGCGATCTCGCCTTCGAGTTCGGCGGGGACGCCCTCTTGCTCGCTCTTGCGGGCTACAACCGCGGCGAAAATGGCGTCCGTACCGCGCTAAAACGCATGTCCGACCCGTTCAGCGATCGCTCCTACTGGAGACTTGTGGAAAGCAATCTGCTGCCGGTCGAGACTGCCGATTATGTCCCGCGCTTCATGGCCGCAGCCGTAGCGGGTGAGGCCGGGTTGCCGAGCGATGACGTGCTGGCGGCTGCGGGCTTCTAGCGCGGTATTCTACGGTCGGTTCGCGGTCGCGGCGGCTGAGATTGCAGCGCCGACCCGAGGTGGAGCATTGGGATTTTTCGACTCGCTGCGCGGACTGTTTAAGGGCAAGAAAGGCACGAAGCCGAGCGGGGTCCGGCGGGGTGCTCTCCCCCCGCGCCGCCCGGATGTCGCGACCCAATCCCTCCAGCGCCTCCCCGGCGCGCCGCTTGCGCCGGCCTCGCTGGCGCCGCCCCCCCTCTCTCCGTCGGCTGCGTCTACAGAGCTGCGACCGCAGCCCACGCTTGACCGGCCCGAGCCGATCTTGGCACCGCCTGCGCCGGCCGCTTGGATGCCGTCGCCGGGATATTCCCCGCCCCGCGGCGCGTCCCCGACGCCGGCAGGCGCGCAGGGAGAAACCAAGTACCAGGCGGCCCTTTCCATCCGTGGCAAGACCGTGGGTGTGCTGATCGCCGTGGAGGGGGAGCTCGAGGGCGAGGTCTTCCGTGTGCCCGATGGCGATTGCCAGCTGGGTCGATCGGAGGGCTGTGAGGTCCAGCTGCCGAGCGAGTGGATCTCCCGGGAGCACGCCAAGGTGAAACACCAGGATGGACTGTTTGTCATCGCGCCCCTTAGCGACAAGAACCCGACCTTCGTCAATGACGAGCGGACGGAGGGCACCGAGCTCAAGGACGGCGACTTCGTCAAGCTCGGAAGAACCACGTTCCGGTTCCGTACCGTCTTCTAGCCGTGCGTTACGCAGCCGTGTCAGTCGCGGTCTTCGCGCTCGCAGTCGCAGCGCCGGCCGCGGCACAGCAACACGATTCCGGCGGCTTCGAGATGCATTCGGTCGAGCGCCTCGAGCTCGACGACGTCGAGGTGAGCGTGCGCCCCGACGCCGCGGTGAATCTGTATCTGCGCGCCCAGACCCGACTCGGCACCCCAGTCGAGCACCTGCGCCCGGTAGACCTTGCGATCACCGAGGATGGCCGCCCGGTCGACCCGAAGACCGTGACGCTGACGCCCCTTGGCGAGAGCAACCGGGGCATGGCGTGCGTGCTCGCCCTTGACGTAAGCCGCACCATGCAGGGCGAGGCGCTCGACCAGGCGAAGGCCGGTGCCCTCGGCTTCCTGGACCGCCTCGGTCCAGCCGACCGTATCGCAATCTCGAGCTTCGCCGGCAAAGTGGAAGTCGTGGCTCCGTTCTCCGCCGCACGCTCGGATGCGCGGGTGCGCCTTTCGACGCTTGAGATCGATTCCACCTCGATGAGGACCCTGCTGTACGACGGCATGTACCGCGCCGTGGAGCTCGTGCGCCAAGGCGTGGACATCCCCCGTCGCGCTTTCGTGATCCTGCTCTCCGACAGCCAAGATGGTGGCAGCGTCCGCAAGCTCGACGACGCCAGCGCGCTGGCCGCGAGCGACGGCTCACGGGTGCAAATCCCCGTCTTTACGATCGGCTATGCGAACTTCGGAAGGGGCGGGCTCGAGGCGCTGCAGCGTCTTTCGAAAGAGACGGGGGGGGACTTTGTCGAGGCCGCGAATCCCGGTCAAATGGCGGCGTTCTACGACAACATTCTCTCCCAGATGACAAAGAGCTACGTCGCGCGCTTCACGCCCGAGCTCGACGGGAAAACCCATCGCATCGAAGTGTCGGCAGGCGGCCTCAAGCAAGCGCGTGCCGTCCCCTACCCGCTCTACCGCCGGCCGATCTGGCCACTTGCGGCCGGGGCCGCGGGCGGCTGCTTTGGCCTAGCCCTCTTAACGTGGCTCGTCCTGCGACGACGCCCGGCGGGGCGCCTCGTGTTTGTGGCAGGCCCACGTGCCGGGGAGGGCATCGCCTTGCGGCCCGGCCGCATCCGGATCGGCTCCTTGCCGGACAACGACCTCGCCATCCCGTCGAGCACCGTCTCCCGCTACCACGCAGAAATCCACGTCTCCGGCCGCCGCGTCTCGATCGAGGACTTGCGCTCGAGCAACGGCACCCAGGTCAACGGAGCGGCGGTCCAGATGAGCCCGCTGCGTCCGGGCGACCGCATCAAGATCGCCGACATCGATCTGGTGTTTGAGCGATGAGCGAGGGTGCGCTCACCGTCATGGAGGTTGCCTCGCTCTCCCACGTCGGACGGGTGCGTTCGAGCAACCAGGACGCGTACGGTGAGTTCGCCAACGGTGCAGGCTGGCGCGCGCTGGTCGTGGCGGACGGCATGGGAGGCCACCAGGGCGGGGAAGTCGCGAGCCGCATCGCGGTGGACACGATCGGGAAGGTGCTCGGCGAGAGCCACGAAGAGCCCGAGCAGTCGCTGCGCAAGGCCTTCCTCGCGGCGAACAAACGCATCCTCGAGGTCGCGAGCAGCGAGCCGCGCTACGCGGGCATGGGCACAACCGGGGTGGCGCTTCTGCTCGCCGCCGCGGAGGACGCTTGGGTTGCCCACGTGGGCGATAGCCGCGCCTACGTCTTGCGCGACGGAGAGCTCATGGCGCTCACGGCCGACCACTCGTACGTGGCGGAGCTGCAGCGCCGGGGCTTCCTCACCCCCGCCGAGGCCGCGGTCCATCCGCGCCGCAACGAAGTTTTGCGGTCGATCGGAGGCGAGCCGGACCTAGAGGTCGAGATCCGGCCGGTGGCCGCGAGGCCCGGTGATTGCTTCTTGCTCTGCACAGACGGGCTTTGGGGCTGCGTTCCCGAGTCCGAGATGGTGGGTGCGCTCGCAAACGCGCGGCCGCAAGACGCGGTGCGGATGCTCGTCGACCTCGCAAACCACCACGGGGGGCCGGACAACGTGACCGTTCAGCTGGTGCGAATCCCCGAGCATGCGAAGGCGGCCGCGGGGATCCGGGCGGGCGCAGAAGCGGATCGGTCCGTAGCGGAGAAGGCCTACGCGCGTCGCCAGAGTCGCATCCGCCGCGTCGCCATCGCAGCGTCGCTTCTTGCGGCGGCGCTCGTCGCTACGCTGCTCTGGGTCTTCCTCCATTTCGCGGCGGCAAGCTTGCCGAGCCGGGCCGTCTCCGCTCCCGCGGCCCTTCCTGCGCCGCAGCCCGCAAAGGACCATCCCTAGCGCGCGGACCGCCGTCGTCCGCCTGGGGGCTTCGCTTTTTCCGCGTCCCCCAAAAAGGCCCCCGGCTACGCTCGTTAGAGATGGAGATCCTGATCCGCCTTGCACAGCCCGCGGACGCCGCAGCGATTGGCCGCATCTTCGTCGAGGCGGCCCGCACCGCGTGGGCCCACTTTCTGCCGCCCGACCGGCTCGCACTCCTGCCCTCCCCTGCGGAGCGCTTCGAGCGGGACGCGCCGCACGAAGTCACCCTGGTCGCTGAGGATGCGGGCGAACTTGTGGCCTTTGCCCTGATCCGGCGCTCTTCGGACCCGGATGCGCACCCTCTGCGAATCGGAGAGCTCGATACTTTCTACGGACTCCCTTCGAGCTGGGGGCGCGGGGTTGGGCAGCTCCTCTTGCGGGCTGCGCTCGACGCGCTCCGCGCGCAGGGCTACCGGGAGGCAACCCTCTGGACGGCGGAGCAGAATGAGCGTCCCCGTCGGATCTACGAGGCCGCAGGCTGGGAGCTCGATGGGGCACGACGCCTCAAAACGTTCTTGGGCATCGAATTCGTCGAGTTGCGCTACCGGATCGCCCTCTAGGGACGCAGGCGCATGCCCGCGTCCCGGCGGGGGGCTCAGACAGAGTTTCGGCGGGTGGGAAAAGCCCCTATGGCGCCTTGATGTCCTCGCTCGGCTCCTGCCCCTCTTCGGGCGGTCGGATTTTTTCGGAGACGTCGGGGAGGGCCTCGAGCTCCTTGGCCAGCTGTTTCGGAGTCACCCAGTTGCGACGCCTGAGCAGGCGCCGGTCCAAGCGGTGGCTGGCCAAGTGATCGTGAACCATGAATTTCCTCCAAGAATTGAAGGGCAGCGTAGCAAATTGACATGGAGGGACGGACTCTAGTAGTTTGCCGTCCTGCCGAACATCCTTCGGGGGGGATCCAGCGTGATGCTCAGCAGCCGCCTCGCTCTTGGCCGCCGGATCGGGTTCGCAGCCGGCCTTCCGCTGTGCGCCCTGCTCAGCTTCGGCTGCGCTTCGACAAAGCCGTCGGTGTCCGGCGAGACTCCCTCGGCCGAGGAGCTCTACCGCAAGGGGCTCGCGCAGATGGAGGGACCGGCGAAGACGCTCTGGGTCTTCCCGAACAGCGATCACGCGAAGGCCATCGAGTCCTTCCAGCAGATCATCGACAACTACCCGTACAGCGACTACGCGATCCTCGCCGAGCTCAAGATCGCGGACGCGTACTACGACGACGCCAAGTACGACGAAGCGCTCTCCTACTACCGCGACTTCGGGGACCTCCATCCCCAGCACGATCAGGTTCCCTACACGCTTTTCCGTGCGGCGATGTGCCACTACAAGCAGTCGAAGGATGCAAGCCGCGATCAGACGGCGACGCGCCTTTCTCTCAGCTTCCTGGACCAGCTCCTCGCCCGCTATCCCCACTCCGCCCAGGCTCCGGAGGCGGAGAAGCTGTGGAAAGAGCTGCGCACGCGCCTCGCCGAGCATGAGATGCGAATCGCCGGCTTCTACCTTCAGCGCGAGGAATATCAGTCCGCCGCCGATCGCTACCGCGGCGTGCTCAACAAGTACCCGGGCCTCGGCCTCGACGCCCAGGCGCTCTACCAGCTCGGTGTCTGCTACACAAAGATGAACCTCGAGGACGAAGCGCAGAAGATCTTCGAGGTTATCCTGCGCAACTACCAAGGCAGCGACGTCGCCAAGCAGGCCGCCGACCTGATCCCCGCGGCGAACTGAGCCTGCGCCTCGCGCCCAGGCATGCCGAGCGCGGGTGAGCTCACATCGGAGGAGCGCGAGCAATACCAGCTCGGCCGCGCAAGCTTCGACCGCGGCGACCTCGATGGCGCCCTCGGCCACCTGACGCGGCTGCTCGAGACGCGCGAGGGCTTCGCCGACGTCCACTACATGGTGGGTCTGCTCCACGAGCGCCGCGGCGACCTCGAGAGTTCCGCGAAGAGTCTTGAGCGGGCCATCCGCATCAACCCCGGCTACGCCGAAGCCGCGCTCGCGCTCGTGTCGGTCTATGAGCAGCGGGGCGAGTTCGAACGCTCGCGGGCCCTGGCGGAGGAGATGGCGACTGCGACGCCAAGGCGCTTTGCGGCGAGCGAGGGGCTTGTCGACCCGACCACGCGGGGCAAGCTCGCGAACCTACAGGCCGCGCTTGGCGACGCCTACCGAGAGGTGGGCGAGCTGCGGGACGCCATCGAGGCCTACCGCAAGGCGCTCGATCGTTGCCCGGACTTTCATGACATCCGTCATCGCCTCGGCGTAGCGCTGCGCGAGAGCGGGCTGCCTCACCAAGCCGCCCAGGAGTTCCGACGGGTGCTGCGGGCAAACCCGGGCTTTTTTCCCTCGGCCGTCCAGCTCGGGGTCACCTACTACGGTCTCGGCCGCACAGGCGATGCCATGCGCGAGTGGGAGCAGGTGCTCGAAAAGGACCCCGGTCGGGAGGATGCCCGCGCCTACCTGCGCATGATGCGTGGGGCCTAGCCCTCCGCGTCGCACGCAGGAACTGTGCCATCAGCCGCACAATTGCCTTGCCTTGCCGCCTGGCCGGGTGCCTAATGCAGGGGACTGCCCGCCTCCTGCTTCGTCGGACCCATCGAGACCCAGATCCCCCGGAGCAGGCTTCCCGCCGCGCGGCGGTCGGGAGGTGTTGTATGCATGCCATCCGCTACATCATTCGGCCCTACCGCCTTGTCACAGCTGCCCCGACGGCGACTGTGATGCACGTCGCGCAGGTCATGGCACGCGCCCGGGTCGGCGCAATCCCGATCGTGGAAGACAGCCGGATTGTCGGCATCTTCTCCGAGCGCGACCTCATGACGCGGGTCATCGTGGAGGGGCGGGATCCGTCCCAGACTTGCGTCGCCGACGTGATGACGACGGAGGTGACTACCGCGGAGCCCCACGACACCCGCAGCGAGTGTTTGGAGAAGATGCAGCGCGCCGGCTTCCGCCACCTCCCGGTCCTCGAGGCCGGCCAGCTTGTGGCGATGCTCTCGATGCGCGACCTGCTGCACGATGAGATCGCGGAGCAGGACCAGGAAATTCGCGGGCTGCGCGCGTATCTCCACCAGACCCCGATCTAGATCCCTTCGCAGCCTGCGGAGCGGGGAGGGGAGGTGAGAAAGTGCCCACCTTCATCACGAACCCTCCTTGCAAGACAAACGGTTCCAAAGCGCCATTGCGGCATAGGCGCGCCAGGGTCGCCAGGCCTCCGCAAGACCCGCGACTTGGGCAGGAGAGAGCGGGGGCTTTTCACCGGCGAGCGCCTTGCGCAGTCCAAGGTCGCTTGCGGGGAACGCGTCGGGCTCGCCGAAGGCGCGCAGCGCGATGTAGTGCGCGGTCCACTCTCCGATTCCCGGGACACGACACAACCGTGCGATCGCATCGTCGAGCCCGCGCGCTGCGTCGAGGCAAAGCGTGTGGTCCGCCACGGCGCGCGCCAGCGCGCGAACCGCATGGGCCCGCGCCTTCGGAAGGCCGATCGCTGCGACGTCGGCTTGCGCGAGCGCGTCCGGGGTGGGAAAAAGGTGCGTGAGCCCGCGCCCAAGCGAAACGGGTTTGCCAAAGGCCTGCACGAGGCGTCCGCACAGAGCGGACGCCCCGGCGACGCTGATCTGTTGACCGAGCACAGCCCGCACGGCGAGCTCGAACCCATCCCACGCCCCGGGCACGCGCAGACCCGGGGCGGCCCGAAGCGCCGAAAAGAGGCGCGGCCCCGCGCTCCGCTCGAGGTCCCCCGCGATGCGAAGCGGGTCGGCCGCGAGATCGAAGATCCGCCGCACGCGGTCGACCGCCTCGAGCAGACCTGCGGGGTCGCCCAGCCGAGCGCGCAGCACGAGATGCGCCCCATCCCCGCCCTTTTCGACCTCAATCGTGCCCGGCGCACCGTGGAGTTCCACGGTCCGCTGGTACACGCCGCCGTCGACTCGCTCGACGCCGAAAGTCGCGCGCGCGGCGAGGAAGCGGAGCGCAGCCTCCCAGTCGAGGGGCGGCCGGTAGGCGAGGCGAAGCGTGACCGCGTCGTGTTGCGCAGCCGCCGAGGAGTGGCGGCGCGCGCGCAGGCGACGGGGCGATTCGGCGAAGCAGGCGCGCAGGGCGTGATTGAACTGCCGAATGCTCTGGAACCCGGCGGCGAAGGCGACCTCGGTGATCGGAAGATCCGTTTCATCGAGGAGAGCGCGCGCGAAATGGAGCCGGCGCGCCCGCGCGAGGGAGAGCGGAGAGGTTCCGAGATGCCTGAGAAACAGACGCCGCAGTTGCCGCTCTCCAATCCCGAGACGCGTCGCGAGCTCACCCACGCTGCCGGCGTCGAGGGCGCCCTCCCGGATCAGCCGCAGGCCCCGGGAGACGACGGCCGAGGTGCCTTGCCAGGCCGGGGTGCCGGGCGCCGCCTCCGGGCGACAACGCAGGCACGCCCGGAAACCCGCATCCTCCGCGGCGGCTGCACACGGGAAAAAGCGCACGTTCTCCCGCCTCGGTGCCGGAGCCGGGCAGACCGGCCGGCAGTAGATCCCCGTCGTCGTGACGCCGGTGAAAAAGCGCCCGTCGAAGCGGCGGTCGCGGCTGCGCAGCGCGCGGTAGCAGTGCCCAGCGTCGAGCTCCATAGGGAGGACGCTACCTGCGCCTTGCGCGGGCGACTGGCGAGCGCCGGACCTCATTGCCCGCGCGGCGCAAGCGCCCGCAGCGCTTCGCGCGGATCGCCGCCGTGGGCGAAGAGCTGGACGACCAGCGTTCGCACGCCGGCGGCCACAAAGCGCTCCAGCTTTTCTCGGCATTCCTCGGCTGTCCCGTGCACGAATAGAGCGTCGACGAGCGCGTCGGGAAGCGCCCGCCTTGCTCCTTCGCGATCGCCTGCCGCTGCGGCCTCGTGCATGGCGCGCAGCAGCTCGCCGCGGCCCAGCCAGTCGTGAAACCGAGCATACACCGAAGTCTGTAGATAGGTTGCGAGCATCCTCCGCGCAGCTTCGCGCGCCTTTCTGGCATCCGGGGTGGGACAGACCGCGATCCGTGCGACCACGTCCTTGCCTTGTCCCTCCTCATCGACGATCGCTACGACCCGTGCCACGTCCTCCGCCGTGAGCAGACCGAGGATCACCCCATCGGCCTCCCGGCCCGCAAGGCGCAGCATCCCCTCGCGTAGCGCTGCGAGGTAGATGGGCGGCGGGGATTCCGGCGGGCGCTCGAGACGGAAGCCGCGCACGGCGAAGGTCTCGAAGACCTCGTCGACCCGCTCGCCGGCGAGGGCGCGGCGCAAGAAGCGCAGCGTGTCGCGGACCCGCGCGAGCGGACGCTCGAAGCGCGCTGCGTTCCAGCCTTCGACGATGGCCGAACTTGAGGTGCCAATGCCGAGTACGAAGCGCCCAGGTGCCGCTTCGGAAAGCGCCGCGGCACTCATGGCAAGAAGCGCGGGGCCCCGGGAGTAGATCCCCGCGATGGCGGTGCCAAGGCGCAGGCGAGGCTCCAGAGCCGCCGCGAAAGCGAGGGGCGCAAAGGCGTCGGCGCCGCTTGTTTCGCTCGTCCAGGCGTCGGTGTAACCGAAGTCGCGAACCTCTTGAAGGAGCGGCCCGTGCGCGGCAAGCGGGAGCTTCGCGATGGGAAGCGTGAGGCCCCAGCGCACCCCTGCGTCCGGCACAAGGGCCCTCACGCGCCCACCGCCGAATCCGCGAGCAGGAGCTGCGCCACCTCGCCGACTTGCATGACGGAAACGCGCGGGTCGGCAGCCGCCGCGGCCATCACATCGCCCAGCACCTCGATCCGCGCCGGTTCGAGGCCTGTCACAAAGGCGTGGCATACCGTGACAAAGAGGCCGCCCTCGCAAGCCGTACGCGCGAGCGCCCGAAGCCAGGCCTCCCGCACCTCTTCAGGCTTTGCCGGCGGCTCGCGCAGGTAGTGGAATCCGTCGACGCAGGGCCACACGAACGGCACCTGGGCGAGCCCTTGAGCAAGACGCTCGGGTCTCATCCCGCTGCCCAAGCTCGCGTCGTAGGCGTAGCCGAGGGCGAGCAGGATCCCTTCGGTCTGGGGTGTACGTGCGCCGCCGGGTGCACGGAAGCCGCGCGGCCGCACCCCGGCCGCTTGCGAAAGGGCGTCGGTCGCGCGCGCGGAGAGCTGCGTTTGCTCGCCCGGCGAAAGCGAAGACCAGCGCTCATGGAGAAAGCCGTGCATGCCGAGCTCGTGGCCCCGGCGAACGATCTCCGCCACCGCGTCCGGGTGGTGGAGGCCATTCCAGCCCTCGACGAAGAAGGTCGCGCGCACCGCATGACGTTCGAGCAGATCGAAAATCCGCGGGTAGCCGCGGGAGAGCGAGGGGTGGAGCGCGCGAGGCTGCGGGACAGGGAGCGCGCCCGCCCCGAGCTCCGCGGCCTCCCCCATGTTGTCGAATGTGAAGCACGCGATTGCGTGCGGTAAGGCCGCCATTGTGGGTTCCCCCGCCTAGCATGAACGAAGGCGGGCGCTCCGTCACCCGCGTGCCCCCGGTCTTTCGTGGTCGCCGCGGGCGCGCCGATGCGGGATGCTCGCGCCTCCCATGGAAGGCGCCCCCGAGCCTCTGCTCCCTGAGCCCGCCCCTTCCGAGTCCGCTCCGTCGCGCTCGCTCTACGTCTTATTCATGGCGGCGATCGGAGCCTGGTTCGGCTCCTGGGGCATGCAGCAGGTGCTCTTTTCCTGGCTCGTTGTGGGCGAGCTCCGCGAAGACCCGCGCTGGGTGGGTACGGCACAGATGTTTCTGAATCTGCCCTCGCTCGCCTTGCTTCTGGCCGGAGGCGCCGCGGCCGACCGACTCGATCGCCGGCGCCTGCTCGTGGCGGTGCATTTCTTCGCTGCGGCGACGAGCTTGATCATGGCGAGGGTGGTCGGCGCCGGTGCCCTCACCCTGGGAGCGCTCCTTGTCTACGCGCTTGCCTGGGGCTCGTTCCAGTCGTTCGTCGGTCCCGCACGCGACGCCCTGCTCTCTGACGTCGCGGGGGGAGAGCTGCTGCGTGCCGTCACCACCGCGACGCTCGTACAGTTCGTGGCGCAGGCGGTGGGAGCGCGGGGGGCGGGTTTTGCGGAGCGCTTCGGAAGTCCGGCTCTCCTCACCGCGCAGGCCGGCGTCCTCGTTTTGGGTCTCATTCCACTCTCTCGCCTCGCGCTCCCGAGCGCGCCGGGGCGATCCCCCAAGCCGCACTTCCGGCGCCGCGCCCTTTCGGAGATCCGCGAGGGCCTGCGCGCGGTCTGGCGCTCGCCGCGGCTGCGCCCGGTCGCGTTTCTCGTGGCAAGCAACGGCCTGCTCTTCCTCGGGCCCTACTATGTTCTGTGTCCCCTCATCGTGCGCGACGTGCATCACGGCGGCGTCGCGGATCTCTCTCTCGTCCTCGTCGTCTTCCCGGTCGGGACCGTTCTTGGCTCGCTCTCCCTGCTCCTGCGCGGCGGTATTCGACGCAAGGGGCGCGCGCTCCTCCTCGGTCTTCTCGGGGGTGGACTCTCACTCGCGGCGGCGGGCCTTCCGCTCCCGTTTCCCGCATTTCTCGCCGCGGTTTTTGTCTGGGGCATTTTCGGCGCAGTCTTCCTCAACATGAGCCGCACGCTCTTCCAGGAAAGTGCTCCGGCACCTCTGCGCGCGCGCGTGCTTTCCGTCTACTCCGTGGCACTGCTTGGCGTGGCACCGGCGAGCAATCTCGGCTCCGGCCTCTTGGCCGACGCCCTCGGGCCCGCGGCGGGGTGCATGGTGTGCGGCCTCACCATGGTCGCGGTGATCGCGTTCGCATGGTGGCGCACGGACGTGCGGTCCATGAACTGAGGAGCGCATGTGATGAGCTCGCGGGCCCAGTCCCGGGCCGCGAGGGCATCCTCATCGAAGACGTAGAAACCGCTGCCTCGCGCAGCGAACCCATGCCGCAGCCGGCGAACCCTGGGTTCACTCATCGCGAGGCTCCCCCAGCGCGAGGCGCCGGGCCAGGGCCACGAGTTCGAGCATCGCAAATGGCTTGTCGAGCACCGGCGTCGAGCCGAGCGCCTCGGCGCGCTCGTGGGTCTCGCGGTCGCCGAAGGCGGTGATCAGGATGGCGGGGATTTCGAGTCCCGCGATCCGAATCGCTTCGATGATGTCGAGGCCGCAGAAGCCGGGCATCCGCTCGTCGGTGAGGAGGAGCTGCGGCGCTTTCTCGCGGCTCCCACCGAGCACGACGTCACCGAGATGCTCGAGGGCCTCCGAGCCATCGCGTGCCTGGGTCACGCGGAAGCCGTGCCTTGTCAGCACGAAGGCCAGCATCTTGCGCATCTCGTCATCGTCCTCGACCAGCAGCACATGGCTCCTGCGGTCAGGCTCGAGCGTCTTCGTCTCGGAGGTCGCTCGGAAGTCAGGCCTTGTCGAAATCACCATCCCGCCTCTCCCGCTGCTCCCGGAGCCGTGCGTGCACTTCATGGGAGGCTTCTGGGTCCACAGAGCTTGCGGTTCCGGCAACCGGGCCGTTCTGGCGGGGGTCACGCCTCGGGGGGAACTCAGCCCGGCGCCGGGAACCAGCGCATGAGCTTGCATCCCTCGTGCCAGAGGGAAGAACCAGGATCGCGCTCCACGGCCCCAAAACGCGGGGAGCTTCGCCCCGGGCGGGGAGGAATGACCCGCCCGTGCCGCTACGTCGCTCCGGGCTCTTCGCCCTGCGAGCTCTGGGCCCAGCGCTCGAGCTTGCGATGAAGGGTCTTGCGGTCCAGACCCAGCACACGGGCGGCGATCGTCTTGTTGCCGCCGCTGGCGTCGAGGACCCGCAGCACGTAGCGCCGCTCGACTTCCTCGAGCGGCACGAGCTCCTCGGGATTGGAGCCCGTCACAAGAACGTGTTCTTCGCGAAAGATGCGAACGCGCTCGGGCAGATCGTCCACCACAAGCTGTTCGTAGCTGGTGAGTGCGACCGAGCGCTCGATGCAGTTCATCAGCTCGCGGACGTTTCCCGGCCAGGTGTAGGCGAGCAGCCGCTCGGCCACCGGGGCCGAGAATCCGAGGACGCGCTTGCCCGAGCGCTCCGCAAAACGCTGCACAAAGTGTTGCGCGAGGAGGAGCACATCGCGTCCGCGCGAACGCAAAGGCGGCATCGCAACCTGCAACACCTCAAGGCGGTAGAACAGATCGCGCCGGAAGCGCCCCTCGTCCACCGCGGCTTCGAGATCGCGGTTGGTCGCCGCAATGACACGCACGTCCGCAGCCACCTCGCTGTCGCTGCCCACCGGCCGCACGCTGCGCTCTTGCAATGCACGCAGCAGCTTCGGCTGGAGGTCGAGGGGGAGCTCGCCCACCTCGTCCAAGAAGAGCGTCCCGCCCGCGGCTTGCACAAACAGGCCCTTGCGCTCGGCACGCGCGTCGGTGAATGCGCCGCGCACGTGGCCGAAGAGCTCGCTCTCGAGCAGAGTGGCGGGGAGCGCGCTGCAGTCGAGCACGACAAACGGCCCATCGCGGCGTGCGCTGTGCGCGTGAATCGCGCGGGCTGCAACCTCCTTGCCCGTACCTGTCTCTCCCGTCACGAGCACGGACGCGTCGGATGCGGCCACCTTGGCAAGCAGTGCCCGCAGCCTCCAGATCGGCGGGCTATCGCCGAGCAGCTGCCCCCAGCCCTCCGAGTCCGCCACCGCCTGGCGCAGACGCACGAGCTCCGCGTGGAGCGCGCGATGGCGCGCAGCACCCTCGATGCGCAGGATCAGCTCTTCGATCTCGAAGGGTTTGTGGACGAAGTCGTGCGCACCGGCGCGGATCGCTGCGATCGCCGTATCGAGGCTGCCGAAGGCGGTGATCACGACCACCGGAAGATCCGGGCGGTGGCTCAGGATGCGGGTGCACAGGTCAAGGCCCGTCATTCCCGGCATTCGAACGTCGGTCACCACGACGTCGAACTCCTCCGCGAGGAGAAGGGCCAGCGCTTCTTCCCCCGCGTTCCGACCCACCGCCTCGTAGCCGCGGCGCTGGAGGCGATCGACCACCATCTTCCCCATCGCATGATCGTCATCGACCACGAGCACACGCGTCATACCGAGGCATCCCCCTGCGGAAGCCAGACCGTGAAGATGGAGCCGCGGCCGGCCTCGCTTGCGACGTCGATCCAGCCCCCATGGTCGGCCACGATGCCGTAGGCGACGGAGAGGCCAAGCCCCGTACCCTCCCCGATGGGCTTGGTCGTGAAGAAGGGATCGAAGATGCGCGCGCGGGCGTCCTCGGGAATCCCTTGCCCGCGATCGCGCACCTCCACACAGACCCAGCGGCGCTCCGATCCATCTCCCTCTCGCGGGGCGAGTCTGCGCGTCATGACTCCGACTTGGACGGTCGCGCCTTGAGGAGAGGCCTGAATGGCGTTCATGACAAGGTTCGTCAGCACTTGCTCGATCTGACCGGTACCGACCTGGGCGGGCACCACGAGCTCCCGGTCTACGAAATCGACCAGCACGCCGCGCTTGGCGGCGAGGGGCTCGAGAAACGCCACCGTCTCGCGTGCCAGCTTCACCAGATCGGCCGCCGAGCGCTCGGTCGACTTGCGCCGCGCAAAGTCGAGAAGCTGGCGCAAGATGCCCGCCATGCGGCCGGTTTGCTCGTGGATCACGCACGCGGTCTCGCGGATCTCGGGCTCGGAAAGCACTTCGCCCGAGGCGATCATCGCCGCATGCCCGGAGATGACGTTGAGCGGGGTCCCGAGCTCGTGGGCGATCCCCGACGCGAGCTGGCCGACGGTGGCAAGCCGGTCTGCGTGGCGCACCTGCTCGATCGCAGCCAGGCGTGCAGTGGTCTCGGACTCGAGCTGCACCCGCGCCTCCGCGAGGTTGTCGGTCATCGCGTTCATCTCGTCGGCAAGAAGCGAGAGCTCGTCGTGCTGGCGCAGGCTGATGCGCGAGGAGAGGTCGCCGGCACCGATCCGCCGCGCCTGCTCGGAGAGCTTCCGCATCGGTTCTCCCACGAGGCGGACGCCGAGGATCCACGCAACGCCGCCACAGACCAGAACGAGCGCCGCGGTGACCACGACTTCGTGAAGGAAGCGCACATGGATGAAGCGCTGTTCTCCTTCCAGGGATTGCGAGAGCTCAACCTCGCCTGCGACCTGGCCGTCGACCAGAACGGGCGTGTACGTGTACACCATTCCGTGCTCGCCGCGGGAGTGGTCGACCAGGGAGACGTCGTGGCCGAGCTCCGCGGGAACCACCTGTTCGCGCGGCAGCGCGGGCGCGTTCGCAGAGCCCGGCGGGGCGTCAAGGCGCACCCAACGAATCTCGGTCTGGAGCTCGTGCGCGTCCGCCTCGGCGATGATCGATACGGCGGCGTCTGGACCGTGGTCGCGCAGGCTCGCGGCCACCGCGGCCGCGAGGGCTCGACCCATCACGCGATGGTCGCGGGAGATGTCCGCTTCGTAGGCCTCCGCGAACTCCCGCATGCTGAGCCAGGCCTGGATGGCGAAGATCACGGCGAACCCCGCAAGGAGCGCGAAGGTGAGCTTGCGAACAAGTCTCATGGCGCGACCTCCGTCGCACGGGGAAGAGGGACAGGCTGTCCAGGCAACGTAGCGCCCCTCTTCTGCCCTGTGGCGGGACCCGTCTTCGGGCCGCATGAAGGGGCCCTGCGCACGGACGCAGTGACGGGGTAGGCTGGAGAACTATGCCGAAGGTCTCCCTCGACCTAGTGGTGGCCACCGTGGTCGCTGTGGCCGCCTTGCGGGGCCTCCTGCTCGGCCTGGTTCGCGAGGCCTTCTCCCTCGGCGCGCTCGCGGCCGCGGTCATCGCGATCCGCTTTCTCACGGGACCCACCGCCGACGCACTCCAGCCGCTCTTTGGGAACCGCATGCCCGCCATGGCCTTGAAGGTGAGCTCTGCCATCCTCGTTGCGCTCATCGGCGTACTGCTGGTCGCGCTGCTCGGGCGGCTCGTGCGGCGCGGCGTCAAAGCCGCGGGCCTCGGTGCTGCCGACCGGATCACGGGCGCTGGCCTTGGCGCAGCCGAGGGGCTGCTCGTGGTATCTCTCGGGCTCGCTGTCCTGAGCGCGGCAATCGGGCGCGACCATCCCGCCCTAACCTCGTCGCAGGCCTACGCCTATTTTGACCGCGCGCAGCGCGCGATCGTCGGCGAGCCCGCCCCACCGCACGACGTGGCCGCGCCATCCCCGCGACACTGAAAGCCACGCGCGTGGCTGTGCCGAAGGGAGGTCGGCCGGCGCGGGGGCGCTTGCGGATCCGCTCGACAGCCGTCAGGAGCCTTCTCGCGAGCCCTGGCATCACGGGATCTTGCGGGCTTACGCGGACGTCGTCCGGGGACTGAAAAGGGGGTCTTCGTGCCCGGGTCCCCTCACGGTCTCCCCAGCGAAGGGGCCTGGCGGGGGTTCGCTGGCATCAAGGCATCAAAGAAGCTATGTCTTGATGTGTGCGAACGACCCTCACCTTAGACGACGATGTCGCCCAGCAGCTCGAGCGAGCGCGCCGGCGACTAGGGCGGAGCCTGAAGCAGCTCGTGAACGAGGCCCTCCGGGTCGGACTGACGCACCTCGAATCGCCGCGCGCTCCTCGCAAGCGCCGTTCGACCAAGGCCGTCTCCCTGGGACGCTGCCTCCGCGAGAACGTCGACGACATCGCCGAGGCGCTCGCGATCGCCGACGGGGAGCGCTTCCGCTGATCCTGGTCGACGCGAACATTCTCATCTATGCGCACGTTCAGGGCTTCGCCCAACACGAGCGGGCGCGCGCCTGGCTCGACGATCGCCTGAACGGCACCGCTCAAGTGGGGCTGCCCTGGCCGAGCGTGCTCTCGTTTCTGCGGCTGGTCACGAACCCACGCGTCTTCGAGCACCCGGCCTCGATCCGCGCAGCGTGGCACCAGGTCGAGGAATGGCTCGATTGCGAAGCGGCTTGGATTCCCCTGCCCACCGAGCGCCATCCGGAGGTGTTGGCCCGGCTCCTCACTGAGGCGAACGTGCGGGCCAATCTCGTTCCAGACGCGCATCTCGCCGCGCTCGCGATCGAGCACGGCCTGATGCTCGCGTCGACGGACGGCGATTTCGCCCGCTTTCCCGGGCTTCGCCTCGAGAATCCGCTCGCCGCTCCTGTGGAGTCCTAAAAGGACTCGTGAGGCGAAGATTTCTGTTGACCCGCTGCGCGAAACGCCTCGGCGCTCCTGCTCCGAGGGCGTCCCTTACAGGGGCTTTCGCCCCCGTTGTGGCCGCGGTCGCCGCCTAAAAGATCTCGGCCGTTTCCGCGACGGCGGCGGTCTACGCCTCTGCCGAAGGTGGGCGAAGGAGCGCCGAGCCTTCGCCGATCGACGCCAGCCGGAGTACACTCCTCCCAGCTCTCACAGCTCTGTGTTCGGCTCGCAAGACTCGACCCCTCGACGTCCGCGGCGGAATCGGTCCTTGTACCGGCGATCGTTTGGTCGTCGGCTCGGATCCCAGTCTCATCGAGGTTGTCCCGCCATCCACCCACTCGCTGGAACTAGGGCGGATCCACCCAGCGCTCGTGTTTGCGAATCAGCTCGACGAGCCGGTCATCGGCGATCGCAGCGGGCACGTGACGCTCCACCAGTTCCTTGCCCACGTAGAGGTTCACGGTACCCGGCCCCGAGCCCACGTACCCGAAATCTGCGTCGGCCATCTCGCCGGGTCCATTCACGATGCAGCCCATGATGGCAATCTTCACGCCACGCAGGTGCTGGGTCCGGGCTTTGATCCGGGCGGTCGTCTCCTCGAGGTCGAAGAGCGTGCGACCGCACGAGGGGCAGGAGATGAACTCCGTCCACGAGGTGCGAAGCCGCGCGCCCTGAAGGATCCGGTATCCAAGGTCGAGGGCGCGCCCCGGGTCCCCGAGCAGCGCCCCAGGGAGCGAGACCGCGTCGCCGATCCCGTCGCACAAAAGCGCTCCGAGGTCGGTCGCGGTTGCGAGGAGCAGGGCCTCGCTGCGGGCCGGCCGCCCATGGCCTCCGCGCAGCACGATCGGAAGATCGCCCGCGCCCCGTGCAGAAAGGCGCGCGGCCAAAAGGCGCGCGTCATGCACGAAGCGCGCGCCGGGCGTCGAGGACTCATCGGCCAGGGAAAAGAGGATTTGCAAAAGAGGGGCCCGGCGCGAAGCGTCAAGGGCCCGGTCCAAAAGTGCAGCGAGCGCCGCTGCGCGCGCCTTTAGCGCCCACTCGAGCGGGCCGCCGAGCCGGGACGCTGTGTCCACCACCCGCTCGAGCTCTGCCTCGGAGGTCTCCGGCGTCACCTCGACCACAAGCCGCGCCGCAGCTGTCGGAGTGAGGCTCACGTGACCCGCCGGAAGGCGCACCGAAACGGGCGCGCGCAGGTTCCGTTTGGCAAGGGCGTCCGCATAGGCGCCAAAGCAGCGCGCATCGTCTTCATCGCGCAGATCGACGAGGAGTCCCTCGCAAGCGATCTCCGGTCGCAGGGCCAGCGCCACGGCGAGAGCGTCGGCTTCGCGCTCGACGTCACGGGGCGCTGCGACTTCGAGCTCAACGCGCACAGGCTCGTCGCCCCCGATCGCAAGCTCGCCCACGCCGGTCGCACGCGTTGCCCTGCGGGCGTGGCTGTAGGGGTCGGCGACGTAGGGCGCTCCGGGATCGCCCACCACGCGCTCGCCTTCGGCCTCGCTCCAGCGCCGGTCGTAACGCTCCGCAAGCGCGCGGGCGACCGGAATCTCCTTCACGGGATCCTCGGTTAGCGAGACGCGGATCGTGTCGCCGATGCCATCCTCGAGCAAGGCGCCGATCCCGATGGCGCTCTTAATCCGGCCGTCCTCGCCGTCTCCAGCCTCGGTCACACCGACATGAAACGGATAGCTGGCAAGCCGGGGCGCACGCTCTTCCAGGCGGGCCGCAAGCAGGCGATAGGCCTGAATGGCGACCTGTGCATTGCTCGCCTTCATGCTGAAGACGACGTCGTGCAGACCCTCGTCCTCGCACACGGCAAGGAACTCGAGTGCGCTCTCGACCATGCCCTGCGGCGTATCGCCAAAGCGATTGAGGATCCGATCGGAGAGCGAGCCGTGGTTGGTCCCGATGCGCAGCGCGCGGCCGAGCTCCTTGCAGCGGCGCACCAGGGGACGCAGCCGCGCAGCCACGCGCTCGATCTCCTCCTGATACTCCGCGTCGGTGTACTCCCGCACTTCGAAGCGCTTCTTGTCGGCGAAGTTGCCGGGATTGACGCGCACCTTCTCCACGTGCTGCGCGGCCACCATCGCGGCATGCGGGGTAAACTGGATGTCCGCGACAAGAGGAACCCGCACGCCCCTTTGCAAGAGCGTGCGCTTGATTTCGCCCAGCGCCTCGGCATCGCGCAGCGAAGGGGCCGTGATGCGGACGATCTCGCAGCCGGCCGCGACGAGGCGCTCGGTTTGCGAAACCGTCGCCGCCACATCTTGCGTGTCGGTCGTGGTCATCGACTGCACGCGGATCGGGTTCTCGCCGCCGATCGCAACGTCGCCGACGTGGACGACGCGGGTTCGGCGCCGCCGCGGGACGAAGGGATCGGCCACGAAGCGGGCGCTCACGAGGCACCTTCGATGAGTGCGTAGAGTTTCTCGATCGCGGCCCCGAGCTTCGCCGGCTCGCGACCGCCGGCCTGGGCAAAATCGGCCCGTCCTCCGCCCTTTCCGCCGACGACCTCCGCGACCTCCCGGACGAGCTCGCCCGCCCGAAAGCGGCTCACGAGGTCGGGGGTCACGCCAATCGCCAGCGCGACCCGGCCCTCCACCTCGGCTGCGACCATGACGACTCCGCTCGCAAGGCGCGCCCGCAGCTCATCGACCATGGCCCGCAGCTCCTTGGGATCTGCGCCCTCGGCCCGTGCGGCGAGGACCTTCACCCCAGCGATCTCCCGGACTTGCGAAAGGAGGTCCCCGGAGGCAGCGCCGCGCCGCTCCGCGCGCAGCCGCTCGAGCTCTTTTTCGAGAGCCCGCCGCTCTTCGAGGAGCTTCTCGATTCGCGCCGGGAGCTCCCCCGGCGGTGCACGCAAGAGATCGGCGATCGCTTGCAGCGCCCGCTCCTGCGCGCGCATGTGGGCGAGAGCGCCCTGACCGGTCTGGGCCTCGATGCGCCGCACGCCCGAGGCGATCCCGCTCTCGGAGAGCACTTTCAAAACGCCGATCTCACCGGTGGCGTGGGCGTGGGTTCCCCCGCACAGCTCCGTCGAGAAGTCGCCGAAGGAGATGACACGCACCACGTCGCCATACTTCTCTTCGAAGATGGCGATCGCACCCTCTTCGATCGCCTTTGCGTAGGGTAGCTCGCGGATGCGGGCGGGCGCATTGCGCTCAATCCAGCCGTTCACGAGGTCTTCGATCTGCTCGATCTGCTCCTTCGAGAGCGGCGCGTCATGGGTGAAGTCGAAGCGCAGGCGCTCGGGTGCGACGAGGGAACCCTTCTGCAGCGCCTGGGGTCCGAGCACCCGGCGCAGGGCCGCGTGCAAGAGATGGGTCCCAGAGTGGTTCCGGACCGTGGCTTGACGCAGCTCGGAGTCGACCGTGAGCTCTGCGGCCTCGCCCACGCGGACCTCTCCGTGGACGACGCGTCCGCGGTGCACCACGAGACCCGCGACCGGGCGCAGCGTATCGACGACCTTGATGCGTCCGCTCCGGGTCCGAATCTCGCCCTGGTCGCCCACTTGGCCGCCGCTCTCGGCGTAGAAGGGGGTCTGGTCCGTCACGACTTCGACTTCGTCGCCGAGGCTCGCTCGATCCAGCGGCGACCCCGCACGCAGGATCGCGCGGATTTTTGCCTCAAGGCGCAGGGTCTCGTAGCCGCGGAAGACGACGGGCTCGTCCAAGGCGAGCTTGGCGTAGACCTGAGAGACGGCGACGTCGCCGCTCCCCTTCCAGGCCGCGCGCGCACGCTCGCGCTGCCTCTCCATCGCCGCGTCGAAGGCCTCCTGATCGACACGCAGGCCGTGACTGCGCAAGATGTCTTCCGTGAGATCGAGCGGAAAGCCGAACGTGTCGTAGAGGCGGAAGGCCACTTCGCCCGGCAGCACGGCGCCCGCCTTTCCGACCTTGTGCTTCACCGTGCGGATCTCCTCCTCCAGCAGCGAGAGGCCTTTGGAGAGGGTCTCCAAGAACCGCTCCTCCTCGTGCCGCACACGGTCCGTGATGTAGGCACGCCGCTCGCCGAGCTCGGGATAGGCGCCGTCCATCTCGTCGATCACGCTCTCGCACACCGCATGGAGGAAGGGCTGCTCGAGCCCGAGCAGCACGCCATGGCGCGCAGCGCGGCGCAGGATGCGGCGCAGCACATAGCCCCGCCCTTCGTTCGAGGGGAGCACCCCATCGCCGATCAGGAAGGAAACCGCTCGCGCGTGATCGGCCACCACGCGCAAAGAGACGTCTTTCTCCGGATCCGTGCCGAGAGCCACACCCGAGAGCTCCTGGGCGCGCTCAAGGATCCCGCGAAAGAGGTCGGTCTCGTAGGTCCACTTCACCCCTTGGACCACCACCGCCAGGCGCTCAAGACCCGCGCCGGTGTCGATCGAGGGCTTCGGAAGCGGCGTCATCTTGCCCGCTGCATCCCGATTGAATTGCATGAAGACGAGATTCCAAATCTCGAGAAAACGGCCGCACTCGCAGGCGGGGTCGCAGTGGGCATTCTTGCAGTGAGGCTGCTGGCCGAAGTCGTAGTAGATCTCCGAGCACGGCCCGCAGGGCCCGGTATCACCCATGGCCCAGAAATTGTCCGCCTCGTCGAAGCGGTAGATCCGCGACTCGGGGAGCCCGACCCGGTCGCGCCAGAGCGCGAAGGCGTCGTCGTCCTCGCGGAAGACCGTTGCGTGAAGTCGCCCGGGCGGCAGGTGCAGCACCCCCGTCACGAACTCCCAGGCGTATTCGATCGCCTCGGGCTTGAAGTAGTCGCCGAACGAGAAGTTCCCGAGCATCTCAAAGAAAGTGTGATGGCGCGGAGTGCGGCCGACGTTCTCGAGGTCGTTGTGCTTGCCGGAGACGCGCATGCACTTCTGGGCGCTCGTGGCCCGCGAGTAGTCCCGGGTCTCCTCGGCGAGGAAGAGGCGCTTAAAGGGCACCATGCCCGCGTTGGTGAAAAGCAGGGTCGGGTCCGAGTCCGGGATGAGGGATGCGCTCGCGACCCGCCGGTGCCCCCGCTTTTCGAAGAAGGCCTGGAAGGCCTCGCGGATCTCGCTTGCAGCGCTCGGTCGGGACGGCATGAAAACTCCCCTGGCAGCGGCCAGCGCGCAAACTATAGGGAAATGCCGCAGGAGGCGGGGCGATCCCGGGCGGAGCCGAGGGGCGGAACGGCGATGGGCCTTGCGCACGCGCAGCGCGCGGAGGGGGTGGCTTGGGAGAAGAACCCGGCCGCGGCAGGCCGACCGAGCGACCGCCAGCCTCGCTCCGCGTCGCGCGCCGGCCTTTAGAACCGTTCGATCTTGAGATCGTCTGCGCTCGAGGTGTTGCCGGGGGTTTGGGACGAGACCTTGCCGCCGACCGGCGGAGGCTCTTGCTTCTTGCCCTCCTCCGCCTCTTTGTCGAAGTCGTCCCACGTGCCGTCCGAGGTGCTTGCGATGCCGCGGAAGCGGAGCGCGAAGTCGTCGGCGTTCGATACGTGGCGAAGAGCCTCTTCGTAGGTCACGAGATTGCTCTTCACCAGGTGCATCAGGGACTGATCGAAGGTTTGCATGCCGTAGGTCGTGAAGCCCTTCGCGATCGCGTCGTGCAGCTCTTTCGTTCGGTCCTTGTCGGCGATGCACTCGCGCACCCGCGCCGTCGTGACCAGGATCTCGAGGGCCGGCACGCGTCCCTTGCCATCGGCCCGGGGCACGAGGCGCTGGGAGATCACCGCCTTCAGAATCGATCCGAGCTGGAGCCGGACCTGCTTCTGCTGGTAGGGCGGAAAGACGGAGATGATGCGGTTGATCGTCTCAGTCGCGTCCAGGGTGTGGAGCGTACTCATGACGAGGTGACCGGTTTCAGCGGCCGTGATGGCCGTCTCGATGGTCTCGAAATCCCGCATCTCACCCACCAGAATCACGTCCGGGTCCTGGCGCAGGGAGGCGCGGAGCGCATTCGCGAAGCTTTCGGTGTCCACACCGATCTCGCGCTGATTCACGATGGAACGCCGGTCTCGGATCAGAAACTCGATCGGATCCTCGACGGTAACGATGTGGCAGGTCCGGTTCGAGTTGATGTGGTCGATCATGGCGGCAAGGGTCGTCGACTTGCCCGAGCCGGTGGTCCCAGTCACGAGGATGAGGCCGCGCTGCTCCATGGCGATCGACTCCACCACCTTGGGCAAGTGGAGCTGATCGACCGTCTTCACGCCGAAGGGGATCACGCGGAAGACGATGCCTGTCGTCCCGCGCTGCTGAAAGACGTTCACACGGAAGCGCCCGAGGCCAGGGATGCCGTAGGCGAGGTCCGCCTCGTGGTGGGATTCGAACTTCGCCTTCTGGTGTGCGCTCATGATCCCGAGCGCCATCTTTTGGATCTCGTCGGGCAGCAGGCGCTCGGCGTTCTTGAGCGGCACGAGCGCCCCGTCCACGCGGAACATGGGCGGGAGTCCGGACTTGAGGTGGATGTCCGAAGCCCCGCCCTTGATGGCGATCTTCAGGATCTCATTCAGCTCCATGGCCATCGGCCGAGACCTCCCCTGCGCGGCCAGTCCGCCTCCAAAGGCATTTCGACGCGGCGTCGCGAACTCTTGAGTGGGCAGATCGGCCGCGAGTTGCCGGTTCCGGAAGGGGGCGCCTCCCGCCGAGGGGCGAGCGCCGGGCCTGGGGACCCCCGCCGGTGCTAGCGCCTATCGGCTACACATGGGGTTTTGGGCCGCCTGGGCCCCCCGGCGGCCTCGACGGAGGGGAGAAGCATGGCGGGAGCGTCCCGCGACAGCCTGAAAGTCCGCCGCCCGCTCGAAGTCCGTGGCCGGCGCTACGAGACCTTTAGCCTCGCCGCCGCGGAGCAAGCGGGTCTTGCGGGCATCGAGCGTCTTCCCGTCTCGCTCAAGGTCTTGCTCGAGAATCTCCTGCGCCACGAGGACGGCCGGACCGTACAGCTCGATGACCTGCGCACCTTTCCGCAGTGGCTCGAGCGGCGAAGGTCGGAGCGCGAGATCGCCTTTCGCCCCGCCCGCGTCCTCATGCAGGACTTCACGGGAGTCCCAGCGGTGGTGGATCTCGCGGCCATGCGCGATGCGATGGTCGCACTCGGCGGCGACCCAAAGCGCATCAACCCCCTCGTCCCCGTCGATCTCGTGATCGACCACTCCGTTCAGGTCGACGTCTTTGGGACAAGCGGGGCCTTCGCCCGCAACGTCGAGCTCGAATACCAGCGCAATCGCGAGCGCTACGCCTTCCTGCGCTGGGGCCAGTCCGCCCTCGACGGCTTCCGCGTGGTGCCGCCGGGCACCGGAATCTGCCATCAGGTGAACCTCGAATACCTCTCGCAGGTCGTGTGGAGCGAAGGCTCGGCGCAGGCCGGCGATTCTCTGCGCGCCTACCCTGATACGCTCGTCGGCACCGACAGCCACACCACGATGGTCAATGGTCTCGGGGTCCTCGGCTGGGGCGTGGGCGGAATCGAGGCCGAGGCGGTGATGCTCGGCCAGCCCCTCTCCATGCTTTTGCCCGAGGTGCTCGGGTTTCGGCTCACCGGCAAGTTGCGCGAGGGTGTCACCGCCACGGATCTCGTCTTGACCGTGACCCAGCTGCTCCGCAAGCAGGGCGTGGTGGGACGCTTTGTCGAGTTCTTTGGACCGGGGCTGGCCGCGCTCGCGCTGCCGGATCGCGCGACCATCTCGAACATGTGCCCGGAGTACGGCTCGACCTGCGTTCTCTTCCCCGTGGACCGGGAGACGATCGCGTATCTCAGCTTTACCGGGCGCGACCCGCAGACGGTCGCGCTCGTCGAGGCGTATGCCCGGGCACAGGGACTGTGGCGCGAGCAAGGGACGCCCGACCCGCTCTTCACGGACGTCTTGGAACTCGATCTGGGCACGGTGGAGGCAAGCCTTGCAGGCCCGCGTCGGCCCCAGGACCGGGTTTCGCACGAGGGCGTTGCGGAGGGCTTCGCCAGCGCACTGCCCTCGCTCCTCAAGTCCGGAGTCGCTGCGGATGCCGAGGCGCGCGTCGCAGGTGAAAACTTCTCCCTGCGACACGGCGACGTGGTCATTGCCGCAATCACGAGCTGCACGAACACCTCCAACCCCGATGTCATGGTGGCTGCGGGCCTTCTGGCCCGCAAAGCGCGCGCGCGAGGTCTCACCCGCAAGCCCTGGGTCAAGACGTCGCTTGCGCCGGGCTCGAAGGTGGTGGCGGACTATCTCGCGGCTTCCGGGCTTCAAGAGGATCTCGACGCGGTGGGCTTTCAGCTCGTGGGCTTCGGCTGCACGACCTGCATCGGCAACTCCGGCCCGCTGCCGCCCCCGGTCGATGCCGCGGTCCGCTCCCAGAACCTCGTGGTGGGCGCGGTTCTCTCAGGCAACCGCAACTTCGAGGGCCGCGTGCACCCGCAGGTGCGCGCCAACTATCTGGCGTCGCCCCCCTTGGTCGTCGGGTACGCCCTCGCGGGCACGCTGCGCAAGGACCTGACGCGGGAGCCGCTCGGGGAGGACCGCGACGGCAAGCCCGTCTACCTGCGGGAGCTTTGGCCCACGAGCACGGAGATCCAGTCGACCGTCCGAAGTGCGCTTTCGCCGGAGATGTTCCGGCGCCGCTACGCCCATGTCTTCGAAGGCGACGAGAACTGGGCGCGGATCGGGAGCGCGAGCAGCGTCACCTTTGCGTGGGATCCCACGAGCACCTATGTCCGGCAGCCGCCCTATTTCGCGGGCATGACGCGTGAGCCCCTTCCCGTGCGGGACATCCGCGGCGCGCGCGCACTGGCCGTGCTTGGAGACAGCATCACGACCGATCACATCTCTCCGGCCGGCAGCATCGCGACCGAGTCGCCGGCGGAGCTCTACCTGCTCGAACAGGGAGTCGCGAAGAGCGACTTCAACTCCTACGGCGCACGCCGCGGCAACCACGAGATCATGATGCGCGGCACGCTTGCCAACGTGCGGCTGCGAAACGAGCTCGCCCCGGAAACGGAGGGCGGCTTCACCCGGCTCTTGCCCGAGGGCGACGTGATGTCGATCTACGACGCCGCCATGATCTACCAGGAGCGGGGCGTCCCTCTCGTCATCGTGGCGGGAAAGGAGTACGGCTCGGGCTCCTCCCGAGACTGGGCTGCCAAGGGCGTGCAGCTGCTCGGGGTGCGAGCCGTCGTCGCCGAGAGCTTCGAGCGCATCCACCGCTCGAACCTCGTGGGAATGGGGGTCTTGCCCCTAACGTTCACGGCTGGGGCAACGCGCAAAACGCTCGTGCTCGACGGGAACGAGACCTTCGACTTCGTAGGCCTTGAGGCGGGAGTCCGCCCCCGCATGACCCTCGCTTGCCAGATCCGCCGCTCAAGCGGTGCGAGGCAGGAGATCCCGCTTCTTTGCCGAATCGATACGCTCGACGAGGTCGAGTACTACCGGCACGGCGGCATCCTCCAGTACGTGCTGCGCCAGCTGCTGGAAGGTCCGAGAGGAGGACCTGCGCGCTAGGGCGAGGCGCTCGCGCAGCAGGGCCGCCCTCCCCGCGCCGCGAGGCGCGGCGCCGCGAACTGTCCGTCGGGGTTTAGCGCGGCTCCCGATTCTCCGAAGAAGAGTTCGCGAGCGGAAGGGGGAGCGGTGCCGCCGCACACAGCTGTGCGCGGGGAAGTCAAGCTCGAGCGTTTCGGCATGAGCCCGGAGCGCGGGTTCCTGCCCGAGGTCGATCCCTGCGAAACGCTCCCCGGGGCCTTCGCCGCATGGGAGGAGCTCGCCTCCGAGCTTCCCAAGCGCCTGCTCACCGCGACGCTCCGGCGCTCCGTGCGCGCCCTCCCGCTGCTCGACCCCGCGGCGCTTCGCTCCGAAGGCGAGCTGCGCCGTGCCATGCTGCTGCTCTCGTTTCTCGGACACGCGTTTGTGTTCGAGTCCGACCCTCCCGCCGAGAGGGTCCCGCAAGTCCTCGCCCTCCCCTGGTGCGCCCTCGCCGAGCGGCTCGGCCGTCCGCCCGTCCTGTCCTACGCCTCCTACGCCCTCGACAACTGGCGTCGCCTCGATCCAACCCTGCCCCTCGCGCTCGACAACCTCGCCCTGCTCCAGAACTTCCTGGGCGGCATGGACGAGGACTGGTTCGTCACGATCCACGTGGCGATCGAGGCGCGCGCCGCCGGCCTTTTGGCCGCAGCCTTGCCCGCGCAAGACGCAGCGCGGCTGGGAGATGCCGCACGCCTTGAGGGCCTCCTCACGACGGTGGCCGAGGGCCTCGAAGCCCTGGTTGCGATCCTGCTCCGCATGCCCGAGCGCTGCGATCCCTATATCTACTATCAGCGGGTTCGGCCCTGGATCCACGGCTGGAAGGACCATCCCGCCCTTCCACACGGCCTTGTGTACGATGGGGTAGCGGCCTTTCACGGACGTGGCCAGCGTCTGCGCGGCGAGACGGGCGCGCAGAGCGGAATTGTCCCGGCGCTCGACGCGCTCCTCGGTGTCGGCCACGCGGCCGATCCCCTTCGCGCCTACCTGACCGAGATGCGCGGCTACATGCCGCCGGGCCACCGCGCCTTCCTGGAGCAGCTCGAGGCCGGGCCCTCCCTGCGCGAGGCCGTTCGCGAGCTTGGCTCCGGCCACGCCTCGCTCGTCGAGGCGTATGACGCGTGCCTCCACTGGCTCGAGCACTTCCGCGCCACGCACCTTGAGTACGCGGCGCGTTACATCCACCGCCAGAGTCAGGCCTGCGCCGCGAATCCCACCGACATTGGCACCGGCGGGACCCCCTTCATGGCGTACCTGAAAAAGCACCGCGACGAGACGGGCCGCCACCGCCTGCGCTAGCCCCCGCCGAGCCTGAAGGGGCAACCCCCGGAGCAAGGCGCGCCAGAGGATCTGGACGAAGCCCCGAGGCCCGTGGGATTTGGTTCTTTCAGCGGCTCTTTCTAGCATCGACCCCGAGCGCACCTTGTGCCGGAACACCGCCCGCGAAGGGACACCAGCCGATGACGGAACGTGAGAAACAGGAAATGGGCTCTGACTTCGCACCCGATCTTCCGGAGTTTTACCTCGGCGATTGCGACCCAAGCTTTCGGCGCCTGCGTCGGGAAGATCCCCTACCGTGGTATCCGGAATCGGGCGGGATGTGGTGTCTGCTCAAGCACGCGGACATCGTGGTCGTCTCGCGCGATCCCCAGCGCTTCACCTCGGCCCGCGGCATCCAGATCGGGATCGGACCCAACTTCGAGCGGCCGTTTGGCGTACCACCGTCCATCCTCGAGATGGACCCGCCGGACCACAACCGCCACCGCAAACTCGTGATCCAGGCCTTTACGCCGCGGGTGACCCAGGGTCTTGAGACAATGGTCCGTCAGATCGTTCGCGAGTGTATGGAGGCGATCGAGCCGCAGACGGAGGCGGACTTGGTCGAGGCACTGGCGGTTCCGATCCCGATTTACGTGATCGCCGAAATGCTCGGCGTTGCACGCAGCGATCGATCGGACTTTAAGCGCTGGTCCGACGCCATGATCGAGGCGGGCGGCGGCGGCCGCAGCGCCGCGACCGATGCTGCGCTCGGCGAGATGCTGGGATATTTCCAAGGCGTTTTGCGCGAGCGCCGGCGCGCCCCCAAAGACGATTTGATCTCAACCCTGGCCCGTGCAGAAATCGAAGGCACGCAGCTCTCCGACCCTGAGATTCTGATCTTCTGCGCGACCCTCCTCGCCGCTGGCAACGAGACGACCCGCAACCTGATCTCGGGCGGCTCTCTCCTCTTGATGCGAAACCCCGACCAGAAGCGCCAGCTTCTTGCCGACACCTCCCTCCTCCCCAACGCGGTGGAGGAGATGCTGCGCTGGTGGACCCCCGTGCGCAGCTTCACCCGCACCGCGACGCGAGAGACACTGCTGCGAGGCCGCAAGATCGCGGAGGGAGAGGTGCTGCTCCTGCTCTACGGGTCCGCGAACCGCGACGAAGAGGTCTGGGGCGAGGACTCCGATCGGTTCGATGTCGGCCGCGACCACGCCCACCAGCGCCATCTTGCGTTCGGCTTCGGCGAGCACCTGTGCCTTGGAGCCCCTCTCGCACGCCTCGAGGCTGGGGTCTTTTTCGAAGAGCTGCTTGCGCGCTACCCCCACCTCGAACTCGCCGGCCCGCCCGAGCTCTTGGCCTCGCGCCTCATCCACGGAGTCGAGCACCTGCCGGTGTTGTTCCGGCGCTGACACGAAGCGGCATCCGGCTTCCCACCCTCCGCGCGGAAACCGCGGGGGGCCTAGGCCCGCTCGGCGCCTTCCGCACCGCTGCGTGCGAGGAAGTCGGCGAGACTGACGCCGTCGCCCTCGTTGAAGGTCTCGTCGAGGAGCTTCACACCCTCCATGCGGTCGGGCCGGAAGCTGCGGTAGTCGCGGCGCAGCTCGCACCATGCGGCGAGCGTCCACTTGCTGCCCCAAAAGTACATGCCGAGCGGGCGCACCGCGCGCTCGGTTCGCTCGCCGTCCGAACGCGTGTAGCCAAAGTTGATCCTGCGCCGCTCGCCAATGGCCCGGCGCAGGAGCGCCATGTCGCGCGCCATCGCCGCTGCCCAGGGAATCCCGGGTGCGAAGAGCGCCGTGTCGAGCAGTACCTGGCGCAGGGCTTGCGGCACCGCAGCCTCGATCTTCGTCATCGCGCTGTGTACGGCGGAGGCGAGCCCGGCGTCCGCCCACGCACCGACGATCCGCGCGCCGAGCACCAGTCCCTCGAGCTCCTCGCTCGTAAAGGTGAGGGGCGGGAGCTCGTAGCCGCGGTCGAGCCGATAGCCGACGCCCGCCTCGCCGCGGATCGGCACACCCGAGGCCTCGAGGTCGCGCACGTCGCGGTAGACCGTGCGCGTCGAGACGCCGAGCTCCCGGGCGAGCTGATCGCCGGTCGCAAAGCGGCGCGCGCGCAGGTGGTGGACGAGTTGGAAAAGACGGTCCGCGCGTCGCATGCCCTCAGTCCTTGCGCTCTGGCCGACTGCCGCGCTCCCGCAGCGCGGCGCGGTTTACGCCGCCGTACAGAGGCCCACGGGGTTCCCTTCCGGGTCGGAAATGACGGCGATCGTGGTGTCGCCGAGTCGCCGCATGGGCAAGAGCACCCGGCTTCCCATGCGCTCGGCCTTGGCGAGGGCCGCTCGAAGGTCAGGCACTTGGGTGTAGAAGGTCAGCCAGCCCTGTGCGCCCTGCGCCTCACCGATGCCGCCCGGAATTCCGCCCTCCCCCGCAGCCACGACCCCATAGTTCATGGCGCCGATGCCCTGGAAGCTCCAGCCCAAGAGTTCGCCATAGAAGCTCCGGAGCTTGTCAGCATCCTGACCTACGACCTCGAAACGGACGACCGGGCTGCGCATCCCCACCCTCCTCTCTTTCCCTTGGAATTTCCACCCACTTTGCCGTTTCCCGCGATTCGGCCAGGGGCGGGTCATAGGGAGAGTAGAGGAGGTCTCCTGCCAGCTTCGTGGCAGGAGGGATGGAAAGTCAGCGACCGGAACCCCGCACTCCTGACAGCACACTGGCGGGAGGGCTTGGGGCGCGGCGAGGCACCCTCGCCGGGAGCTACGCCTCCACCGCTGCGCCGTCGGACCCGGTCGGCACGGCCCGCTTCACACCCTTTGCCGCATACACCGCGTCGGCGATGCGCGAGCGGACATCCGGATTCTCCTTCAGGAACTTGCGCGCCTGCTCGCGACCTTGACCGATGCGCTCACTCTCGTAAGAGAACCACGAACCGCTCTTTTCCACGATGCCGGCCTCACACGCGAGATCGAGCAGATCTCCCTCGACGGAGATGCCCTCGTTGTAAAGGATGTCGAACTCTGCCTGGCGGAAGGGCGGTGCCACTTTGTTCTTCACCACCTTCACCCGCGTGCGGCTACCGACGACCTCCTCGCCCTCTTTGATCGCCGCGATGCGGCGTACGTCGAGGCGCACCGAGGCGTAGAATTTCAGCGCGTTGCCGCCGGTTGTGGTTTCGGGATTGCCGAACATCACGCCGATCTTCATGCGAATCTGGTTGATGAAGATCACCGTGGCGTTGGACTTGGAGACGGTGCCGGTCAGCTTGCGCAGTGCCTGGCTCATGAGGCGCGCCTGCAGCCCCATGTGCTGGTCGCCCATCTCCCCCTCGATCTCGGCCTTTGGCACGAGCGCTGCGACGGAGTCGACCACCACGAGGTCGACCGCGCCAGAGCGCAGCAGCACATCGGTGATCTCGAGCGCCTGTTCGCCCGTGTCGGGCTGTGAGACCAGCAGATCGTCGATCTTGACGCCGAGCTTGCGTGCGTAGCCCACATCGAGGGCGTGCTCGGCATCGATGAACGCTGCCACCCCGCCCTGCTTCTGGATCTCGGCCACGGCGTGGAGTGCAAGTGTCGTCTTGCCGCTCGACTCTGGCCCGTAAATCTCGACCACGCGGCCGCGCGGGTAGCCGCCGATCCCGAGGGCCAGGTCGAGGCTCGGCGAGCCCGACGAGATGGCCTCGACTTCCTTATCAATGGCATCGTCGCTCATCTTCAAGATCGAGCCCTTGCCGAACTGCTTCTCGATCGTCGAGACGGCAAGCTCAATCGCCTTGCGCTTGTTCTGATCTCGTGCGCCCTCGCGCGGGCTAGCGGGTGTGGCGGTCGTTGTGGCCATGGGGTGTCTCCTCCGGAACTCCGGAATCGGGGTGAACTTGGCTTTGGGAAGCGGCGTCCGCCGCCGCCCCGCATCCGAGGGCGATGCGCTCAAGAGGCGTGTAGATCGAACCCTCTGAGCCGAGCGTGCTTTCGAAGAGCACGATCTCGCGCACAGCGCAGGGCGTGGGCGGCCGGGGTGCAAGCCCTTCGAGGGAGGGGATCCCTCCGTGGCGGGTCCGACCCGCGGACTGGGCGCGGCCGAGCGTCACGTGTCCGCGGAAGGGGCGCGGCTCAGGCTCGAAGCCCGCCGCGACCACACCGGCGTCGACAGCGCGCGCCAAGTGGAGGACGGGCGCTTCGGGCTCGAGATCCAGGGCGACAACGCGCGGGTGGCGCAGCGACGGGAAGGCTTTGACCTCGCCGAGGTCGAGCATGAACGCGGGCACGGCCTCGAGCTGCGAGGCGACGTGCTGGAGGAGCGCAGGCACATGCGCTCGCGCTGTACGACCGAGAAAGCGCAGGGTCATGTGCAGGGTCTCCGCGCGGACCCAGCGCACCTGGTCCCCGCTCGGCCGGGCGCGCAGCTCGCGGATGATGCCGCCGGCGGCGCGGCGTGCCTCCTCGCAAAGGTCGAGTGCAAAGAAAGCCCGCAGCTCCCCGCGCGGCCCCTGTGCACGAAGCGAGCCTTCCGCTCGGCGTTGGCGCGGTGTCTGCTCCCCCGCCACGTCACTGCTTCCTCCGCAAGATCGTAGGCGGATCGAGCGGCGCGCCGAGCATGCGACGTCGCACCCAGTCGAGCGCCAGCTGAGCCGTGAGCACACGGTGCCGCTCGCGGTCCAGGGGAAAGACGAAGTGATCGGCATGGGTGCCCGCCGCGTCGGCGAGCGCCAGATGGACAAGGCCCACGGGCTTGTCCTTCGTGCCTCCGCCGGGACCCGAGATGCCGGTCGTGGAAAGACCCACGTCTGCTCCAAAGCGGGCACGCACCTGCTCGGCCATCTTGCGGGCCACAGGCTCCGACACCGCGCCCTCACGCTCGAGCAGACTGCGCGGGATGCCGAGCAGCGCCTCCTTGGCGGAGTTGGCGTAGGCCGCGATCCCGCCGAGAAAGTAGTCCGAGGCGCCGGGCACGGAAGTAATCCGCTGGGCAAGGAGCCCGCCCGTACACGACTCCGCGACCGCGATGGTCTTGCTCTGCGCGCGCAAGAGCGCGCCGGCGACCCTTTCCATGGTCTCATCGCCTTCGCCGTAGACAAGCAGGCCGAGGCGCGCGCGGATGGCCTCGCAAACGTGGGCAAGCTTTGCGTCCGCTTCGGCCGCGCTTTTGGCGCGGGCCAGCGGGCGCAGATAGTTGTCGGGAAAAGCCGTGCGAAAGCCAAGCGTCACATCCCCGCTCGAGGCGATGTCCTTGAGAACGTCGTCGAGATTGGACTCGCCCATTCCAAAAGTTCGCAAAAGACGCGCCCGAACGACCTCGCTCTGTGCCCGGCGTGCGGCGAGCCGCGGCAGTACCTGTTCGTCCATCATGCGCACGAGTTCGCGCGGGACACCGGGCAAGGAGAAGAACACGACAGAGCCCACCGCAAGCATGAAGCCGGGAGCTGTTCCGATCGGGTTCGGCAGCACCTCGGCACCTTCCGGGAACCATGCCTGCTTCTCGTTGTTCGGAGCCATTTCGCGGCCAACGCTGGCATAGAAAGCGCGAAGGGCCGCGAGCGAGGCCGGGTCAAGCACAAGCTTGCGGCCGAAGCTGGCGCCCAGCACCTCGGTGGTGAGATCGTCGCGGGTGGGCCCAAGCCCGCCCGAGACGAGAATCACGTCGACGCGGCCGGCGGCGCGGCGGAACGCGTCTTCCATGTCCGCCGGGTCATCACGCACAGAAGTGTGGAAGCGGGTCTCGATGTCCAGCGTGAGGAGTCGCTCCGAGAGCACGGCCTTGTTCGAGTCGATGACTTCGCCGCGCAAGAGCTCGTCACCGATGGTCAGGATCTCGGCCTTCATGCCTCCCACTTCCATGCGATCGCGCCGAGCACCGTCGCCGCAAAGACGCCCGCCAGCACATCGTCCATCACGACGCCGGCCCCTCCCGAGAGGTTGCGCTCGAGCCAGCGCACAGGCCCGGGCTTCCACACATCAAAGAGCCGGAATAGGACGAATCCGGTCACAACGAGAGGGACCGAGCCGCTGCGACCCGAGAGGACGAGCGGGACAAGGGTGAGAAGCTGCCCGGCCACCTCGTCGATCACGATGCGACCGTCATCGTGCGTGCCGGACTGGCGGCCGAACTCCTCCGCTGCCCAGATCCCGAGAAAGACAAGAGCGATGGTGGTGAGTAGATAAAGCAGCGGCGAAAGGCGCGAGAGCGCGGCGAACAGCGCGACCCCCGCCGCCGATCCCGCCGTGCCCGAGGCCACGGGGCAATATCCGACGCCAAAGAACGTGGCGATCCACACCGCGAGCCCACCTGGGCGCGCGCTGTTGCGTGTGTGAAGAGGCGTTTCGATGCGGTTTCCGCCCGCTCGTGCGGAGGGGAAGCGCCACAGCGAGGGGGAGCCGGGCGCACTTTCTAAGAGTAGCCGCACGGCCACGCATTGGCGAGTCAAGAAGGGAGCCCCACGGGTCGATGAATTGAAGCGGAGGGCGCCGCCGCGGGCGGAGGGGTCCTTCTTGCGAGTGTGCGAGGCGGCGTAGCATGGAGCAGGTCGAGAGAACGAGGGAGTTCCCGGCTTCCGGCGGGCGGACGCCGAGCGACGTGGCAACGCTCCTGTTGGAGCTTGGCCGCGTGGTCAAGGCCCGGCAGTTCTACGCCGAGGGCGATCCCGCGCTGGCCGAGCTCGTCGACCGGGGCTTCCGATCGTTTCGCGCCGAGATCGAGCGCCACGGCCGGCTTGAGCTCGAGATCGGACCCACGGGCGTGCGCATGGCCGAGGGGAGCGAGCCCGTCTTCCCGGGCCGTCTTGACGATCTTGCCCGCGAGCTCTCACGGGGGGACGTGCGAGCCCTGCGCCTAGAGAGCGACCTTGATCTTCGGGCCTTTAGGACCCTCGTGGACGCGCTCGCGGGAGGTCCTCAGTCCCCCCGCCGCCCAGCAGACCCGCCGCGCGAGGCCCCGAGCGTCCAGGCGCGCGCGCGTGAGCAAGGGGCGCGCTCCGAGGCCAGCGGGAACGACACGGCTTCGCTGGCCCGCTCCGAGGCGGCGATGGAGGAAAGCCCGGCGCCAAGCCCGGAAAAGTCCACGCCCAGCCTCGACCAGTCCCCCCTCGAAGCCCCCGCGGCGGGTGAGCAGGGCGCGCGGCTTGTTTCGCTGCTGCGCGAGCTGGACGCGTGCACGGATCACGCCCGCTACCCCGAGCTCGCAGCCAGGGTCGGGGCGGAGGGCGCGGCCCTATTCGAGGCGGGTTTTCCCGACGAGGCCTACCGCACCATGCGCGTCCTTGGCATGCATGCCTCGGACCTTTCCCGGCGCAGCGCACCTCAGCGGGAGATCGCGGCGCAGCAGCTCGCCGAGCTCGCCACGGGGGCGCGGCTTGAGGCGCTGATTGCACGGGCGTGCGCGCGCGGGGCCGAGGCCAGCATCCGGGCCTCCCAGCTTCTGCTCCAGCTCGGCGCACGGGTGGTGCCGATTCTGCTTCACCGGATCGAAGTCGAGAAGGACGCAGACCGGCGCGGCCAGCTCGCCGGCATCTTGATTGCGATCGGCGAGAAGGCAGCGCCCGAGCTTGTCCGTGTCATGGAAGGGGGCGACCTCCGCCGCGCACGCACCGCCGCGCGCTTTGCGGGCGAAATCCAGAACCCAGCGGCGGTGGCGACCCTCCGCCGCCTGCTCCAACGGCCGGATTCCGAGCTGCGCAGGGAAGCGGCCAAGGCGCTGGTGCGGATCGGCCACGCGAGCGCGATCGATGCGCTCGTCGAGGCGCTCGAACGACGGGATGACGGCGTGGCATCGCTCGCAGCCTATTGCCTCGGCGCCACCGCGAGCCCCCGCGCCTTCGACGCGCTGCGCGAGGCGCTGCCCCGCGCACTCTTTCGCGGCGACTTTGAGCTGGCCCGGGAACTCGTGCGTGCCTTTGCGCGCTTCGGCCGCAGCGAGGCCGCACCCGACTTGGCCGCGGTACTCGCTCGCAAGAGCTTGCTCAAGCGGCGCCCGCTGCGCGAGCTCAAGCTCACGGCGATCGACGCCCTAGCGAAGCTGCCCGGGAGCGCCGCCCTCCAAGCGCTCGCCGTGGCCGGCGAATCGCGTGAGGCGCAGGTGCGCGAGGCCGCTCGGCGAGCCCTCGCCCGGCGCCCGGTGCCGCCTGCCGCATGAGGGACGGCGCAGAGGCGAGCCCCGACGGCCGGTTGCTAGCCTCGCGGGCGGATGAGCTCGCCTGCCTCCTGCATTCTCGGTATCGACCTCGGGAGCAAACGCATCGGCCTTGCCGTCTCAGACCGCGAAGCGCGCATTGCCTTTCCCGCCGGAGTTCTCGAGCGACGCGGTCCGGCAAAGGACATGGCCCGGCTGCGCGCGATCGTGGCCGAGCGGGGGATCTGTGAAATCGTCGTGGGGCTCCCCATCCACATGAGCGGGCGAAAGGGCCCGGAGGCGGCGGCGGCCGGCGAGTTCGCGCGGCGACTGACCGAAGCAACCGGGCTCACGGTGACCCTGCAAGATGAGCGCTGGACCTCGCGCGAGGCTGAGCGGGCGCTGCGCGAGATGGGCCATCGCCGAGAGCCCAAGCCGGGCCGCGTCGATGAGATGGCGGCGACGCTCATCCTCTCCACCTACCTCGAGCGAAGGCGGCGCGAAAGTCCGGCGCGGGAGCCTTCAGAGGAGACCCCCTCCAGGTGAGGGCGCGCCACTTGTTCCTGCTCGCCGGGGCCCTTTTGGCCCTCGGCGCCGGGGCGGCCGGGGCGCTTCAATGGCTGCTCTCGCCCCCCGCGGCGACGGCGGAAGCGGTGCTGTTCGACGTCCCGGTGGGATCCACACTCTCAAGCGTCGGGCACGCGCTTGCCGGGGCGGGCCTGGTGCGCAGTCCGCGCGCCTTCGTCGTGCTGGGGCGCTGGCGCAAGGTGCAGGGGCGCCTTCAGGCCGGGGAATACGAAATCTCGGCGGCGATGCCGGCAAGCCAGATCCTCGAAATGATGGCCGAAGGCAAGGTGCATACCCTCGAGCTCCTGGTGCCCGAGGGCATTACGGCTGCCGAGATCGCACAGCGCCTTGGCGCACTCGGTCTGTGTGACCCGGACGCGTTCATGGCCGTCGTGCGAGATCCGAGCTCCGCGGCCGCCTTCGGCGTCGAAGGCCCGGGCCTCGAGGGCTACCTATTCCCGCAGACCTATCGATTGCCCCACGGGCTCCCAGCCCGCGAGATTGCGCGAACGCTCGTGGCCGAGTTCCATACGACCTGGAGCGGCGTGAGTGATGCAGCGTCGCTGCAGGGACTGTCCATGCGCACGGTCGTCACCCTCGCCTCCATCATCGAGAAAGAGACGGGGCTCGCCGAGGAGCGCCCGCTGATTGCATCCGTTTTCCGGAACCGGCTCGCCCGCGGCATGCGCCTCGAGTCCGACCCGACGGTGATCTACGGCATCGATGGCTTCGAGGGCAGTCTGCGGCGCGTGGACCTTGACAATACCGCCAACCCCTACAACACCTATCGGATCCCAGGGCTGCCACCGGGACCGATCGCCAATCCCGGAGCGGCCGCGCTGCACGCGGTGGTGGAGCCTGCGACTACCGATTACTTCTACTTCGTCTCACGCAACGACGGAGGGCACGTCTTCTCCCGCAGCTACCAAGAGCATGTGGCGAACGTGGACCGCTACCAGAGGAGACGCAGCCGATGAGCGATGCACCGGAGGATCCGCGCAGCTTCTTTACCCAGAAGATGCCGCAGGATTGGAACCGTGCGCTGGTCGAGCAGGAGCGGGCGGTCACGGAAGCGAGGCGCGTGCTCGATGGGATGCGGGCCGTGGAAGCCACGATTCGCGTGGAGATCCGCGGGGAAGGTGGGGGCACGTTCTTCCTGAACGTCGCGGCGGGACGAATGGAAGCGGGGGATGCCCCCTCCCGTCCTCCCTTCATGACGGTCGTGCAGGATCACGCGTCGTTCGAGCGCCTCGCCGCCGAGGCGGGCGATTCAGCGATGGCGATGCTGGGCGGACTGACGGGCCTTGCGGGAGGAATGAAACTCACGCGAGGGAGGCTCGACAACCTCGACGCCGTGAAGGGCTCCCTGCTCTTCGAGGTGACGGGCACGCAGGGCTTTCGCGTGCTCACGCACTTTGGGCCAGGTGCCGTTCCGGAGCGACCGGACACGAAGCTCACCGTCGAGCCCGAGGCCTACCGCGACCTGCGCAGCGGCCTGCTCGACCCGCAGACCGCGTTCATGAGCGGGAAAATCAAGGTGGAGGGAAACATGCAGCTGGCGATGCAGCTCGCCCTCGCGGCGCTCTCCCCCGACTGATTGCTGCGTTTGCCCGGCGGGGCGCCTCTACGCCATGGCCACGTTGCGCAAGAGCGAGCTGTTCTCCAGCAGCTTGCCGGCGCCATGGGCCACGGCCGTGAACGGGTCCTCGCTGCGCAGGATCGGCAGCTTGGTCTCCTGCCGCAGCAGGTGGTCGAGGTTGCGCAGCAGCGAGCCGCCGCCCACCAGCATGATGCCCCGGTCCACGATGTCGGCCGCGAGCTCGGGCGGCGTGCGCTCCAAGGTAAGATGCACGGTCTCGATGATCGCGTGGATCGGCTCGATTAGCGCCTCCCGGACCTCGTCGCTTGTCGTGACGACGACCTTCGGGATGCCCGAGACGAGGTCTCGGCCCTTGATCTCCATGGTGTTGGTCTTGGTGTGGGGCGATGCGGTGCCGATCGTCATCTTGATGAGCTCAGCCGTGCGTTCGCCGATCAGCATGTTGTACTTGCGCTTCACGTAGTTGATGACGGCCTCATCCATGTGGTCGCCGCCGACCCGGATCGAGCGCGACGTCACGATCCCCGAGAGCGAGATCACGGCCACATCGGTCGTGCCTCCGCCGACGTCGACGATCATGTTGCCGGTCGCGGCGGTGACGTCGAGGCCTGCGCCAATCGCGGCGGCCATGGGCTCTTCCACCAGGAAGACCTCGCGCGCCCCGGCGGAGAGGGTCGATTCCCGCACCGCCCGCTTCTCGACGCTGGTGATGCAGGGGGGAACGCAGATCACGACCCGCGGCCGCACGAGCTTGCTGCGGTTGTGCGCCTTGCGGATGAAATAGCGGAGCATGGCTTCGGTCACTTCGAAGTCGGCGATCACGCCGTCCTTGATCGGGCGCACCGCGCGGATCGAGTCCGGGGTGCGGCCCAGCATCTCCTTGGCCTCGTGGCCCACGGCTTGGATGCGATCGCCCCGGCCGTTCGGCTGCGCGACCACCGCTACCACGCTCGGCTCCGAGCACACGATGCCCTTGCCGCGTGCGTAGACGAGCGTGTTGGCGGTGCCGAGGTCGATCGCCAGGTCGTTGGAGAAGACGCCAAAGAGCGAGTCGAGGAACATGCGGTGGCCCTTCTCAAGGGATGTTCGGAAGTGGGGAATGCCGTCTGTCTTGTGTATCGGCAGCGGCTTCGAGGAGTTGAGGCCGCAAGAGCCCAACTTGCCTACTCCCGAGGCCCGTCGCGCAAGCGGGGGCTCGGCTCCGTCCTCGGGCCGAGGCAGGGACCCGAAGCGACCGCTCTTTCGGGGCGCGGCCCGAGGGAGGCAAGCCCTCCCCTCGCCATGTGCTCTGCGCCGAAACCGCGAGGGGAGATCGGGGCGCGCGCCTCTTGCCTCCGCGTTGCCGGTGCGCTCCCGGATTCGGGGCGAGCGGACTGCCCGAGGCCTTCGCCGCGGCGGCTCAAAGCGCGCGGCCGGCCTTTGCCGCACCCTCGTCGACGGCGCGGTCCCTCCCGGCGGAACCGGACTAGGACTGGATCACGAGTTTCGAGAGGCTCGTCTTGCGCAGATTCGTGCGCTGAATGGTGCGCACGAGCTCCGCGACTTTCTCGGTATCCGTCTCGAACGGGTTGTTGCAGATGACCCGCACGTTCAGGAGATTGCCGAGGCGAATGTTCGACCAGTCGAGGTCGTATTGGATCGAGTTCTGGCGGGCGAGCTTGATGAACTCTCCCCGCATCTTCGCGCGGGTATCCGGCGGCGGCTCGGTCTTGGCCTTGATCACCTCGTCGTCGTCGAGCACGCGCTCGACGGCTCCGTTGCGCTCGAGGAGATAGTAGAGGCTCCGGTTCAGCCGGATGTCGTGGTACTGCAGGTCGAGCATGAACACGCGCGGGTCGCTCCAGCTCGTCCCGCGCCGATCGATGTACGACTGGATGAGCCGCCGCTTGATCACCCAATCGACCTCCCGGGCCAGGCGGTCCGGGTCGTCGTCGAGACAGTCGAGTACGTACTGCCACTTGCCGACCACGTCGCGCAGCTGCTCGCTCACCGGGTACTGCTCGATGTATTTCTGCGCGATCTCGCAGTACTCGCGCTGGATCTCAATCGGGGAGTACTCCCGGCCGTTGTCGAGGCGCAGGCGCCGCTTGCAGGTGGTGTCGTAGCTGATGTCCTTGATCGCCTTCACCGGATTGCGCAGGGTGAAGTCCTTGTTGATGTAGTTGTCCTCGATCATCTGGAGCACGATCGCGCAGCTTCCGATCTTCAGGAAGTTCGTGTACTCCGACATGTTCGAGTCGCCCACGATGACGTGCAACCGGCGGTACTTCTCGCGATCCGCGTGGGGCTCGTCTCGTGTGTTGATGATCGAGCGGTCGTTCGTCGTGGTGCCCGAGATCTTCTGGTAGATGTGCTGAGCACGCTGGCTCACGCAGTAGTGGACTCCGTCCTGGGTCTGGAAAACCTTGCCCGCGCCGGTGTAGATCTGTCGCGTCACGAGGAACGGGATCAGCTGCTCGGCGAGGTAGTAGAAATCGACGTCTCGATCCACGAGGTAGTTCTCGTGGCAGCCGTAGCTGTTGCCGACAAAGTCGGTGTTGTTCTTGAAGATCGAGAGTTTTCCCGCGATGCGTTCCTCGCGGATCTTCTCCTCGGCGTAGTCCTGGAGGTCTTCGAGGATGCGCTCGCCCGCCTTGTCGTAGACGATGAGCTGGCGGGGAGAAGCGCACTCCGGAGTCGCGTACTCGGGATGGCAACCCGTGTCCTGGTAGAAGCGCGCGCCGTTTTCGAGGAAGACGTTGAGAAAGTGCTCGGTGGTGATCAGCTTCTCGAACAGGAAGCGGATGGCCTTCTCGACCGGCAACGTCTTGCGACCTTCCGGGGTGAAGATGATGCCGTATTCGCTCTCCAGACCAAAGATCCGCTTTTGCACCGTGCCGTCCGCCGTGGCTGTCTATCAGCCGGCCCTACGGGCTTAAGATACCTCGCAGCTCATCGGCTGAAAGTCGACGGAACTTGCGGCCGGGTCTTTGCCGCTCGAGCACGCAGGCTTCGAGATTCTGCGCGCCGAGTTTGGGCTCGCCGTTGCTTGCGCGTTCAAGCGCGGCGATGCCTAGTTTAAGCGCGTCCCCGAGGGGTAGCGCGCTCCGGTAGTTCCCCTGCAGGTACGACTGGAGACTTTCCACCGTACCTCCAATCACGCAATAGCCTTGGTGGTCGGAAATGCTGCCGTCGTATGAGACGCGATAGATCGCGTTGTTCTCGTGACCCGCGAGCCGATCGTCGCCCACCTCCGCGACGACGATCTCGACCTCGAGCGGCTTCATCTCGCGGGTAAAGACCTCGCCGATGGCCTGCGAGTAGGCATTCGCGAGCGCCCGGGCCCGCACGTCTTCGCGGCTGTAGCTGTAGCCTTTCACGTCGGCGTATCGAACGCCGATTTTGCGCAGCTGGTCGAACTCGCTGAACTTGCCGACACCGGCGAAGGCGAGGCGATCGTAGATCTCTCCGATCTTCGAAAGACTCGTCGACGGGTTTTCGGCGAGCAGCAAGACCCCCCCCGCATACTCGAGCGTCACGATGGACTTGCCGCGCGAGATGCCCTTGCGGGCATACTCCGCCTTGTCCTGCATCAGCTGTTCGGGCGATACGTAGAAGGGAAGCGACATCCCTATGCGGCTCCCCGGCGCTGGTCGAGCAGCGTGCGGTGGATCTGGGCGATCTCCGTCGATGCGATCTCTTCGATTCCGGAGGCAGAGCAAACGCTCAGCGTCGGATAAATGCCCCGCTGCAGGTCGATGCCCCCCGTTCCGCGGTCCTCGTCGGCCGCGTCCATCAGCGCTCCCACCGCCATGCGCAGCGCCTCGTCCCGCGAAGCGCCCTGCCGCCAGCTCTTCTTCAGCGATTCGCGTGCGTAAAGTCCGCCCGAGCCCGTGGCCTCGAACTCCGCCTCTTCGTAGCGCCCCCCGGTCACGTCGTACTTCCACAGCCGACCCACGCGGCGGCGGGGGTCGTAGCCCGCGAAGATCGGCACGACGACCAGGCCCTGCATCGCAGCCGGTAGGTTCGCCCGGATCATTTGCGAGAGCTTGTTTGCCTTGCCCTCGAGCTCGAGCGGATCGCCCTCGATCTTCTCGTAGTGCTCGAGCTCGATGCGCAGGAGCTTGGCCATCTCGATGCACGGGCCGGCCGCGCCAGCGATCGCGATGAGGGAGTGCGCGTCGGTCGTATAGACCTTCTGCACGTCGCGAGAGGCGACGCGATAGCCCTCGGTCGCGAGCCGATCCCCCGCCACGATCACGCCGTCGCAGTACTTGAGCGCGAGGACGGTGGTGCCGTGGGGAATGGACGCTGCGCCGGCGAGGGCTTGGCCGCCTGCGAGGGCGACCGAGGGAAGGGCCTGCGGCAGGCGGTTCTCGAACCGAAGATGAGGAAACTCAACGTCGAGCAATTCAGAAAAGCTCGAACCCGAATACTTAGAGCGAACGAGCACCACCCCCCCTCATGGCTCCAGCGACCCGGTCGCTCACTGGCCTCCGCGCTGAACGTAGTTCTTGACGAACTCCTCGGCATTCTCCTCGAGGACTTCGTCGATCTCGTCCACGAGGGCGTCCATCTCTTCCTTGAGCTCCGCCCCCTTCTTGGCGAGCTTCTGGGGCCCTTCACCCGAGCCGGACCCCTCACCGTCGCTCCCGCGTTTCGGCTTCTGCTTCTGCGTCGATTCCGCCATGGCGATCTCTCCCGAGGGGCGGGCGCTATGCCCGCAGGTTCTTCACGAGGTCCGCGGCCGTCGGGGATGCCTCGAGCAGTTCTTCCACGTGCACCTTCGACCCCTTGAGCGGCTCTCCCATGAGCACCCGCTTGATCGGTTCATCTCCGATCCCGAAGGAGATCGAGTCCCAGTTCACCCCGAAGACCTCACCAGGATAGCGCTTTAGACACTGGCCTCGAAAGTACGCCCGCGTGTCCTCGGGAGGCTCGCTGACCGCGGCATTAATCTCCTCGTCGGTCACGATGCGCTCCACCCGGCCCTGGCGCTCGAGCACGTAGTAGAGGCCCTTGTCCGGGCGCAGGTCGTGGTACTGCAGGTCGAGCATCTGGACCTGGGAGGATTCCCAGTCGAGCCCCTTCTTCTCCATGAAGCTCTCGATCATCGCCTTCTTGATCACCCAGTCGATCTGGCCCGCGAGCAGCATGGGATCGCGCTCCAGGCACTCGAGCACGTGCTGCCACTTCGCGAGGACATCGCGCGTCAAGGCGTCGATCGGACGCGAGGCCGTGTACTGAAGGGCCAGCTCCAAGAACTCGCGCTGGATCTGCACGGCGGTGAGCTTCTTGCCGTTCTCGAGCTGCACCTCCCGCTGGCAGGTCGCATCGTGGGAGATTTCCTTGATCGCGCGCACCGGGTCGCGGAGCGAGAGATCCTTGCGGATGGCGCCGTCCTCGATCATCGACAGCACGAGCGCCGTCGCGCCGTTGCGCAAATAGATCGTGTACTCGCTCATGTTCGAGTCCCCGACGATCACGTGCAGGCGCCGGTATTTCTCGCGGTCGGCGTGCGGCTCGTCGCGCGTGTTGATGATGGGCCGCTTCACCATCGTGTCGAGCGCAACCTCGGTCTCGAAGAAGTCTGCACGCTGCGTGAGCTGATAGTCACAGGGATGGGCGCGGTTCTCGCTTCCGACCTTCCCAGCTCCCGTGTACACCTGTCGGGTCACGAGGAACGACATCAGGTGCTCCACGATCTGCTTGAAGGACGTGCGACGGTCCATCAGGTAGTTCTCGTGGGAGCCGTAGCTGTTGCCCTTGCGGTCGCTGTTGTTCTTGTAGAGCAGGATCTGGGCGCCCGGCGGCAAGAGCGCCGTCGCCTCGCGCCGACTGATCTCG
>Ga0116216_10000118_pt1 | contig 72555 bp, 66 predicted proteins | sample Sb_taG_11_FD_89696 | JGI IMG/M metagenome (GOLD analysis project Ga0116216, IMG submission 89696) | Peat soil microbial communities from Weissenstadt, Germany - Sb_50d_3_AS metaG | ecosystem: Environmental > Terrestrial > Soil > Wetlands > Peat | place: Germany: Weissenstadt | collected 2010-09-21 | reverse complement strand
TCGCGTTCCCGATCCGAACGACAAACTGGAGGCTTGTTATCGGGCTGTGATCGAGACGATTCGCGATCACGAGAAGTTCGGCCGCAATGCGCTTGTCATCGGCGGCAAGTCGATGGGTGGGCGGATCGCCTCGCAGATTGCTGCTCAGGATGCTGTGGATTTGGCTGGGTTAGTCCTCCTTGGCTATCCGTTGCATCCTCCGGGAAGGCCCGAGAAGCTTCGCGTGAGGCACTTATCGGACGTCAAGGCTCCGATGCTATTTGTGCAAGGATCACGAGACACATTCGGCACGCCTGCGGAGCTGCAACCGTTTATCAAAAAGCTCAAGCCCCCTGCTCAGCTCTACGTCGTAGAGGGCGGGGACCATTCCTTCAAAGTTCCGAAACGCTCGAGCCTGACGCAGCAAGAGGTCTATGAGGCGGTTTACGAACAGATTGGAGAGTGGTTGCGCGCGACGATCGCAATCTGCTGAAGCTTCTGCGCGCTCGGCGTCAGTGGCCTTCGGCTTCGTCCCGTCTTCGAGACCACGGCCTTCTTCGGACCGGAGAATCCGACCCTTGCCTTGGTCAAGTTCGTCGAGGGCGAGTCTGGCACCGTTGAGCGAACGCCGCAGCCGCTGGCGGTGGGTGGTAAGGTCTCGGGCGAAACCCGGGGGAGTGGACATCCCCTCGGAAGCACGTCCCAAAGGAGAATCGTCATGGTCGGTGGAAGCTGCCTATGCGGTGGGATCCGATTCGAGTACTCGCGCGCCGTGACTGACGTTGGAATGTGTCACTGTTCTCTGTGCCGCAAGGTCTCGGGTGCAGCTTCGAACGCGGTGATCGTCGTACCCGAAACTGATTTCAAATGGCTTTGCGGTGAAGGGCTTCGTCAGACCTTCGTTAAGCCCACGGGCTGGTCTACGACGTTCTGCCGAACGTGCGGAAGCCCGGTTCCGCAGAAGCTCCACGGCGCTGCCGCCTACTGGGTACCGGCGGGGATTCTGGATGATGATCCTGGACTTCGAATCGGGGGTCACATCTTCGTGGGCTCGAAAGCACCCTGGGATGAGATCGGCGACAAGGCTCCGCAGTTTGAGGAGCGGCCGATCCCGAACGCGAGCCCGCAGCGCTGATCACATGGTCGGCGCGGCGCCGCCGCGCCGACACAACAGCAGGTCCGGCAAACGTGCGGGCAAAGTGGAGTCGCCGTGCTCTCCCCGCTTCATCGCAGATCCCCTTTTGCGATGCGGGAGGCCGCACGTTGGACCAGCGTGGGCTCACGCGACGAGGGGGCCGCGGCGATTTTCGCCCCGAGCTTTCGTCGTTTTGAACACACCGCGGAGGTGGGATGATGGCCCTGCTGATCAAGAACCTTCTGTTCACCCTTGTCGCACCTGGCACGATCGCTGTCTACCTGCCTTTGTGGATCGCCCGCGGCCACCCGCGAGCCTCAGGCGGCGCGCTTGCGAGCGCATGGCTGCTCCTCGGCTTCGGCAGCTGCATCTATGCCTGGTGCGTGTGGGACTTCGCGGCCTTCGGGCGGGGAACGCCCGCTCCGCTTGATGCCCCGAAGAAGCTCGTCGTGAGAGGGCTGTACCGCTTGACGCGCAATCCCATGTACGTGGGAGTCCTCACGGTGATCCTCGGCTGGGCCGCCTTCTTCGAAGCCGCGATCCTCCTCGTCTACGCCTCAGCGGTCTTCACCGGCTTCCAACTCTTCATCGTCCTCTACGAAGAGCCGCACTTGCTACGTGAGTTCGGGAGGGAGTACGAAACCTATCGAGACCGCGTGGGCCGCTGGCTGCTTAGACCGAGACACGGGCGCCAAGCGTGAGAAGCTGTTCGTTCCGGCCTGAGGTTGCCGGGTCGCTCGCACGATCTCCCGTGTCTTGGGCAATCGCATCGTGATCTCCAGGCGCTACTCCTCTCCCCTTGCATACCCCCTATCTTTCTCCACAGGCGGCTTGCGGCTTAGCGCACCCTGCAACTGGCGCCGCGCGGTGGCGGTTCAAACGTTCGCATGACCCTTGGAACAGGTAACTGCTGAAGGAGAGAGCGATGGTGCGGGGCACATGCCTTTGCGGCGGCGTTCAGTTCGAGGCCGACGAGATCCCTCTCATGACGAACTGCCACTGTTCGATGTGTCGTAAGGCAGGCGGCGCCGCCTTCGGCACCTTCGCGCACGCCCGTCCCGCGCAGTTTCGCTATCGGAAAGGGCAGGAGCTGATCACGCTTTACCAATCGTCCCCTGACAATCGGCGCGGCTTTTGTCGCGTCTGCGGCTCGAGCGTCCCCATCGTGCAGGAGGGTCGGCCAAGCGTAGTGATCCCTGCCGGCACACTCGATGAGGATCCGGGCGTGCGGCCGGCGCTTCACCTCTTTACGGGCTCAAAGGCGCCCTTCTGGGAGATCCAAGATGATCTCCCGAAATTCGACGAATGGATGCCCGGCTACGATCCCAAGAGTCGTCGCATGAAGGAGCGGCAGTCCGGTTCGATGTAGGCCGCATGGGCCCTGCGCTGCCAAAGAGTGCCGCGTTGCGGCGGAGCGGGGAGTCCAGAGCACCTGCGCCATCGCGGAGGGAGCGATCGCAGGTGCGATGCCGCTGCCGTCCGTCAACGCGGCGGGGCGATAATACCACATTCCCGGTCTTCTCCATCTTTAGGATGGAGATGGAGCCGGTGCCCTCCGATAGGAGTGGGGTGAGGACCCCTCTCAAGTGCGTGGCCTATCCGGCCGCGAACCCCTTAGAGGCCGAGGCGCGCGCGGCCGCGGACGCCGAGGAGAATTTCTGGGAGATCGTGGCCGCGGACTGGGTCCCGAGGCGCCGGGGCCAGGGGGGCGTCCTCGTGGTTCAGGTGGAAGAGCGGAAGGGCTGACCGGCGGCTTGCCTCGCGAGGCGGTCTCGCCCACAGCCCTCGCCGAAGGAGGGATTTCGTATCGGGAGCCATGACGCCGGAGAGCAGATTCTGGGAAAAACAGACGTGCCCAGATTCGCGGAACGGCATCCGCCTCGGGTCACTCCTCCAGCAGACCGACCTCCCGGATCGGACCGCCTCGTTCGAGCCGGAGTGTTTTCAGCTCCCAAGCCCCCATCCAAGTCTTCAGTGCGGGCTCCCCGGCGAGCGTGACGGTGGCCTCGGTCGGCCTTCCGTGCGTCTCGAACAGACGCAGGACGAGTGCGTCCCCGCTCTCCGCGCCCTTCAGCGCTCCCACCAACACATTGGCCGGATCCACGGACAAAAGCATCCGCGACGCGCCCCAGCGACCAGGATGCGGATACTGGAAGACGCTCACAAAGGGATGGTGGAGGGCGTGCGCCTCTCGCACGGTACCCGCCTCCTGCCACCCCGCTGCGTGGGGCAGCAGTGCATAGCGAAGCGTCTGCGCCCCCTGGTCGAGGTAGAGGTACTCCCGATCCGCTTCCGCACGGGCAGGCGCGTGGAAGCAATAGATGGGAGAGCGCAGCAGGCTCATGCGCAGGTCGCTCTCCAGGCAGTCGAAGCCGAACTTCCCATCATTCAGCAGCGAGACGCCATAGGGAATCGACTGCTGATCGATCGTGGTTGCAAAACCGCTGAGATCGATCCAGGCCTGTCCCGGCTCCTCGAGGCCGCTCGCCTCCCGCACGATTGTGCTGTAGGGCGCGTCGTAGGTGAGGGCTCCCCGCTGGACAGCGGTCGGCACGGAGAGCTTCACCATCGCGTGTTTCTCGTGCCAGTCTATGTGAAGCACGACATCGATGCGGGGATTGTCTCTGTAGAGTGTGAACTCCTGCCGGGCGCTAGAGCCCTTCCATTTGGTATCGATGCGGAGCGTGGCCTGGGCCGGGCCTCCTTCTCCGGGAGATACGGTCGCAGATGCGAAGCGGCCAATCTCGTTGCGCCAGGAGTGAATGTCGTGTCCCCAGGTATCCCCTGGATCGTCGAGGACGAGAAGCGAACAGGCGGGTGCGCGCAGCACCTCCACGCCGTGCACTTTGTCGAAGAGGCGTACGAGATGGCCCTCCTGCGGATCGAAGGAGAGAAGGTAGAACCGGTTCTCAAGAGAGGAGGGGCCAATCGCCGGGAACGGACTCCCGGCGGCGGCGGGCCCGCCTTGCGGCTTGGACTCCCCCTGCACGAAGCGATACACGCGATAGCCGTGTGCGGGCAAGGTCGCCTCGAAGTGAATGCGCAAGGCCGCAGGGAAGACGTCGGGCTGAGTGGGCTGGAAAGGAACCTCCACTCCATGTTCGTCGACGAGCCGATCGGCTGGCTGCGAAGGCCATCCCCACTGGACTGTGACGGCGTCGGTCCGCTCCCACGCGGACGGATTGAACAGGAGGATCGGCCGGCCCTTTGCGGCGGCGGGCTCGGGGTTCGCATCGATGCGCGTGTCGACGCAGGCGGCGAGCGCTTGGAGCGCTGCGTTCTCGAGACGCGCCGCGATGGAGAGCGCTTCCCCGTAGCGCTGGCGTGCATCGGCATAGGCGGCCGGGAGGCTCGTTCCGGCCAAGGTGTCGTGAAACTGGTTGAAGAGGACCTGCTGCCAGGCGCGAGCGAACTCGGCAGTTGGGTTTTCCCACCCGATTGCGAGTGCCGCGAGCGAGCACCAGCGCTCGGCAGCGGACAGGCGGCTTTCCGCGAGGCGGTTTAGCCGTTTGATCTCTGAGTGAGAGGTGTAGCAACCCGGTGCGTGGTGCTGGAGATCGCCCACCACCGTCGGAAACGTCTTCGCCTGCTCGGCGATCGCTGTGCGGAAGGCGTCGACCGTGCTGAAGATGGCGTTCGGCTCGGCCTCGCTGCGCTGGAGGGCGCGAATGCTCGCGATGCTTTTCCTTGTCGGCCCACCCCCGTGATTGCCGACGCCATAACACAAGATGGCGTGCTCCAAACCCAGCTCTCGGGCCTTCTCGGCGGCTGCCCGCACGAGATCGCCGAGATCTTCCTGCCACGCCGCGTAGTGTCCGACCGGAGGGCGCAGCGCGAGAACCCGGCTCCCGTCCTGTCCCTGCCACCAGAAGAAGGGCTTGGGGATCTCTTTCTCATGCGGCCCCGGGCGGAAGAAGCAGTAGGCGTTGTAGCCGCTTTTCGCGAGGATCTGAGGCAGGCCGGCGTTGTGGCCGAAGCTGTCCGGGTTCCATCCCGTTCTTACGTCGACCCCGAACTTGTCGCGGAACCAGCGCTTGCCGTAAAGCGCATGTCGCACATACGACTCGCCACCAGGGAGATTGCAGTCAGGCTGCTCCCACCAGCCATTGATGATGTTCCAGCGACCGGCGGCCACATACTGACGAATCTCGGCGAAAAGCTCGGGATCTGCCTCTTCGATCCAGGCAAAGGTGGCAGCCTCCCCGCGGCTAAAGATGAAGTCCTGACTCTCCCGCAGGCGATCCACCACAGCGCGGGCCGTCGCAAGCGTCTCCGCATAGCCCTCCTGCCAGGACCAGCGCCAGACCGGATCGAGATGGGCGTTGGCGATGCAGTGCACGGTGATGCGGGGCTGCGGCATCCCTCCATCTTCGCACGGCAGGAAGCAAGCCGACCGGGGAGCGCGGAGTCTTTGGCCCCCTTTCCCCGACGCCCTCCCGCACGGAGGGACACACCCCGCGAAGGCCAGGTCGAACCGCTAACGACGATTTGCCGCCTCGAGGTGGAGTTCGATCAACTTGCTCGGGATCTCGCTCGTGCGGAAGCGGCGGGCTGCGCCAAGCCGGAGCAGGTGGAACGCGGCTGCAGAGAGCGAGATGCCCGAGCCCACGACCGCCAGCACAGCGAGCGGACCCGGTTCCACTTTGAGGTCCGAGACGTGGCTCACCACGACGGCCACGGCGCCGATGCACAGAGCAATCGATGCTCCCGCGGCGAGCTGCACGTCACGCAAGAGCGTCGCCGGGCCGTTCGCCAATGCGCGCCTTAGCTCTCCGGTGGAGAAATAATCGAGGAACCAGGCCGTTTCCTCCGGAACGTTGCGCGAGGCTTGGGGCGCGAGGAGTTCGCCCGTCAGGGGATCGTGCGCGGACTCGCCGCGCCGGTGCGCGGCCACTCCGCTCAGGATTGCGCGGTGAACGGTCTCATCAATGGGTAGGCGCCACGCGATAAAGAACGAGAAAACGGAGAAAATAGCGGGCGTCAGAGCGAAGAGCACCTTGATGGCGAGCACGACTTCGGGGGTCTGCGGGACGTTGGGCTTGTAGCCGATCGATCCGAGGAAGGCGATCGGGATGGCGGCGCTTGGAATCACGACGAACTTGGGGAGGATGGACCAGAAGGCGGCGTACTGCGCCTCGCGCCGCTTTCCGGTGTGGAGCTCGTCGTAGTCGATCACGTCGGCCTGAATCGCCGGCCCGAGAAAGAGACCCGCGCCAAAGGCCGAGCCCGCCCAGCACAGAAGAAGCAGCAGTGCCGTCGTGTCGCCTTGGCCAATGAAGAACATGGCAGCCCCACCGGTTGTCCCCATGGCAAAGCTCGCGAGCCAGGTCGGGCGTTTCCCGAAGCGCCGTGCGGCCCACACCCAGGCAGGAAGGAACAAGAAGCCGGCACCGAAGTACGCACCGAGAAAGATCGCGAGCCAAAGCGGCGGGTTCGCAGGTCGCACCACATACTCGTTGAAGTAGGGCATGAGCGTCCCGGGGATGGCCCCCGGAATGCTCGCCACCACATAGGTCGCGAGCAAGATGCGGAAGGGGCGATTGCGCAGTGCCCGCCGGATTCCGGGGACAAACGGACTCGGCTTCCGCTCGTAGAAGTCGGGGCGCTCGCGCACCACGACCGCCAGGAGGGTGTAGAGGACGATGAGGATGGTCCCGAAGAAGAGGGAGAACGTGAAGAAGACCGAACGCTCGTTGCCGAGCCTTTGAATCAGAACGCCGGGGAGGAGGGCCGCCACAATCGTGCCGAGGATCACGAAGCCCTCGCGCACACCGAAGAGAGTCGAGCGCTCGTTGTAGTCGAGCGTGAGCTCAGGCCCGAGCGCGTAGTGGGGAATCACGTAGGTGGTGTGGGCGAGCGAGTAGAGGATGAAGGTGCCGGCGAACCAAAGAACCGCATCACGCCCAGAAAGCTGCGGCGGGGGCGTAAAGAGCAGATAAAAGAAGACCGCGCAGACCGGTGCCGCAAGGATCATGTAGGGGCGGCGGCGGCCCCAGCGCGTGCGGGTGCGGTCGGAGAAGAAGCCCACCAGGGGGTCACTAATGGCATCGAGTGCCCGAGCCACAGCGATGGCGATGCCAAGGAACCCGAGCGGTACGAGCACCACATCGGAGTAGAACTTCGTCATATGGATGGCGATGGGGATCGTCATGGCTGCGCCGGCAAAGCTCGGTGCGCCGTAGACAAGTTTCAGCCAGAGCGGGACGTGCTCGGAACGCGACTGCTCGGAAGGTTCCGGTTCAATTCGCGCAGCCACGTCAGCCAAGGAAACGGGAGACCGCACCGACGAAGGCCTCGGGCTCCTCGTACGGCAGCATGTGGCCCGCTGCGTCCACCCACGCGAGCTGCGCCCGAGGCACGAGCTCCTGCCAGCGCTGTACGTAGGCTGCCGGCACAAGACGGTCACTGCGGCCGACGACGAGCAGCGTCTCCGCGCGGAGTCGGTAGAGGCGTTTTGCGAGCCGGCGGTTTGGAATCGGGAAGAGAATCTTCCCGGCCATGCCGAGGCGCTTCACGTTGCCGATGTAAAAGTCTTTTAGCGCCTCAAGATTCCGGAAGTCGAGGCCACCGGTGAGAAGCGCTGTGCCGCGCGCAGGGTCGTGGAAGAGCACCTGCGCGACCTCATGCGGGAGCAGCGCAAAGAGGTCAGGAAGCGGCGCGTCGGGAATCCAAAGACCCATGGGAGCTGCGAGCACGAGCTTGCGAAGATCGCGGGGTGCAAGACACGCCATCTCCGCCGCGATCATCCCGCCCATGGAGTGGCCGACAACGTGGGGTCTTTCGAGACCAAGCGCCTCCACGACATCCCAGCCGTGGAGCGCGAAGTCGAGCATGTCCTCGAGCAGGGTCTCGCCGCTCGACTCGCCGTATCCGGGCAGCTCCGGTGAGAGGACGTGGTAGCGCTGCGCGAGTCGGTCGAGAAAGGGGTTCTCCGCCAGGAGCCCGCCCGCGCCGTGCAAGAAAAGGACTGGCGCACCCTTCCCGCCTTCCAACACCCGCACCTTCGCGCCCCGCGCCGTCTCGATCCAGCGGAAGTTCATGACCGCGCACCGCCCCCGAGAGAGGCCTCGGGCCGAAGGCGCTCTTCCATGGGCTTGCACCACCAGCGGTCATCGCCCTTCCACTCCGGCCACAGCTCTCGCAGGTGGGGCATGACGCGCTCGGCGAAGAGTCTCGTCGAGTGGCGCGTCTTTTCGTCGGGCATGTTGCCGTTGTGGAAGAGGCAGAACACGTGACCGACGTGCAAGCCTCGAATCATCTCTTCCATCCGCTGGCGCACGGTCTCCGCACTTCCTGCGATGACATAGCCGCCTTCGATCAGGTCCTTCCAGGTGAGTTTCGTGAACACCTTTTGCATGTCTTCCGTCAGCTGTGAGAGCGCGCCGGACTGGATGGTCTTGATGGTGCGGTAGCCCGGGGCGTCCGCGAAACCGGGGTAGACGTGGAGGCAGCGGTTAAAGAAATAGAGGATGTGCTCGGCGTACAGCTTCTCGGCCTCGGCGTCGGTGTCGGCCACCGCAATGATCTGGGCGAAGGCAGCGCGATAGGGCGACTCGTCCTTCTGACGGGCTGCGACCCGGTCCCAGTAGCCCTGGAGCAGCGCCCGGCCGCGCAGATACCCCCCGAAGGAGAGGTAGGAGTAGTTGTAATCATGGTCGAGACAAAAGTCCCAAGTCTCGATCGAGCCGCCGCCGGGAATGTAGATGGGCGGATGGGGCTTCTGGATGGGCTTGGGCCAGCAGTTCACGTAGCGGAGCTGATTGTATTTGCCGTCGAAGGCGAAGACCTCGTCCTCGGTCCAGGCGCGCATGATGAGCTCGTGTGCCTCGGCGTACTTGTCGCGGGTCAGCGCCGGGATCTGTCCATAGCAGTAGTTGGTGTCCATCGAGGTCCCCACCGGGAAGCCCGCAAGCAGCCGCCCGCCGGAGATCACATCGAGCATCGCGAACTCCTCCGCCACCCGGATGGGTGGGTTGTAGAGCGCGATCGAATTGCCGATGACCGCAATCGCCGCGCGCGAGGTGCGGCGCGCAAGGCCCGCGGCAATGAGGTTGGGCGACGGCATGAGGCCGTAGCCATTCTGGTGGTGTTCATTCACGCCGATCCCGTCAAAGCCGAGCGCATCGGCGTATTCGAGCTGGTCCATATATTGGTGGTATACGAAGTGACCCCGCCGCGGGTCATACAGGGTGTTCGGAATGTCGACCCAAACCGAGCGATGTGTCTGGCGGAAGTCATCCGGCAGGAAGGGCCAGGGCATGAGGTTGAACCAGGTAAACTTCATGGGGGACTCCTCGCCGGAGGGCATCCGGACTCTAGCAGCGCCTCCGAACGGGCGACGGAGCGTCGGACTTGGCTAGGCTGCCTCGAGCCGGAGGAGACCGCACATGACCGACCCCCTGCCCCTTGATCCCCGCGTGCGGTGTGGGCTCGTGCTCGGCGGACTCTCTCGCGATGCCGCGCTCCATCAGGCGCGAGAGGCGGAGGCGCTCGGGTTCGACTCACTTTGGGTCGGAGACCACATCGCCTTCCACGTCCCGCTCCTGGAATCGCTCTCACTCCTGTCCTTTCTCGCGGGGGCGACCGAGCGCGTTTTGCTGGGAACCGGCGTCTACTTGCTCCCGCTGCGCCATCCCACACTCGCGGCCAAGTCCGCAGCGACCGCGGACCTGCTCTCGGGGGGACGACTCATCTTCGGCGTTGGCGTCGGGGGCGAGTATCCGCCGGAGTTCGAGGCCTCCGGCGTTCCTGTCCGTGAGCGGGGCGCGCGGATGGACGAGGCGATCCCGCTGCTCAGGCGGCTTTGGACGGAGGAGCGCGTCGCACACGAGGGCAAGCACTACCGCTTCGGGCCGATTTCCCCCGCGCCCAAACCCGTGCAGCCCGGCGGCCCCCCGATCTGGGTCGGGGGGCGCTCGCCCGCGGCGATGCGGCGCGCGGGTGTCCTCGGCGACGGCTATGTCTCGACCATGGCGTCGCCCGAACGCTACCGCGCGAACCTCGAGCTCGTTGCAAAGCATGCCCACGATCGCGGGCGGAAGATTGCGCGCTTCGGCACTGGGGCGCTCCTATTTACGGTGCTCGACGATAGCTACGAGCGTGCCCTCGCACGTGCCGGGGACATGCTAAGTCGCGTCTACAACCGGCCCTTTCACGATGCCGCGCGCAAGTATTGTTTGCTCGGGCGCCCGAAGGACGTCTTGGAGCAGATGCGCACCTTCGCAGGAGCCGGGGTGAGGCATTTCCTTCTCGCGTCGCTGATCGCACCGGAAGGCTTCGCCAGCCAGGTCGCGAAGGAGATTTTGCCCCACGTTCCCGCCCTCATGGGGTAGGCAGGAACCCGCCGATCGGTTCTGCTTGGCGCTCGCACCGCGAGAGCGCCCATCCCCGCGCGTCGCGGCATCACCTCGCCCTCGGCTCGCGAGACCTGGGGCGAGGGCCCTTTCGAGAGGCGCCCGCGTTAGATCCCTTGGCCCCAGTTGCCGTGAAATCCGAACGGCACTCGGTGCGGAAGCCGGACCGTCGCCAGCGGTGCGGAGTCGACGTTCTCTGCGTCGAGGATCACCAGATCGCTCCGCATCTCAGCGCCGCGATACACCGTCGCCAGCAGGAACCCCTCCCCTTCGGGCGAAGTCGGCGTGCGCGGCACGAAGATCGGCTCCCCCACCGCGTCCTTCTCGGGAACGACGTGCATGCGTCGCCGGCCCGCTTCGAGGTCGTAGTGCACGATGGCATTAAAGCCCGAGGCCTTGGCCGAAGTCGGCGCCAGTCCTCCCGCATAGCCGTGCCGGTAGGAAAGGCCCGAGCGCCGCTCGTCGAGTCTCGGGAACTCGCTCGAGATGTCGTCGAGTGCCTCCTCCTTCACCGTTCCTCCTGCGAGGTCCAGCGTCCAGCGCGTGAGCTTGGCCGTCAGATCCTCCATGCCCTCGGCGCGGTCGCCGGCGTCAAAGAGCGGGAGCCGCGGATAGCGGCACACGTCCGCGACGATTCGACCGCGCTCGGAGTAGGCGTTCATGGGATGGAAGACGTAACAGGGGTTCGCCTCAAACCAGACGATGTCCCGGCTGCCGCCGCTGCGCGGCATGACACCAATTCGTGTCCCTAACTCCGGCTCCCAGCCAAGGGGCGAGCCCGTCTTCTCGACGTTCTCGAGCCGGATCGTGGCCGGGCAGACCAGGAAGATCACGTGCTCCCGCGTCGTGATGAAGTCGTGCATCATGGTCGGCACCGCGACTTCGATCTCTTCGCTTCGCACGAGCGTGCCGTCCTTCGCGACGACGTGATAGCGCAGGAAGGGCGGCGTAAAGCTGTATCCGAAGAACAGCATTTCACCGCTCTCCGGGTCGATCTTCGGGTGGGCCGTCATGGGGCCCACGAGTTTTCCGCGGAAGTCGAAGGGACCGATCGTTTCGAGCGTCCGGGGATCGAGCGCGTGCGGGGGGCCGCCCTCCCAGAGAGCCAGGAGCCGTCCGGCGTGAAACACGATGTTCGTGTTCGCCGCATTGGGCGACGTGGTGGCCGCCCGCGGGTCGGTCTTGGCCATGTCCGCGAGCCCGCCAAAGAGCCCCTCCCCTGCCGCGCGCTCGAGAGAGAACCTCGCCGTGCGGACCCAGCGGTTTCGGTAGGCGACACGGCCGTTGTGGATGGCGAAGGCGTGGATCATGCCGTCGCCGTCAAACCAGTGGTAGCGGCCCGGCGGCGCGTACTGCGGGTTCGGCCCGTTGCGGTACAGCGTGCCGTCGAGCTCCCGGGGCACCTCGCCCTCGACCACGCAGTCGTGGATCTCGCCCTCCAGCGGGAAGGACGCATAGTTGCCTTGCAGGAACGGGTCGTTGGGAAACGGTCGACTCATGAGGGACTCCTCGTCGGGTAAGGATCGGTCGGGAGCGGAAGGACGGCACCTTCGACGCAGCGCACCGCCTCGCGCAGATAATCTTCTTCGCGGTTTCCGTTCCCGCGCACAAAACACTCCATCAGCGCCGCTTCCACCAGCGCGAAAAGCAGCTCGGCCACAATCTGGGCGTCCATGGGACGCAGCAACCCGCTCCGGCCCCACGCGTCGAAGCCCCGGGCCAGCGCGGCCACGATCTCCGCGCGACTTGCGCGGCGCGCGGCCGAGGCCTCGCTGGGATCTGCCGAAAGGCCAAGCAGGCGCGCGAGCGCCCCGTGCTTGCGGACATAGCCAAAGGCGCACTGCAGCATGGCCGCGGCGGAGGGGACTGAACCCAGCTCCGGCGCCGCTTCGAACATGGCCTCGGCGAGGCCGCGGCCGTAGTCGGCCGCCACCGCTTCCAAGAGTCCCGCCTTCGACCCGAAGTGGTGGAAGACGATGCCCTCCGACACACCCGCGTGACGCGCAACGACCGCCGTCGGAGTGCCGGCAAAGCCGTGCTCGGCAAACAGGCGCCGCGCAGCGCTCATAATCCGCGCCCGTTTGTTCTCGGGATCCCGCCTGCGCGCGGAGACGCGGCGGCCGGGCATGAGCTTGGCCCGCCTCGCCTTCCCGCGAGCCGGAGTGCGACGACCGCTCATCGTGCCGCTGGCGCAGGGGCGAGCTTCGCTCCATGCGCCGCCAGGTAGGCCGCGGTCCGCTGCGCAAACTCAGCCGGGATCTCGTCCTCGAGGCGGCAGATCGCGTCCCCGGAGAAAAAAGCCTTGGTGTCACCCTCGATCCGCAGTTCAGGTGCGCCGGGCAGGCGATAGATCGCTGCCCAGTGCATGAAGACGTGATCTCGGCGCTCCTCGGGGCCGTCGAGGGCGAGGACCTCGCGAGAGGCAAATCTCTGATCAAAGCCCTGGGTCACGCCATCAAAGTATGCGAGCACTGCAGCCCGGCCCTTGTGCTCTCCTCCAAAGGGAGGCGGCCCGGAGATGGCGTAGACCGCATCCTCGGTGAAGCAGGGAGCGCAGATCGAGAAGTCGCGGAGGGCATAGGCCTGCTCGAATTTCAGCGCATAGTTCACAAACTGGCTGATGCGGCCCATCGGAAGTCTCTCTTGAGTGCTACTCAATAGTAATCGAGCAGGACTCAATAAGCAAGCACCTTTCGCGGGAGGCGACCCGGTGAAAAGCGGCCTGGCCGAGCGCGGATGCTGCGGGCACGAGGCGTCCCGCTCGGCTCCGCGCGGGCTGGGCCGCCGCGGCTTCGCGGCGGCGGCGGACGCGATCCCGACACTCCGCACGGGGTTCTGCGACCGTGCCGGCATCCCCCCGAATCCCGGAAGGACTCCCCAATGAAACAGACACGGCTCATGCCCATGCCGGGAGGCGAAGAGCCCGCTCGAAGGCCGGCCCAAGCTCGCAGAGGTGCGAGAGACCGTCGGCAAGCAGGCAGCCGTGGCGCGCGTTCTCGGCGAGATGGGCGAAGCCCTTGCAAAATCGATGGCGGCGCGACGCTAGTGGCGGCGCCCTTTCTTACGGGAACACGCCTCGACGCCGCTTCGCCTCGGCGACGCGGTGGAGGCCGCGCATCAGGGACGCCGTGCGCAGGTCCACCTTCTTCTCGCGGGCTACGGCCAGGACCTCGCGAAAGCTGTGCTGCATGATCGCGATCAGCTTTTGATTCACTTCTTCCTCGGTCCAGAAGAACTGCTGGGCGTCCTGCACCCATTCAAAGTAGGAGACGGTCACCCCACCGGCGTTCGCAAGGATATCCGGGACGACGAAGGTGCCGCGCTCGGCCAGGATGTCGTCTGCCTCGAGTGTTGTCGGACCATTCGCACCCTCGACCACCATGCGACAGCGCAGCTCGCCGGCGTTGCGCTCCGTGATCTGGTTCTGGATCGCCGCAGGGATCAGCACTTCGCAGGGAAGCGTCAGCAGCTCCTGCGGCGTCACCGACTCACCGACCGGATAGCCCTCCAAGAACCGGTGCTCCTTCACCCAGGCGTCGAGCTTCGCGATGTCGAGACCATTGGGGTCATGGACACCGCCCTTTACGTCCGAGACCGCAACGACCCGCGCGCCGAGATGCGCGGCAAGGCGCGCGACGGTACCGCCCACCTGGCCGAAGCCTTGGACGGCGACGCGCGCTCCTTCGATCGGCATCCCGAGGTACTTGCACGCCTCGAGCATGCAGGTCACGACGCCCCGGCCCGTTGAGTCCTTGCGGCCGAGCGAGCCGCCGATCTCGATCGGCTTACCGGTCACGACGCCCGGGACCGTGTGTCCCTTCTGCTGGGAGTAGGTGTCCATCATCCACGCCATCACCTGCTCATCCGTCCCGAGGTCCGGGCCTGGGATGTCCCGGTCGGGTCCGATCATCTCGATGATCTCCGAGGTGTAGCGGCGGGTGATGCGCTGAAGCTCGGTCCGGGAGAGGTCGTTTGGATTGATCCGGACGCCGCCCTTCGCGCCGCCAAAGGGGAGGCCGATGATCGCGCACTTCCATGTCATCCAGATCGCGAGGGCCGTGATCTCCCCGAGATCGAGATCCTCGTCAAAGCGTGTGCCCCCTTTGGTGGGACCCATGCTGAGCAGGTGCTGCACGCGGTAGCCGAAGACCGTGTCCACCGTCGAGTAGTTGTCTCGCCGGAAGGGGAACGAGACGACGAGCGCGCGCTGCGGGGTGCGGAGCCGCTCCCAAATGTTGTCGTCGAGCTGCATTAGGGCCGCACTGCGGTCGAGCTGCGCAACCGCAAGCCGATACATCGGGGTATCCCACTCCGGACGGACGGGGCTCATGCATCCTCCTTAAAGTGCGGGGCGCGAACCTAGCGCGCGCGCCTGAAGTTTGAACGTAGGCTTGGGAACGGACTGGCAAAGCCTTCGCCGCCTCGGGGCATCCGATCGGACCCTCGCCCCACCACCATCTCCCCCTGCGACGCGCCAATCCCGCAGACCCGCCCGCCCGTGCACTCCCCGCTCCGTCCATGGCGACTCTGTCCCCCGTCCCACCCATCGGCACCGGCTCCGCTACGCGGGCTGCTGCGAATCCGTCGCCACGCCCTTGTGGTCGGCGCGCTCGCGACCGCGGGCTTCGCTTGCACGGCTTGCTTCAACCCCGGGGTTCGGGGGGCCGCAGCCCACCTCGAAGAGAGCCTCTCGCGCAGCGCGTCTGGCAGCGCTCCGCTGGGAGGTTCCACTTCTACCGCGTGGCTACCGACCTCCCCTCAGGAGCTGTAGCTTCGCCGGGATCCGACGCAGTCGCAGCTTCACCAGATCGAGCGCCATCAGGAACAAGAGATGGAGGCGGATGATGCGCTTGCCCCGGGCTGCCCGCGCAGCGCCGAGCCAGCCGCGCGCGCACGTCGACTCCGCCAGCGCATCGTAGAGCGCGATCTCCTCTCGAAAGCGCAGGAGATTCTCGGACTGTAGCGCCGTGGCGCTGGCTGTGTGTCGCCGGTACGCGTATGCCACACGGCGGATCCCTACGAGGGTCTCACCCTCGAGCAGGAGGCGCGACAGGAGCTCGAGATCCTGGACCTGTTTCCAGCGCGGCATGAACCGCCGCTCGCCAAGAGCAGCCCGCCGCCAGCAGAGCGTGGGACACATCACGAAGTTCCCGTGGAGAAGGAGCCGCAAGCCGCGCTCTTCCGCGAGGAGGATTGGGCCCTCGCCCCTTGGTGTGAGCCAGCCCTTCATCCAGTCCGGGAACGAAAAGCGGGGCTGACCCGCTTCATCGATGATCTTGGCGCCGCAAAAAAGGGCTGCCGCCTGCGGATAGACCGCGGCCGCATCCTCCATTCGGGCGCAGTAATCCGGCAGCAGCTCGTCGTCGGCATGGAGCAGCGTCACGAGCTCCGTTTCGGCGAGCTCGAGGCAACGGTTCCAGTTGGCGACCATTCCTGCGCCCGGGGCGGCCCGCACGTGACGCACGCGCGGGTCGGCAAGACTGGCCACCAGCTGGGCCCCTTCCTCGGGCCGTTCGCCGTCATCCGAAACGAGGATTGCCGCCGGCAGCCGTGACTGCGCACGTGCACTCGCGATCGCACGCTCGAGGTAGGCGAGACCCGCGTGGTAGGGAATCGCGATCGTAATGCGCTCTACCGTCACGAAGCTGCGCTCCGGGGACTGCTAGACTGGCCGCGCTGCGGGCGGGGAAAGACACGGGGAGCGCGATGGCAGCAGAGCGCTGTGACGAGGGGCGGGAGACGACGACCGAAACCGCCGCGTATGCCGCGCGGCTCGAGCGCGCGGCGCGCAGCCGCTGGCGCCGCTGGCTCGATGTGCAGGCGCCGTACCGCTGGAACCTGCGGCGCCTCGCCCTTGGCCGCACGCTTGAGGTGGGATGCGGGGTGGGCCGCAACCTCCGCCACCTCGGCAAAGGCGCGGTCGGGATCGACCGCAATGCGCTCGCCGTCGACTTCGCCCGTCGGGCCGGGCTCGACGCATTCCAGCCCGAGGAGTTCCGCGCCTCCCCGCACGCGCAGCCTCCTCGCTTCGACACACTGCTGTTCGCACATGTGCTCGAGCACATGAGCCGCGCTGTAGCGGTGGGCCTCGTCCGCGAGCATCTGGCTTACCTCGCGCCCGGCGGCCGCGTCGTCGTGATCACACCCCAGGAGCGGGGATTCGCGAGTGACGAGACCCACGTCGAATTTATGGACTTCGTCCAGATCGATCGCATCCTGCGTGAGAGCGGGCTAGAGCCCCTGCGCTTCTTCTCGTTCCCTCTCCCCCGTCTGTTCGGGCGCATCTTTCCGTACAACGAGTTCGTAGGGATCGGGCGGTTGCCCTGACAGGGGCTCGCGCGGAACGTTCTGCAGGTCGTAGGACAAGAAGGCCAACACAAGCTGCACACCCACGATAACAGGCAGCGCCGCCAGCATCACTGTGCCACTCGTGGCCGGGACGCCGGTGTCGTGGGACAGCCACCAGTGTCGCACGCCGACTGCGCTTCCGAAGGAAATGAAAAGAAGACCCACTACGATCTCGATCGACGCAATGTTGAAATTTCGCAGGTAGTAGGAGTAGAAGATCCGCTTGAGCGTGTTCTTTGCATGTCCGAAGAGGAACACGGGCACGATTCGCGGCACGACGAGCGTGCTCTTCTCGTTGCTATAGATCGTCGGCATCCGAACATCGCAGACCACCGCGCGCAGAATACCCAAGCGGAAGAGTAGGTCCGACTCAAAGAAGAAGCGGCGCGAGAGTTTTTCGAAGGGGAGCTCGCGGGCCACTGCGCTGTGCAAGGCGGTAAAACCATTGGTCGGATCGATGACGTTCCAGTAGCCGGTCGAGAGTTTGGTCACGAAGGAGAGCACGGAGTTTCCCGCAAGCCGCACGCCAGGCATACGCCGGAGAGAGTCGAGATCATGAAAGCGGTTGCCCTTGGCGTAGTCCGCCTTGCCTGCCACGATCGGCGCGACAAGCCGCGGGATCTGTGCGGGGTCCATCTGTCCGTCGCCGTCGAGCTTTACGAGCACGGTGGCGCCGTCGGCAAGTGCGGCGCGGTAACCCGTGAGCGTCGCGCCTCCTACGCCCTGATTCTCCGCGTGGCGCAGCACCCGAACGCGGGGGTCGCGGCAGTGCGCCTCCACGTGGTCCCCGGTGCCTTCCGGGCACGCATCGTCTACGACGTAGATCGCGTCGCACTCCCTCCCGATTCGCGCAATCACCTCCAGGACATGATCACGCACGCGGTAGCACGGCATCACGACGGCGATCATCCGAGAAAGCCTCCTCCCGTTCGGACCGCGCTCGGCCCGGGGCCTTGGGCTCCCCGACCCTTACGCATATCCATCCCGTGACCCCTGCAGGCGCTCAGCGCTGGGCGGACTCGTAGGCCTTGATCGAGGCGAGCGCGCTGCGGGCGTCAGGGGCATCGGGGAATTTCGGAGCGAGCGCAAGCGCCTTTTCGTAGGCGCTGGCTGCCTCGTCGCGGTGGCCGGCCTTCTCGAGCGCGACGGCGCGGCGGTAGGGGAAGCTGGCCGTCGGCTGATTCGAAGCCTCCGCGAGGGAGATGGCGTACTCGAACTGCCGCACCGCAGGGTCGTAGAGGCGCTTTTGGAGGTATACGAAACCGAGGGTGTCGGCGACGTCCGGGTTCTGCGGAAGCTGCGCCTGCGCCTCCTGGGCGAGGTGGAGCGGACGCTCGAGGTCCTTGCCCGTACGAGCCAGCAGGTAGGCGAGATCGTTTTTGACACCCGCCACGTTCTGCGGCTCGGGCTGCGCGAGGATCTGCTCGTAAAGCGCGGTGGCGTCGTTCTCCCGGCCGAGATTCACGTACACACGGGCGAGTGCTTCTTGGCTGGCCGGAGGGAGCTTGCCCTGCGCCCGCAGCTCGCCCAATTCCTGCGAGGCCTGATCGAGGTGGCCGGTCGCGGCCGCGCGGCTCACGAACTCGTTGGCGAACTCCGCGCGTGTGGGTTCGTGCACCATGGCAAGTCGTGCGTCCTCCATGGCGGCAGGCGCGTTCCCGGCGGCGGCGTGGGCCGATGCGCGCGCCGCGTAGAGCGCGGCTGGCACGTTTGCGCCCGCCGCTTCGAGCGCGGAGGAGTAGAGCGCGTTGTCGGGGAGCGGCCCTCCGGCCTGAGCGTGAGCGGTCTCCGCGAGCTGCATCCGGGCGTCGTAGGTCTTCCCTTCGAGCACGTATGCAATCGGGTCCGCGGGATCCAGCTCAGCGGCCTTTTGCGCCGCGGCAAGTGCACCGTCGAGGTCTTGCTTCGTGATCAGGCAGTCCGCGCGCCGGTTGTGCGCGGGCGCGTAGGTCGGATTCTTTTCTATCACCTCGTCAATCAGTGCCTTGGCTTCATCGGGACTTGCGATGATCAACAGCGACGCCTCTGCCATACCGGCATCCAGCCGCTTGGGATCGAGGCGATAGGCTTCCCGGTAGTAGAAAAGCGCTTCCGAGTACTTCTGGTCCGCCGAAAGCACCTGTGCGATCTCGAAGTTGACGTCGGCGCTCTTCGGATTGAGCTGCAGTGCGTTGCGATACTCGAGCAGGGCCTCGTTAAGCTTGCCTTGCTGGCGGTACAATTGACCGCGCTCCATGTGGGCGCGGAACTTTTGCTCCGGCGAGCGGCAACCCGAACTTGCAAAGGCGATGACCAGGACGAGGACGATCGCAGGGCCGCGTGATCTCCGAGAGCCATCGAGCATCAGCGGTGAGCCTCCTGCGCCGTGGCGCCGAGCTCCACGAGCTCGGATTCGGCCCTCGCGCGATCCGGAAATGCTCCCGCGCCGAGAGCCTTTTGGAAGGCGGCGCGTGCGCCGTCACGATCGCCCGCCTCCTTGAGTGCGAGGCCGAGATGGTAAGACGTGGTCGGGGCATCTGGCTTCTTGTCGAGCGAACGTCGAAAAGCCTCCGCGGCCCGTTCGTACTCACCGCGCTTTAGGCGGACGTAGCCCAGCGTGTCGAGGGTCTCGGCTGTGGGCTCCGAGGCGACCGCCCGATCGGCCAGGCGCAGTGCGAGGTCGAGGTCGGCGCCGCGCTCCGCCAGGATGTACGCCAGGTCGTTCGCAGCTCCCATCACCTCGGGGTTATGTTCGACCACACTGCGCAGGCGCCGCTCTGCGTCCTCCCGCCGACCTGCCGCCAGTGTCAGCTGAGCAGCCGAGTAGGCATTCGAGCCGTCGCGGGGTTCGAGCGAGCTCGCGCGGTCGAAAAGCTCGATGGCGCGGTCTCGGTTGCCCGAGAGCGCTTCGAGCGTCGCGAGTCCAGCCACGGCGGGAGCGTAGTTCGGATCGAGCTTCGACGCTTTATCGAAGTTCGCGCGGGCTTGCTCAGGCTTGCCGAGCTTGACCAAGACACGACCCTGGAGGTCGAGGAACGCCGGCACATCGGGATGGGCGGCAACGGCGCGATCCGCCCGAGCGGCGGCGGCGTCACTCCTGCCTGTCGCGAAGAGACCATCCACCAGCGCACGTAGGGCCTCTGCGTTCGCCGGGGCGGTGTAGTCGAGGTCGGCGTGCTCGAGCAGGTACACCACCGCTGCCTCGCCTCCGCTCTTGCGCTCGAGGCCCGCGAGCAAGACCCAGCCCGCAGCTTCGCTGCCCGGGAGTGCGCGCAGCGTCGTCGCCGCCTCTCGCGCCCCCTTTGCGTCGCCGCCGTCAGCGCGTGCCAGAGCGAGGACGCGCAGCGCAGCGGGGCGCCACGGCGAAGACTCTTGCGCGACGGGTCCGACGAGAACCGCGGCATCCGCGGGATTGCCCGACGAAAGGAGTGCGCTTGCGAGCGCGATCCTCGCAGCGGCGTTCGAGGGATCAAGGCGAAGCGCGGTGCGGTACTCGGTCAGCGCGCGCTCGCGATCCCGGAGCTGCTCGGCGGTCTGTCCAGCCAGGACGTGCGCACCCACGTTCTCGGGCCAGCGGGCGAGCCCCGTTTCAAGGGCGTCAAATGCCTGGGCAAAATCCTTGCGGGCGTAAAGCAGCTCGCCCCGCAGGAGCTCGCGGGGCGCTCCGTCGGGAAGGGAGGTCACGACGGCCTCCGCACCGTCAAGATCTCCTCGAGCGATCAGCAGGTCCCCTCGCTCGAAGCGGAGCCGCTCGTTGCCACCTGAGAGGTTGACCGCCTTGTCGAGGGACTCGAGGGCGCGGTCCAAAGCTCCGCGACTGCGCTGAAAGTCGGCGAGTGCTTTCCAAGCCTCGAACGAGCTCGAGAAGTCCTTGGCCAGTCCCAAAAGCGTGGCTTCCGCCTCGTCGTTGAGGCCGCGGCGTGCCAGGTCCTGCGCGAGACCCAAGCGCAGGGGGATCGAATCGGGTGCGAGCTGGGTCGCTGCCTGCCAGAGTTTCGTGCCCTCTGCGGCGCGGCCATGTGCAGTGTACATGTCGCTCGCCGCACGGAGCACGCCAGGGTGAGTCGGATACTCGTCCACACACGCAACGATCGCCTGTTCGGCACGCGCCTCGTCGTGACGCTTGTCTCGGATCAGTTGCGCGCGTTCCGCACAGGCCCGCGCCGCGAGCGAGAGATCGCCGTTGGCCTTCGCCTTTTCAACGATCGAGTCGTACGTCTTCTCGGCCTCAGACACTCGGCCAAGGAGCAGGAGCGCGGCCACGCGGACAAGGTCGCCACCCACTTGCTTCGGCTGGAGCTCGTTCAGCTTGTCGGAATCCGCCAGAGCCGCCGGCAAGTCCCCCGCGTTGAGATGTGCCTGCGCACGGACGCCCCAGGCTGTGAAGCGGCTCGGGTCCTTTTCAATTACACGATCGGTCGCGGCCACGGCTTCGTCATAGGCCTGTCCCGAGACGAGCGCGGAGGCGAGGAGGATCCCTCCTTCGATGGCGTAGGCATCACTTTGGCTGGCCTTGCGCAGCGACCACACCGCCTCGGAGGTGCGCCCGGTCTGCACAAGGCCGACCCCCAACAAATAATTCGCTTCAGCGTTGTTCGGACTTTTGGCGAGGATCTCGCGCAGGGGCTCGAGGGTCTCCGCATAGCGACCGCTCGCCTGCAGCGAGCGCAGCTCTGCGAGATGCTTGTCCACGCTCTGTCCGCAGGCGCAAAGGGCGACTGCGAGGAAGAGAAAGGCGGCCGGGGATTCATGGGAGAACAGACGAGAGCGCGCAACCATCCGAGTCTCCCAGGGTGAAGAGCCCGCCACCGTAGCGCCGGTCATTGGGCCCACCAACGCCCTTTTGCTTGCGCAGGCAAGCAATTGGAGCTGATTCCGTGGGGAGCGAAACGGCTTCTCTCCGGGAGTGAGCGAAGGTGGTCCATCTTGGGGGTACCCGCGGGGGTGCCCGGTTTTGGGAAGAGCCTTAAGAAGCCCGCGGCATCTCCAAGAGGAAGAAGGTTCCGGCGCAGGCAGCGGCCCGCAACGCTCCCGAGGGCGGGCATGAACGGTCACCTCGTAAAGGCGTGAGCGGCAGCGCAGGCGGGCAGGACGCTCGCGGCAGTGAAGGGTCTACGGAAGGCAGCGGAGCCTGGATTCGACCGCTTTTTCGCGCTCCCGAACGAGCCGAGCTCCGCGGGCGTTCGCTATGGCCCCGGCTTCCACGCCCTCGTGCTGGATCTCGCGGGAAAGTGGATCGCCATGGCCCGCGTACGCGGCTACGACTCGCAACCTGGGCCCACGTGCATCTGCTGCGCGGCGAGTGCTAGGAGGGCTGTCTCCACGCTCGAGCGTGCTGTCCCTTCGTGGCGGACCGCAGGACGAGCTCTCACGCCAGGAGCTCAACGACGCGCGCACAAAATTCGCGGAATCGCAGGCCGCGGCCACCCCATAACACGCGCATCGCCCGAAGCGCGGGATCCCCCGACCGAGGGCAGAAGACGAAACCCCGAACGAGCCCACGCGCCGCGAGTGCGTCCCTGCTAAGCTAAGGCCTTCTCACTCCCAAATCATGGAGCCCATATGCCCCGCCACGCAGTCGGGGGCGATGTCGACGCTTGGTGCAACCGCTGCAAGCTCGTCCTCGCCCATACCATTCATGCCATCGTCGACGGAAAGATCCGTCGCGTGCACTGCAATACATGCAAACAGCAGCACGCCTACCGGGCGCGTGCACCGGGAGAGAAGGCCGAGCCTCGCAGCGGCTCGCGTGCGGGCGCACGGCCCCGCGTGCTTGCCTACGATGAGCTTCTCGGCGGCCGTGGTCTGGGCGACGCGCGTCCCTATTCGACGCGTGAGCGTTTCGAGGCGGGGAGTGTCCTCGCGCACCCCGTGTTCGGCCTCGGCGTGGTGACAGACACGCGCGACGGCCGCAAGATCGAGGTGCGGTTTCCCGAAGGCGCTCGCACCCTCGCGCAGGGGCGCTAACGCGCTCGCGCTTCCGAGAAAACCTAGAAGCCGAGCTCACGCAATGCGACGGGGCGTCTCTCTTTCACGCTGCGCTCGGCGGCGCTGCCGACTGCCACGGCGAGAGCTCCATCCTCCACGCTGACGAGCGGCCTCCCACCGCTGCGGATCGCGTCCCGGAAGGCGAGGTGCTCGAGCAAGGTGGACCCGTGATGAGCCCCGCTTTCGCGCGCGCGGGGGTCGAGCTGGAAGCGGATCGTCGTGGGCTCGTTCCGCTCCCGCCGGGTGAGCACGAGCTCGTGGCGCGGGAGGAAGGCCTCGGCCTTGCCGCGGTCGCCCGTCGCCGCGATCTCCATCTCGTGCGTCGAGTTCTCCGCAAACATGCAAAGGTCAAGCAGCCCCCGGGCACCCCGATCGAAGTCCACCACCACGTACGCGTTGTCGAGGATGTCTGGCGCTCCTTCCGCATAGCGCTCGTCCAAATGGTTTACGTCCATCGCGCCGGAGCCGTAGACCAGCGTGGGCCGCTGCTCGGTGATGAGATTCATGAGGTCGAAGAAGTGACAGCTCTTCTCAACGAGCGTACCGCCGGTATTTCGCGAGAAGCGGTTCCAGTTGCCCACCTTCTGCAGGAACGGAAAGCGGTGCTCGCGAATCGCAAGCATCCGGATCCGCCCGACCGCGCCGGCGCGAACCTCCTCCAAAAGGCGCGCCACCGGTCGCATGAAGCGATACTCCATCCCGACCCAAACTAGGCCGGGATGCTTGGTGGCCGCCTCCATCACCCGAAGGCAATGCTCGATCTCCGTGCACAGCGGCTTTTCGACGAGGACGTGCTTGCGGGTGCCAAAAACCGCCTGAAGCACCTCGTAGTGAGTGAAGTTCGGCGTCGCAATCACGACGGCATCGACCGGCGCGCGCACGAGGAGCTCGCGGTAGTCCTTGTATTCTTCGACATTCCCACCCGCGGCGAGCTTGCCAAGGCCGCGGCTCCGCTCGTCGGGGTCGGCGATGGCCGTGATCCGCACGCCGGGAACGATCTTCAAGTTGCGGATGTGCTCGCACCCCATCATGCCGGTACCGATGATCCCGAACTGGATGGTGTCGCCCGCCATCTCGCCTCCGTGGGCCACGCCGCGCTGTGATAGCCTAAGCTTCCGATGGACGCCCTCCCGATTCGGGCCGAGCCGCGCCCGCTCGGTCGAAGCTCGTTGCACGCGTTCCCGCTTGCCTACGGCTCTTGGCGCTTTGCGGGGAGCTCACTGCGGGAGGCGCGAGCGAAGATCGACGCGGCACTCGAGATCGGCGTGAATCTCTTCGACCACGCCGATATTTACGGTGGGGATGGCGCAGCGGAGGAGCTCTTCGGAAAGGTTCTCGCCGAAGCGCCGAACCTGCGCAGCCGGATGCTCGTCGCCACAAAGGGCGGAATTGTCCCCGGGGTTCCCTACGACTCGAGCGCCGCGCATGTGCGCGAAGCGTTCGAGGCTTCGCTCCGCCGGCTCCGCGTTGACACGATCGACCTCTACCAGATCCACCGCCCGGACCTGCTCGCTCATCCCGGGGAGGTTGCCGATGTCTTCGTCCGCCTGCGGGATGCCGGAACGCTGCGGGAAGTTGGGGTATCGAACTACACGCCGTCGCAGTTCGAGGCGCTCCAGCGCTTCCTGCCTTTTCCCATCGCAACCCACCAGCCCGAGCTCTCTTGCTGGGCGCTGGCGCCGCTGCGCGACGGCCTTCTCGATCAATGCCTGCGCCTGCACGTGACTCCGCTCGCCTGGAGCCCGCTCGCGGGAGGTCTGCTCGGCCTCGGGGTCGCCGAGGCGCGCGGCCGCGCGGGCGGAGAGCGTCTTGTCGCGCTGCTCGGAATTCTCGACGCGCTTGCCGCGCGCGAGGGCGTGGGCCGCGCGGCAATCGCGCTGGCCTTTCTGCTCGCCCACCCCGCCGGCGTGATCCCCATCCTCGGCACGCAGCGCGTCGCGCGCATCCGTGAGTCGACCGATGCGCTGCGAGTGCATCTCTCCCGCGCGGACTGGTATGCGGTGCTCGAAGCATCCCAAGGAGCGCCGCATCCGTGAGCGCCGCCGAGACCCATCGCGACCCGGTGGAGGTGGCGTGGTTCTGCCCGCTCTGTGACGACGACTACGAGTACCTCGGTGTCCACGATCCCACGCTCAAGAGCTCATTTTCCCACTGCCGCGATGTGCTGCTTCGCGCCGAGGCAAACGGTTTTGACAACATCCTGTGTCCATCCGGCTACGCACTCGGCATCGACAGCGTGGCCTTCGCTGCCGGGGTCGCCCCGCTCACCTCGTCCATCCGGCTCCTGGTGGCGGTACGCTGCGGCGAGATGTTTCCGCCGCAGCTTGCGCGCCAAATGGCGACGCTCGACCGCATGCTCGGCGGACGCCTCACGATCAACATCATCTCGAGCGATCTTCCCGGCGCTCCGCTGGATTCGAAGCCGCGCTACCAGCGCACACGGGAGTCCATGCGCCTCCTGCGCGACCTGCTTGGCGGAAAGCCCGTCGCGCACCGCGGCGAGTTCTACAACCTCGAGCTCGCGCCCCCGGCACTCAAGACGATCTCGGGCCGCTGCCCACCCCTCTACTTTGGAGGGCTGTCCGAAGAGGCCCGCTCCGTGGCAGCCGAGGAGGCGGACGTCTTTCTGATGTGGCCCGAGCCGTTGCCAGCGGTCCGCCGCCTTCTCGACGACATGCGAGGTCGCGCCGCGCGCGCCGGCCGGGTGCTCCAGTTCGGCTACCGGGTGCATGTGATCGTGCGCGAGAGCGAGGCGGCGGCACGCGCCGCTGCACAGACCCTCGTCTCCCGCCTCGATGACCAGCTGGGGCGGGAGATCCGAAAGCGCTCTCTCGACCACGCCTCCGAGGGAGTGCGGCGGCAGGCGGAGATGCGGGTGGCTGCCGACGAGGAGGGCTTCGTCGAGGATCACCTGTGGACGGGCATTGGCCGGGCGCGCAGCGGCTGCGGCGCGGCGATCGTGGGAGACCCCGACCAGGTGCTGGCGAAGCTCGAAGCGTATTCTGACCTCGGGATCCGTGCCTTCATCCTTTCCGGCTACCCCCACGCGCGGGAGTGTGACCTTTTCGCGCGCTATGTGCTGCCTCGCCTGCGCCGTGCGCCACTCGAAGGTGCTGCCTTCTGAACTGGCCCGGCCGCCCTGAACGATCGGAACCACAGGTTTGAGGCCTGCGCATCCACAACCCAAACGGTGGCGGATGTCTACGAGGTTGCCTTGTAGCGGCGCCCCATCAGCGCGACTGCACCGAGTGCGACGAGGACCAATACCGCGCCGGCCAAGAACGTGGCCGGCGGACCGCGACGCTGCCACAGCCAGCCCGCGAGGGCACTCGCCATCAGCAGCGCAACCCCGAGAACGAAGTTCAAGATGCCAAAGGCCGTGCCACGGGCCGACGCGGGTGCGGCATCCGCGACGAGCGCGGAGAGCAGACCCTGTGTCAGCCCCAAGTGAATCCCCCAGAGCAGAACGCCCGAGAGGACGAGCCATGGACCGCTCGCCGCCGCAAGCACGAGGTCGGCGACGCCGAGAATCGCGAAGCCCGAGAAGAGCAGAGGAAAGCGAGATCCGCGATCCGAGAGTCGCCCGGCGGGATAGGAGAACCCTGCGTACACCACATTCATTGCGACGAGCATGAGGGGCGCCAGTGCTGGACGAAGCCCCACACTCTGGGCGCGCAGGATCAGGAACGCCTCGCTGAAGCGCGCGAGGGTGAGCAGGCCCGCGCTCGCGACGAGCCACCAATACGCCCTTGGAAGGATGCGCCATGCCGCTCCGTCCCGGACGGGAGAAGGCACCGGGGTCTCGCGCGCGGCCGGCGGCTCGTCCACACCCAAGAGCATCAGCGCAACGGCGACCAACGCCGGAGCGGTGGCGATCCAGAAGACGACACGGAAGGCTCCGCCCGTCGCTACCATGAAGAGTGTCGCAAGAAGGGGTCCGACGAACGCTCCGGTGGTGTCGAGGGCTTGTCGCAAGCCGTAGCTCGCCCCGCGCAGTTCTTGCGGCGCAAGCTCCGCCATGAGCGCGTCGCGCGGCGCACCTCGCACGCCCTTGCCGATGCGATCGACCAAGCGCGCGGCGAAAACCCACTCGATGCTCCTCGCGAGCGGAAAGATGGGTTTTGTCACGGCCGCGAGCGCGTAGCCCGCGAGGGCGAGGGGCTTGTGGCGCCCGAGCCGGTCGGAGAGCGCTCCGGACAAAACCTTGGTGATCGAGGCCGTTGCTTCGGCCACCCCCTCGATCAGGCCGACCGAGATCGCGCTCGCGCCGAGGACGCTCACGAGAAACAGCGGGAGGAGCGCGTGGATCATCTCCGACGAGACGTCCATGAAAAGGCTCACGAACCCGAGAGCCCAGATGCTCCGCGGGACGGCGCCAAGGCCGCTGCGCTTTGCCGAGGGGTCTACGGCTTGTGCCCTTGGGCCGTTCGCAACCACGGATCTCCCAGTTGCTGTCCCATGGCCTCGCGGATCCGTCACACCCCACCGCGCGGAGAGCGCGCCATCTCACCGGGGCGCCGCAAGGCAGGCAATCCTCGGCGCCGCCGGCGCTCGCTTGGCAGCTTGCCTCCATCGGTCGCATGAATCGGCGGGACCACGCGACCTGCGGCGCTTTCGCACAGGGGAGCGCAAGGTTCGCCGAGATCGACGAGCAAGTCCATCGTGGAGCGCCGTCAGCGCCGTGGGGCCACTCACCAAGAGCCCGCGCCTTCTGCGAATGCGCCGGGTTAGAATCGCGGCCGCATGACGCCGCTCTCGGTTCTCGGCTGGATCAGTGTCGCCACGGCCGGTGCGGGTGCCCTCGCCGTTCTCGCCACATCGCGGGGCGAATCGCTCTCGAGCACGTGGTTCCTCGTCGCGGCCCTCGCGGTGTCTGCCATTGGCTACAGGTTCTACTCCGCCTTCCTCGCGGCGAAGGTGCTGGCGCTCGATGACTCGCGCCCGACACCCGCGCACCGGATCAACGACGGCAAGGACTTTGTGCCGACCAATCGCTGGGTCGTGTTCGGACATCACTTCGCAGCGATCGCGGGGCCCGGGCCGCTCGTGGGCCCGATCCTGGCCGCGCAGTTCGGGTATCTCCCCGGAACGCTCTACATCGTGATCGGCGTGGTGCTCGGTGGGGCCGTACAAGACTTCACGATTCTCGTGGGGTCGATGCGCCGCAGCGGAAGGAGTCTCGGCCAGATCGTGCGCGAAGAGATCGGGCCCGTCGGTGGCGCCGCGGCCCTCGTCGGCGTACTTGCCATCATGCTGATCCTCATCGGAGTGCTGGGTCTGGTGGTCGTGAACGCGATGTTCGGAAGTCCCTGGGGCACCTTTACCGTCGGATCCACGATTCCGATCGCGCTTGCGATGGGAATCTACATGGTCCGCATCCGCCCCGGCCGGGTGCTCGAGGCGACCGTGGGCGGCGTCGCCCTTGTTTTGCTCGCGGTCGTGGCGGGGGGCTGGGTGCACGACCACGCGGCGCTGCGCGCGGCGTTCGATCTCGACAAGAAAACCATCGCCCTGGGTCTCATCAGTTACGGGTTCGTGGCAAGTGTGCTGCCGGTCTGGATGCTTCTCGCCCCCCGCGACTACCTCTCCGCCTTCGTCAAGATTGGGACCGTGTTTCTCCTGGCTGCGGGCCTCCTGTGGGTGCGGCCCGAGGTAAAGCTGCCTGCGCTCACACGCTTCATCGACGGAACAGGCCCCGTCTTCGCCGGCAAGCTCTTTCCCTTCTGCTTCATCACCATCGCTTGTGGGGCCATCTCGGGCTTCCACGCCCTCATCGCAAGCGGTACGACACCGAAACTCCTTAACAAGGAGAGCGACGCGCGCTTCATCGGCTACGGCGCCATGCTGATGGAGAGCTTCGTCGCCATCATGGCGCTCCTCTCTGTGTCGGTCATGGAGCCGGGGATCTATTTCGCCATCAACTCCCCGGCGGCATTGCTTGGAAGCTCCCCGGAGAGCGCAGCCACTGCGATCCGTGCCTGGGGCTTTGCGCTCGATCCCGCGCTCCTCGAGACGCTCACGCGTCAGGTCGGTGAGCAAACGCTCCTCTCACGGACGGGCGGCGCCCCGAGCCTCGCGGTCGGGATGGCGGAGATCTTTTCCAGCGCGCTGGGGGGCGGGGCCGTCAAGGCGCTCTGGTACCACTTCGCCATCATGTTCGAGGCACTCTTCATCCTCACGACGCTCGACGCCGGAACGCGCGTTGGGCGCTTCATGATGCAGGACCTGCTCGGAAACCTCTGGGCGCCGCTCGGACGTACGTCCTCCATGCCGGCCAACATTCTCGCCTCAGGACTCATCGTCACGGGCTGGGGGTATTTCCTCTACCAGGGCGTCGTGGATCCCCTCGGCGGCATCAACTCACTCTGGCCACTGTTCGGGATCGCCAATCAGCTGCTCGCGGCGACCGCGCTCGCCGCCGCCACGACGATTCTCGTGAAGTCGGGCCGCGCCCGCTTCGGGATCTCAACGCTGCTCCCCCTTGTCTGGCTCCTGTCCGTCACCATGACGGCGGGCTGGCAGAAGATCTTCCACGGCGACCGCCGAATCGGATTTCTGGCCCAAGCCGACTACCTTTCCGGCCAGCTCGCCGCACACGCCGTTGCGCCAGAAAAGATCGCCGAAACCCAGCACGTGATCCTCAACAACCGACTTGACGCCGCCGTGACGGCCGTCTTCATGGGGCTTGTCGCGATCGTGATTCTGGATGCCGCGCGGGGCTGGTGGAAGACGCTTCGCGGACCTGGACCCGAGCCCGCGCGCAATGTGGAGGTGGTGAGGGCATGAGGTACATCCTGAAACGAGCGTTGGCGGCACTCCGCGGATTCCTGGCGGGATTTCTCGGAATGCCGGCCTCCCGGCTGGGTGCGGACTCGACGCAGGCCTGCGACGGAGCCTGCGAGGCCGCCCGGATGCAGCGTGCGCTCGAGGCACGCAGCGCAGGAAGGGGAAGTTGCTGCTAGCCCCGCGAAGCCCCGGGGGCGAGGCGTTAAGGTGTCCGTGCGAGCGATGCGGCGACCGGCGTTGGCCTTTCGTGCGAGCCCGATCCTTAGGAAAAGGAGAACAGTGGCCACAGCAAAACCGAAGGGCTGCGAAAGCGCTGCGTTTCCGGCAACAACATCCTGACGGACCTGCCCTTCGAGTCGGCGAGGGAGCTTGCACGGGCGAATTCGGCGGCGAGAGCTCGGGAGCAGCCAGCCTCTTGCGCGTCGAGAACGAAAACGCCGCTCTAAATCCCATCCGACCCTCGATGCGGAGCGCGCGCGAGTGCGCGCTGCGCAGGCCGACGGCGCCGCTTCCCGTGGCGAGTGGTGGGGTTCGCTCCACGGCGTCCCAGTCACGATCCGGGACACGCTCGACTAGAGATCCTTGGGCTCCGCAACACGAGCGCCGCCGACGCGCTCCGCTGGGCCTCCCTTTCCGGACTGCGCCCGGGACTCGGCCTTGGCGTTGGCCCGGCGCTGCGCAATCGCGCAGAGTCCGTCCTCTTCAATCTCGAGGGGCAAGTTGATCCGGTTGTAGTAGTTCTCGACGGCGTTGAGCCAGGTCAGCTCCACGATCTCGCGCTCGGAAAAGTGCGTGCGCACGGCGGCGAAGGTCGTGTCCGAGACGCGTCCGTTTCGCGTCGCCTCCTCCACGTAGGCCAGTGCCGCGCGCTCGCGATCGTCGTAGAGGGGGCTCGTGGACCAGTCCGGGAGCGCCTGAAACTTCTCCAGGGAGATGTGTTCAAGCACCGCCGAAGCCCTCGCGATGTCCACGCAGAACGAGCAGCCGTTCACCATCGCCACCCACGTTTTCACGAGATGGCGCAGCGGAGCTTCGAGGACCAGCCGCTTTCGCTCGATCTGGACCAGTCGATAGGCGAGCGGGAGGAGTGCCGGCATGCGGGCATAGACCACCTTCATCGGCGTAATCACGCGTCCGAGCTCTCGCTCGCAGAGCCAATAGGCGATGCGTGCGATCAGGGTGGGCGGCTTCTCGATGGCTGTGAGTCTCATGGAGATCTCCTTTCGGGCCTTGCGGCCTCGCGTGCCGAGTGCAGGGTGAGGGCCACGAGGATGAGCGCGGGCACGAACACGCCCGGCAGGTCGAGCAGCCAGTGGCGCGCGTCCAGGGCGCCACGAGAGAGATCCAGGAGATGGACGGCGCCGTGGCCGACCACGAAGACCGCAGCCAGCGCCACGCAGGCAAACCGCACCGCGACCTGTGAGGTCACCGCGGCCCAGACAAGACCGATCCCCGTCGCAAGGAACGCACACCCGATGTCGCGCACAAAGTGGACGTTCAAAGGACCCGTGTCTGGTACGCCCGCGGGAAGATTCGCGTACCAAGACTCGGGGGCGATCAGCATCCAGAGTGCGTTCATGAGGTCGAGCGTGCCGAGGAGAAAGAGGAGGATCGACCATCCATTCATCGAAGGATCCTTTCTTTCACGAAGGGCGTGCCTGCCCCGGTAGACGGAGCTCGGCTCCAAGCCGCGTACTTGAGGGCAACACGGCGCCGCGTATCCCCGCGCAGTCGATTCCTGCCCTCACATCCGCCGCCCCGAACTCCGCAAGCCGCGGCCTTGAACCGTGCGTCCGGTATGGGCGCGCACGATCCGACCGAGGATTGCCACGCCCTCTGCGATGCGCCCTGGCGAGAGGTTCGCGAACCCGAGCGAGAGGCAGTCGCTGCCCGAGCCATCGAGAAAGAAGGCGTCGCCACGCGCATAGACCACACCTGCTTCGAGGGCCGCGGCCAGGATCGCATCGGGGTCGGCACGCGGAGGGAGTCGGACCCAGAGTGCAGTCCCTCCAGCGGGCGCAGCGGCAAGAGTGCCCTCGGGCAGCTCTTGACCTACAGCCTCCAGCAGCACGGCGAGGCGCTCGCTGTACAGGCGACGGACACGCCGAACGTGACGCTCAAAAGCGCCCGCGGTACTCAGCTCGACGAGCGCGGCCTGTGCCAGGGTGGAGGTCTGAAAGCTCGCAGCCAGATGTGCCGCTGCGATGCGGTCGAGGAGCGGACGCGCGGCGACGATGTAGCCCACCCGGAGTCCGGGAAAGAGGGCCTTTGAAAAGGTTCCGACATAGACCACCTGGCCGGCGTGGTCGAGCGTCTTCAGCGCGGGCGAGGCGGGAGCGCTAAGGCGCAGCTCGCTGTCGTAGTCGTCTTCAAGGATCGGAACTTGGTGCTGATCGGCGAGCTCGAGGAGCGCGTGGCGACGCCCTTGCTCCAGCGCTACGCCCGTCGGGCTTTGCACCGCCGGCGTCGTGTACAGGAGCTTCACGCGGCGCGCGCGCAAGAGGCGCGCGAGCTCCACGGTGCGCAGACCGCCGGTGTCTACGCCGATGCCCACGAGATTCGCTCCACAGGCACGGAACGCCAGTGCGGCGCCGAAGTATCCGGGCTGCTCGAGCGCCACGGTATCGCCCGGATCCAGCAAGACGCGGCCCACAAGATCGAGCGCCTGCTGCGCACCGCCTACGATCACAACGTCTTCGGACCCGCACACGATGCCCCGGGCCACGAGCGCGCGGGCTACCTGCTCGCGCAGCGGCGGCCAGCCCCGTGGATCCTGATGCCCGGCAAGGTCTGGACCCTGTCGAACAAGAGCCCGGGCGCACGCCCGTGCCAGATCCTTGACCGGGAAGCTCGCGCGATCGACTTGCCCTCCTCGGAAGTCGAAGGGGAAAGCGCGACCCAACTCGATGCGGCGGAGCGTCGCCGGCAGTGGGAAATCCCGTGCACGAAGGGCGAAGAGCCCTCCCCACGCGAAGCTCCGCGGCTCCACCGCCGCAAGTGACCCTTGCGGCGAGAGCACGTCAGCGCGAAGGCTCCGTACACGCTGTCGCACCTCGCCTTGCCGCCGCGCAGCCACAAACGTTCCCTGGCCCACATGGGAGGTCACAAGACCGAGTTCGCCGAGGGCGAGGTAGGCCTGGGTCACGGTATTGCGTCCGAGTCCGAGGGCACCGGCGAGCTCCCGCGTCGCCGGCAGCTTCTCGCCGGCAGCGAGGCGTCCAGCCTGGATCAAGCCACGCAAGTGCTGTGCGAGCTGTCGGGAGACCGGCTCGGGGATCCGGCGGTCAGGTCGGAAGGCGAGCTCGAGCACCCCACCAGCCTAGGAGAGCCAATGTGGTCCGCCAAGATCCAATTGGCTCTCTGGGAAGAGATCCAATGCCGGCGCCTCCTCTCGCCCCGGATCCGGCACGGGCCCCCCGTGCGGGCTAGCCTCGCCCGGCACGCGACGAAGACGGCGGCGCGTTCGGAGAACGATGGCAGCAGGCACTGTGCCGCAGGGCAGCGACGAGGGTCTTCGCGAACTGGGAGGCGGCGGGCGCGAGGACAACCTTCGCTTTCGCCTCGTGCTGCGCGTGCTCCTGCGCTGTCTCCCGTGGCTGCGAGCGGTCCGCGGGCACCTCGCGGCGATCCTCGCCGCCTACGCGGCCACCGCGCTCATCCTTTTCCCGATCGGGCTCCTGCTCTTCGACATCGTCTGGACGCGCATCCTAAACGGAGAGCCGCTCACCGCGCTCGAGGCACGCATCCTCTCCGTGAACCCTGCCCTCGGCGTGGGGGTGCACGCGCTCTCCCCGCAGCTGCGCCACTCCATCGCTCTTGACCTCGTGTGGTTTTCGGCCGCGCTGGCTGCGGTCGTGACGCCGCTTTTCATTGGTCTGTTCTACTACCAGGTGTGGATCCTGCAGCGCATTAACCAGCTGCTCCGCGTTCAGCTGTTCGACCGCATCCACGCCCTCTCCCTTCGCTTTCATGCCGACAGTCGCGTGGGCGATGCGATCTATCGCCTCTATCAAGACAGCGCGGTGGTGACGCAGCTGATCGAGGTCCTGTTCTTGACGCCGCTCTACGCGGGCGCGCGCTTCTTGTTCTCCCTTGCGGTCGTGGCGCTGTTCGATCCCCGGCTCGCCCTCGTGCTGGCGCTCACCTGGCTGCCCTGTCTGTGGCTCGGCCAGCGCATGTCGCGCCGGATGCGCGTTGGCTTTCGGCGCTCTCGCGAAGCCTCGAGCGCACTCACCTCGAGGATCCAGGAGACCATCGCCGGGATGAAGGTGATCAAGGCCTATGGTGCAGAATCCCGAGAGCAGATTCGCTTCGAGCGCGAATCGCGCTCCGCCTTTGCCGCCGCGTACGCCGCGCGAAGCCTCTTCGCCCTGTTCAACGTGGTCACCCTCAGCGCGATCGGCGCCGCGATGCTGACCGGCCAGGGCATGGCAACCCTCGCGACCCGTGCGGGGACCGGGCTCTTCGCGGGACAGGTCCTCGCGAGCATGGGCTTTGCCGCCTGGAACCTTGGCCTCTACAACGTCTTTAAGGAGCGATTCGGCGATGGCTCCGGCGCCGTTCGACAGCTCTTCCACGCCTGGGCGCGCGTCCAAGACATGGCCATCGGCCTCGACCGCGTGTTCGAGATCCTGGATCTCGAACCGGAGGTCCAGGACGCCCCGGACGCGGTGGAGATGCCGCCGCTTCACTCCACCGTCGCGTTTCGCAAGGTCAGCTTTCGGTACGAGGCCGAGCGCAGCGCGCTCGAGGATGTGGACCTCGAGGTGCCTGTGGGAACGATCACCGCCATCGTGGGCCCGACGGGTTCGGGCAAAAGCACCCTCGTCGCCCTTCTGCTCCGCCTCTTCGACCCCGACCGGGGCCGGATCGAGGTGGATGGAGTCGACCTGCGGTGCTTTCGCGTCGCGAGCCTGCGCTCGCGGATCGCAATCGCGCTTCAGGAGAACGTGCTCTTCGGTGCGACGGTGCGCGAGAACATTCGGTATGCCGTTCCCCATGCGAGCGATGCGTCCGTGCGCGAAGCCGCACGCATCGCCTGTGCGGACGACTTCATCGCCGCCCTCCCCGATCGCCTCGACACGCTGCTTGGCGAGCGCGGAGCCAAGCTCTCCACGGGACAGCGCCAGCGTCTGTCCATTGCGCGCGCCGTTCTGAAGGACACCCCGATCCTCGTGCTCGATGAGCCGACGGCGAGCCTCGACGCCGAGACCGAGCTTCGAGTGCTCGCGAACCTCGCCGCCTGGGGCAAGGGTCGCGTGATTTTTCTGATCACCCACAGGCTCTCCACGATCCGCCGCGCCGACCGAATCGTCGTGCTCCAAGAAGGCCGGGTGGTCGAGCAGGGCACACACGACGAGCTGCTGGCGCGCGGCGGTGCATTCCACCGGCTGGTGGCGTTCGAAACGGCAGGCGAAGCGTGAGGGGGCCCCTCGAGGAGAGCGAACGCATCGGCCATCGCGAAACGCTGCGCCTTTTCGCGCGGGCGCTGCGCTACGTGCGGCCCTTTCGCGGGCGCTTCGCGACGAAGGTGGGAATCACCCTGGGCTCCCTCATCCCTCCTCTTTTCTTGCCGTGGCCGGTGAAGATTCTGATCGACCATGTGATCCAGGGCCGGCCCCTGGCGGACGCGGTGGCGGCCTACCCGTTCTTCGTGCGACCGGCGGTGGCCCTGCTCTCGGGCGGTTCCCCTCTTGGCATCCTGCTGTGGACGACCGGGGCGCAGTTCGTGCTGCTGCTCGCGATCGGCGCGATTGGAACGGCCCTGCGCGAAAACGACCAGGTGGAGGCCTATCTCTCCGGCGGCTTCGACAACGCAACCAACACCGAGAACGAGGCAAACGCTGGGTTTAGCTTCGTCGGGGGCCTCATCGGTCTCATCGACTTCCACTTCACGCTGCGCCTTACCCAGGACCTGAACCACCACTATCGCTCGCGGCTCTTCGAACGCATCCAGGCGCTCCCCATGACGGCCTTCGATGATGAGCGGATCGGGGACGCGGTGTATCGCGTCATGTACGACACGCCCGCCATCACCAACACTTGCTACCGGCTCCTCCTCACGCCCATCGCCGCGCCGTTCGGCTTGTTGTTGTCGGTCGGCGTGCTCGAGCTTGTGTTCGGCGCGCACCCGTTGCTGGTCTGGTCCGCCCTCGCATTCCTGCCGCTTTCAATCCTCGCTTCCGTGCCCTTCGCCGGGCTCGTTCGCCGGCGCGGGGAACGAAGCCGAAAGGCAGGTGCGACGACCACCTCCACCGTGGAGGAGGGGGTCACGAACGTGCTGGCTGTGCAAAGCCTGGGCGGCCACGGCCGCGAGCAAAAGCGCTTCGGCCTCGACTCCTGGGAGAGCTTCTCGAGATTTCGTTCCTACCTTCTCGTCGGGATCCTCGCCTTTCTCGTGGCACTGATCCCGGGAGTCTTCATCGGAGCGCGTGCATACCTTTACGTGGTCGACCTCGTCATCGGGGGACACATCAGCGTCGGCGATTTCACGCTGCTCTTCACGTATTTCGCCCAGATCGGATTCTTCGCTGTGGAGATTGGCGCGCTCTGGATTCGCGTCCAGGGCTCCGCGCCCGGTTTGCATCGCGTCTTCTTCTTGATGGATTTGCCGGGGGAGAAGGATCCGGCCGGCGCGCGCCCCCTTCCCAAGGTCACGGAGAGCGTTCAGCTCGATGGCGTCGATTTCGACTATCCAGACGGGACGCCAGCCCTGCGCGGCGTGTCGCTGGATTTGCCCGTCGGCAAGGTCACGGCACTGGTGGGACCCGCCGGCGCTGGCAAGACCACGCTCGCGTACCTGGTTCCCCGGTTCCTCGAACCAACGCGAGGCCGCGTCTTGCTCGATCGTCTCGATGTCGCGCAGGCCACCCGCGCATCGCTCCGCGAGCAAATCGCCTTCGTGTTCCAGGAGACCGTGCTGTTTGACGACACGGTCGAGGAGAATATCCGCATGGGCCGGCCGCAGGCCTCTCAGAGCGAGATCCGGCGCGCGGCGCAGCAGGCCGGTGCCGACGAGTTCATCCGGCGGCTTCCGCAGGGTTATGCCACACGCCTTGGTCGCGCTGGGGGCAAGCTTTCGGTGGGCCAGAAGCAGCGTCTCGCGATCGCCCGCGCCCTTGTGCGCGAGGCGGGCATCCTCATCCTCGACGAGCCGACTTCGGCGCTTGATCCGGAAACCGAGCGAAGAGTGGTCGCCGCCCTGCGCGAGGCGAGTCGTTCCCGAATCGTCCTCGTGATCGCGCACCGCCTGTCCACGGTGCGGGCCGCGGATCAAATTGTCTTCGTGGAGGAGGGCCGCATCGTCGAACGCGGTAGCCACGAGGAGCTGATGGGGCGCACGGGCGGGGCGTACCAGCGCTTTGTCGAGCTTGAAACGCGCGGAGCCGCCTGAGAAGCACAGATCAGACGGAAGCGGCCGGCCCCGCGGCGGACGGGGCCGGCCTTCGAGGCCGGCGTTTGGGGGATCGTACCGGCCTACTCCATACGTCGCTGATGTCATGGAATATTTCGGGCGGGTGAGCGGAGCGCTGCGTGACTTGTCTCACGGCACCCTGTGTGCGGATCCGCAAGGGCGAGTGACCGGCGTTACCAACGCATCCAGCCGCGGGAAGAGGAGGCCGACACCCCTCCTCCGCGAGCAAGGTCGAGGAGTCCCAGGCGAGCCCTCCCAGGAGCGGAGGCTCTTGGAGTCCATGGATCACGGCCGCCGAGGTAGATGGGCAAGCGAGCAGCCCACATCCAAAACCAGGCTCACGTCCGTAGGAGAGAGCGGATGGGTGCGCGTCAGGCGCGGGACGACCAAGCCCTGATGGCGGCGATGGCTGCAGCCGATAGCTCCGCCCTTGAAGAGATCTACGATCGCCACGCACCGCGGCTTCTCGCCATCTGCATTCGACTCCTCCGGGACCGCAGCGAGGCGGAGGACGTGCTCGTCGAGGTGTTCTGGGAGATCTGGGAACGGGCTCGGCGCTACGAGGGTGCGCGCGGGAGTCCCCTTGCGTACCTCGCCACCGTGGCGCGTAGCCGGAGCCTGGACCGGCTGCGACGCCGCCGGCAGGAAGCGCGCGTCCGGGCGGCGACGCAGAGCTGGGCGGCGCCCGATTCGACCGGATCTGCCGAGGCGCGGGGCCCGCTCGCCGATGCGCTGGCCCAAGAGCAGCGCAGGCGCGTGCGAATCGCCCTCGACGCTCTCTCGCCCGTGCAGCGGCAGGTGGTCGAGCTTTCCTTCCTCGACGGGCTCTCCCACCAGGAAATTGCCGAGCGGCTCGGTGCACCCCTCGGGAGCGTCAAGACCTGGATCCGCAAGGGACTCCTCCACCTGCGGGACGTCCTCCGGCTGCAATACGGCGAAGGGGAGACGGCATGAGCTGCGAAGAGCGCGCGGAAGAGATTCTCGAGTACGCAGCCGACGCGCTTGAAGCCGGGGAGCGCGAAGCGGTCGCCCGCCACCTCGCCACCGGATGCCCCCGCTGCGCGGGGGCCTTGGCCGAAGCCGAGAGCGTGCTCGCGCACCTCACGCTCTCGCTGGCGCCGCTTGACCCGTCCCCCGCGGTCCGCGCGCGGCTTCTCGCGAAGCTCGAGGGCGTGCTCCCGGCCACGCCGAGTGCGCTGCCCGCACCCCGCCCCGCTGGAGGCGCCGCCGTCACTCAAGCTGCGGAAGCCTGGGGTGGTGCAGGGAGTTGGCGCGCGGGCATTTCCGCTGCGATCGCTGCCGGCCTTGCGGCTCTGGTGACCTACTTTGGGATCGCCCACCCTTTGGTACGGCAAATCGACGCGCTGCGAACCGAGCGTGAAGCGCTTTCGACGCGTGAGACGGCGCTCGAACGCAGCCTCGCAGAGCGGGATCAGCGAATCGCAAGGCTCGAGAGTGAAGCCGCGCGCAGCACGGAGACGGTGCGCATGCTGCGCTCGCCGGACGTGGAGGTGGTGCCCTTGCGGGGCGCCGCGCCGCAGCCTGGCGCCGCAGGCCGCCTTTTCTTCGATCCCGCAGGCGGTCGCTGGTACTTCCATGCCTCCCAGCTCCGGCCGGCCGGACCGGGAAAGACCTACGAGCTTTGGTTCATCAACCGCGCCCAGCAAAAGATCCCCGCCGCGACGTTCGACGTGGATACACACGGCGAGGCGACGCTCCTGGTCGACGTTCCCGAGAGCGCGGGGGCGCTCGGCCTGGCCGCGGTGACCGACGAGCCGGCGGGCGGCGTGAAGCAACCCACGGGGGAGATCCAGCTCTTGGGGGAGCTCACGACACCCAAGTCCTAGCCCAAGGCGCCCGCGACGAAGCTCCCGCCGCGACCGCTTCCCTCGAAGCTCGGAAATGGAAGTGCGCTTTCGCCGTCCACAGGCGCCCCCGGCCCTCGAGAGCGGCGAGCGCCTGAGCCGTGCGAGCGGCGCATGCTCGGCGCCGGAGGATCCTCTGCGTGGTAGTCTCCGCGGCTCGCTTCGGCGTTCGGGCGCGAGGAGTTCGCGACATGCGGGAAGTCTCGGGCAAGGTGGCGGTGGTCACGGGAGGCGGGAGCGGGATCGGGCGCGGGATGGCCCTCGCGTTTGCGGGCGCAGGAATGCACGTCGTCCTCGCGGACATCGAGGCCGCGGCGGCCGAGGCCGTGCGCAAAGAGGTCGAGGCCCGAGGGGTGCGCGGTCTCGCCCTACACACAGACGTCTCGGATCGCGCGTCCATGGAGAGACTCGCCGAGCAGACCTTTCGCGCCTTTGGCGGCGCGCATCTCCTGTGCAACAACGCCGGCGTCTCCGTCTTCGGACCCCTGGACCAGACGAGCGACGCCGATTGGCGCTGGGTGTTGTCGGTGAACCTCGAAGGGGTAATCCACGGCATCCAGGCTTTTGTGCCGCGGATGCGTGACGCGCGCAGCAGCGGCCATATCGTCAATACGGCTTCGATCGCTGGACACGCAGGCTTCCCGGGTCTCGGCGTCTACTGCACGACCAAGTTCGCCGTGGTGGGGCTCTCGGAAGCGTTGCGCCAAGACCTGGCGCCCCACGGCATCGGTGTTTCAGTGCTGTGTCCGAGTTTCGTGAAAACGCGCATCGCCGAGTGCACCCGCAATCGCCCCGCGAACCTGGGTGGCCCGGGCGAGATTCCCGAGCAAGCGGGCGCCCTCCTGCAGCAGATCGGGATGGAGGCGGAGGAAGTCGGCCGGCAGGTGCTCGAGGCGGTACAGGCCGACGAGCTCTACATCTTCACTCACCCGGACAGCCGCGCAGTGGCGGAGCAGCGTTATCGGAATCTGCTCGGGGCCTACGACGCGGCCGCGGCGCGGAGGGCGGGCCGCAGCGAGTCTTAGACCGCCTCGGGAATCGCAGTGCCGCGAGGCTTCGCCTCTTGGGGAGACCGCGGCGCGGGTCCCAGCCCACAGGCCTGAGGGGTCTCTAGGTGCCGCTAATCGCTTCGAGCTCTCGCTGTCGCGTCTCGGGGAGCAGCAGCACCAGAAATCCGCCGGCCACAAGCGAGAGGGAAAGCAGCGTCGTCATGCGCGCCACGTTGCCGGGCACCTGAGTGCCGAGGGCCAAGAGCCCAAGTCCCGTTACCGCCCCGATCGTCTCGCACAAGGCATTGACGCCTGAGGCCGTGCCGCGCTGAGAGGTGGGGAACAGCTCGCTGGCGAAGGCGCGCACCACGGTGTTGCTCGCGCTCACACAGAAGACAAAGGCGATCCAGGACGGCGCAAGGCTCCAGCCCGGACCGTTGTAGAAGACGGCGGCGAAAACCGGGAATGCGACCATCGTCACGGTCCCAATGAGGCGCCGCCCGTAGCGATCGCCCATACGGCCAGCCAAGATGTTGCCGATGATTCCGATCCCGCCGCCCACAAACACCATCACGGAATACTGCCAGGGTGCCCAGCCGTGGACGGTCCGCGTGAAGAAGCTCGTGAACTGAAAGACGGACACCGCGCCCACCGTCGACAAGAATGCAATCGCAGCGACGATCGCAAGCCGGCGGGGATGCTGACGCGCGAGGAGCACGGCGGTCGCGAGCGCCGCCGAGACACCGCCGACGCGAGGAGACGTCACGTCTTCGTGCCGCCGGGCGGCGTCCATTCGCTCAAAGCGTTGGGTCTCGTGAAGTCCCCGGCGGAAGCGAGGGAGCAACAGCAGCGGGATGATTCCGACCGCGTAGAGCGCGCGCCAGCCAAAGGGAAGCACGTCGATGGCGGCAAAGAGGGCGGCGCCGAAACCGATGCCACACGAGCCGAGCGCACCCAGCATCCCAATCGCCCAGCCGCGGTGCTGCGCCGGAACCTCTTCGGCGAGGATCACGAAGGCCACCGCCATGCCGGCCGTCATGAACGCCCGGGTTGCCATCTGGAGAGCCACGAACTGAAAGGGCGACTGCACCCACGCCGTGAGAAGCGTGCCCGTGCTACTTGCAACAAGGGATCCGAGGAAAAGGCGCCGCCGACCAATCCGGTCGGCGAAAGCCACGATGCCAAGGGCCGGCAGGGCGCCTAGGCGGATCATCATGAGGTCGGTGCCGAACTGAGACTCCGCGATCCCGAGGCTCGCCGTGATATGGGCCCAGGCCGCAGTCAGCATTGAAAAATCGTACTGCTCGAAGTAAAGCGCCAGCGATACGAGTCCCAGCGTGCGGAGCTGGGCGGGTTCGAGATCCGGGACCGAGCCGAGGAAGTGCGGGATCCAGAGCGGGCGGCGTTTTTTGGGCGGAGCGATCGTGCGGTGTGCCGCCTCCACTAAAGACCGACCGCGTATCGCGTGCGCGCGTCCTCCGCTGAAAGCATCGCGGCCTTGGCAAGCGCCGCGAGCCGAGTGCCGTCCTCGAGATCCGAACGCTCCACGCGCACCTGAAGGGCACGCGCACACGCGAAGGCGTCCGTCGACGTGTCGACCATTCTCACCTTGGTGCGCCCGGTCGTGGGATCCATCAGCGCGTCGAACGGGACCGGCACGATCCGGCCCTGTTGCCGCGTGATCAGCACGCTGCTTGCGCCCGCAAGCAGCGCGCGCACGGCGCCCACACCGAGGTCGCGCGTGTAGTCTCGATCGAAGGCGATCGGCTGGCCACAGCGCAGCTCGTAGCCCACGTCCTTGTCGCCGATCTGCACCTTCACGCCTCGCGCCGCGAGCGCGTTCGTCACCTCGGTGCGCAACACTCTGCCGAGCGGCACTTCGGCGAGGCGAACGTGGCCATGCTCGTCGCGCGGTGCATCTTTCAGCACCTCGAGTTCGCTGGGTTCGAAACGCTCTGCGATGCCCTCTGCGATGACGGCGACTCCATCCGGGCGGCCAGCGGCCAGCCGCTTCACAATCGAACCTTCGAGAATACGCACGACGTCGCCGAGTCGGATCGGGCCGGCGGGAAACTCCTCGGGGATGAGAGTGACGGTTGCACCCGCCGCTTTGCCGGCCCCAAGCGCGAGGTGCCCGGCCTTGCGCCCCATCATCACGATGAAAAACCATCGGCCCGTCGTGCGCGTGTCCTCGGCGATTCGCTCGACCACTGTGGTCGCGTGCTCACGAGCCGTCTCAAAGCCAAAGGTCGGGATGTCGCCAGGGAGCGGCAGATCGTTGTCGATGGTCTTCGGCACATGGACCACCCGGATGCGACCGGCTGCGGTGTCGGCGACTCGTTTTGCGGAGAAGGCGGTGTCGTCTCCGCCAATCGTCACGAGGTGGGTGACGCCTAGGCTGTCGAGGGCTTTCACGACGTTCGCGAGATGCTCGGGCTTCTTCGTGGGGTTGGCCCTTGAGGTGCGCAGGATGGAGCCACCTTGCAGGTGGATCCGTGAAACCTCCTCGGCACGCAGCTCCTTGACGTGGGAGGGATCCCCCTGCATCACGTGGGAGAAGCCGTCGAGGAGCCCGACCACGCGCGCGCCCGCGCGCGCCGCGGTGAGCGCCGCGGCCCCGATCACGCCGTTGATGCCGGGGGCGGGGCCGCCACCGACGACAATTCCAAAGATCGCCATAGTGAGTTCCCTTCCGCTGTTCCGGTGGGTCCGGCACTGCCATCTTAGAGCGGGGGCAAGGCGGCGCGCAGCAGCCGTTCGGCGCCCGCGGCGAGCTCCTCCACGATCACCGCGGCCGGCTGTATGGCGCAGACCTGGCCGACGGACTCGCCGGCATAGAGCGCCATCGCTTGAATCTCTCCCGTCGTCGTCCGCGTCGGGCAAGGCACCCCAAACCGAGGGACCGCGATCCGCCGGCCCCCGGCGATCTCGATCTCCCCTGTCACGTCCTTTGGAAACGCGCGCGCCGCTTCCACGCATGAGCGCAGCACGCGATGCGTTGCATTGGGCCACATGACCGAGAACGTGTCGGTCAGCACCGTGTCTTCGGCCCCGGCCTCAACGAGAGCCTTCACGTAGGCGGGGTGCGCACCCGACTCTCGGGCCGTGACAAAGCGGGTCCCGACCCGCACTGCCGCCGCGCCCGCAGCGAGCACGGCTGCCATGGCACGCGGCGTTGCGATCCCGCCGGCGGCGACCACGGGCACCGACAGGGATCCGAGCACCGAATCGAGCAGCGAGAGCAAACCGAGCCGACCCCTCACGTGCCCTCCGGCTTCCTGGCCCTGCGCCACCACGAAGTCGCAGCCCGCGCCGGCCGCAGCGCGCGCTTCGTCGACGGACCCCACCTGCCACGCCGCGAGGGCGCCGCCCGCGTGCACCTCCGACACGAGCGTGGAGTCGGGCTCGCCCCAGAAAAACTCAACCACCCGTGCCGCCCGCGCCGCGATGCCGACGCATTCACGCTGCTCCAAGAATGGAAGGAGAAAGCTCACGCCAAATGGCCCGCGCGTGGCGCTGCGCATCGCCGCCAGCATTTGTGCGAGGGCCGCTGGCGGAACGAGAGTCGCCGTCAACATGCCGAGCGCCCCCGCCTGGGTCACGGCGAGGGCAAGCTCTCGGGTTGCAACCCCTCCCATCCCCGCCTGCTGAATCGGGGTCTTGCATCCGACGAGCCGCGTGAAACGGGTATCGAGCACGCCTCTAGCGGCCGCGCAGGCCGCGCAGCAGCGCTGTCTTCCACCCGCCGACGCTGCCGAGGCGATCCAAGGGAAACTCCTCCGCCGGCTCTTCCCGGCGCGGGCCCCCGACGCCGCCGAGACCGAGGTCCACGAGCACCTCGTCGGCAAACGCGCGCATCTGGCGGTGGACGATCGTTCCTTGGGCGTGGTGCAGGATCGAGAGCGGGCGGCCATGCCCAGAGTTCAGCGCTTCGACGCGCGGGCTGCGCGAGAGGTAAGACGCATAACGCGCCCAGCCGCGCCGCGCGATCTCGGCTTCGAGAACCGCCCTTAGATCCTGACGCGGATCATCCACGTGGGTGCGTGCATCCACGAGGGTTAACAGGATGCGCGCCCGCGCGGCGCGGTCGCTGCGCTCAAGGATCGCATAGACCTTGCCCGCCTCTTCCAGGGACGCCCAGTCTGCGACGGGGAGGACGATGCGATCCGCAGCATGAAGGGCGTTGAGCGTGAGGGCTTCGAGGTCGCTCTTCGTGTCCAGGACGATGAGGCCGCCCCACTGCGTCCGCTCGATGATGCGGAGCAGAGTGCCCGGATCGTCTGCGCGCGCCTTCAGGCTTGCGAGGTCCGGGGGCGACGCGACGAAATGCACGCCGTACTGCCCGAGCTGGATCACGCGGTCGAAACTGCGCTCGGCCCAGGCGTGTTTTAGGTTGCCGCCGCCGGGCACGGGCGGCCGCAGCGTGAACATGCGATCGAGGGAGCCCTGGTCGTCGAGGCCGACGATGAGAACCGGCAGGTCCTCGCGCAGGGCTCGCACGTAGATTGCGAGGTTTGTGGCCACGGTGGTTTTTCCGACGCCTCCCTTGTTTGAGGCGACGGCGAGGACGCGCGGGGCATGGGCGCGCGCAGGACTGGGGGGAACGCGCTCGGACACGGCACCGAGGATAGGCATCGGGTAGGATTGCGGCCATCATGCCGGCGGTCGCCCTGATTCCCGCCCGCTATCAGGCCTCGCGGTTCCCGGGAAAGCCGCTTGCGTCCATCGCCGGAGTGCCGATGCTGCGCCGCGTGGTCGAGGGTGCGCGCGCTGCAAAGCGCGTGCGCGAGGTGATCGTTGCGACCGACGATCCCCGCATCGCCGAAGCCTGCGCCGCCTTCGGCGCAACCTGCCGAATGACCTCGCGCGCACACGCCACGGGCACAGACCGCATCGCCGAAGTCGCCGCCGGGCTCTCCGACGACGTGATCGTGAACGTGCAAGGCGACGAGCCGCTGATCGAGGGCTTCGTGATCGACGCCCTCGTCGAGGCCTTGGACGCGGACCCCGAGGTTCCGATGGCCACGGTCGCCCACCCGGCGGAACCGGCTGCACGCGAAGACCCAAATCGCGTGAAGGTGGTGGTGGACCAGCGCGGCCGTGCCCTTTACTTCTCGCGCAGCCCGATTCCCGCGCGCCGTAACGGAGTCGCAGGTCCCCCGCCGACCTTGCAGCACGCGGGGCTTTACGCCTACCGGCGCCCATTCCTCATGCAGCTCGTACAGCTCGCGCAGACCCCTCTCGAGCAGTGGGAGGCGCTGGAGCAGCTGCGTGCGCTGGAGCATGGTTTCGCGATCCGCGTCGCGGTCGTCGAAGGTTGGCGCAGCCAGCCGGTGGACGTGCCGCAGGATGTGGAGCGGGTGGAGGCGCATCTGCGCGAGGCGGGGCGGTGCTAACCGCCGCGGTTCTCGGCTTCCTGCTCGGGCTTCGCCACGCGAGCGATCCTGATCACGTAGTCGCAATCTCCACGATCGTGGCCCGTCACCGCAGCGCGTGGGCTGCGTCTCGCGTCGGTGTCGCGTGGGGCCTCGGCCACAGCCTGACCATCGTCGCCGTGGGAGGCGCAGTGGTGGTCCTCGGACTCGCCTTGCCTCCGCGCCTTGGGCTTGGGCTCGAGCTCCTGGTGGGGATCGTGCTGGTGGCCCTCGGCGTCTCGAACCTGCGCAGCTTGAGGACGGGCGGGCGGGCGCACGCCGCCTCTCCTGACCACGGGCGTGGCGCGCCCCTCGGCCCGCTTCGCCGCGCCTTCTTCGTGGGCCTCGTCCACGGCCTCGCCGGCAGCGCGGCGGTTGCGATCCTCGCGCTCGCGGCCATGCCGGGACCTCCCGCGGCCATCGTGTATCTCGCGATCTTCAGCCTCGGCACCATCGTAGGGATGGTCGCCATCTCCCTCGGCGTCGGCGCACCCCTCGCCCTTGCGAGCGGGCGCTCTCGCGCGCAGCGCTGGATCGTCGCAGGGAGCGGAGCCGTGTCCCTTGGACTCGGGCTCTGGCTCGTCTGGAAGATCGGGGTCGTCGAGGGAGTTCTGCTTTGAGGGAGGATGCCATGCACTCCGACACCGTGCTTGTGGAACACGACGGGGGCGTCGCCACCGTCGCCATGAACCGGCCCGACGCGATGAACGCGCTCAGCAACGAGATGCTGGCTGCCCTCCCGGAACGCTTGCGCGAGCTCGCGAGTGACCCCGACGTGCGCTGCGTCGTTCTGACCGGTACCGGCGAGCGGGCATTTTCTGCGGGTGGCGACGTAAAGGACATGGCTGCGCGGGGGCCCGCAGCGGGTCCTGTGGGAAGCGAGCGCAAGGAACCGCGCCCGTGGGAGGACGCGGTCGATCGGCTGGGCTTGGCGCAAGAGGCTTCCTGGCTCCTCCACACGATGCCCAAGCCGACCCTTGCGGCCATCAATGGGGCCTGCGCGGGCGCGTCCCTGTCGATGGCGCTGGCCTGCGACCTGCGCATCGCCTCCGACCACGCCGTCCTGCTCACAGCATTCGCGAAGATCGGGTACTCGGGTGATTTCGGCGGGAGCTGGTTCATGACCCAGATCGTCGGCACGGCCAAAGCGCGTGAACTCTACTTCCTCGGTGAGCGCCTCGACGCGGCCGAGGCCCTGCGGATCGGACTTGTGAACTGGGTGGCTCCGCGGGAGAAGTTCCGCGAGGAGGCCCGGTCACTGGCCGCTCGCATCGCCGCCGGGCCTCCCCTTGCCCACCGTTACATGAAGCGCAATTTGAACTTCGCACTCACGGGGGACCCGCACACCGCATTGCGTCTCGAAGCCGAGGGCATGATTCGCACCGGTCAGACCGAAGACTTTAAAGCCGCGGCCCGCGCGTTTCTGGAGAAGAAAACGCCGACCTTCAAAGGACGCTGATCCTGCAGGAGGGGCGCCGAGCGGCAGGTCGCCCGGCGGCCCTGGCCCTGCTCTTTCTTGTCTCCGGCGCCGGGGCCTTGATCGCGGAGACCACGTGGATGCGCTGGTTCCGCGAGCTCTTCGGGGCGACCGCACCCGCTGCTTCCGCCACCCTCGTGGGCTTCCTCGGCGGCCATGCCGTCGGCGCGGCGCTGGCTGCGCGGCTCGTGCCTCGCTTCCGGCGCCCGCTCCGGGCGTATGGGCGTCTTGAGCTCGGGGCAGCCTTGGGAACGCTGCTCGTCCCGCTCCTCCTCGCCCTGTGCGAGCGCGCGACCCGGGGGTCCTACGACGCGCTCCGCGCCACGCCGTTGCTGCTGCTTTCTCTGCGTTTTGGAATCGCGCTCTTGGCGACACTTCCTGCGGCGCTGTGCTTTGGAGCAACGCTTCCCGCTGTTGGCGCGGCGGTTTTGAATGACATTCGGCGCCTTGGCGCGGTCGGCTCGGCGCTCTACGCCGCCAATACGCTCGGCGCCGCTGCGGGAACCGCGCTTGCCGCGTTCTTTCTCCCCGACTGGATCGGTGTGCGCGCAAGCTACGCGGTGGCCGCTGCGCTCTCCGCCTGCGCAGGCGTTGGCGCGCTCGCTCTCGCGCGCGGTGAGCGCGATCTCGGGGCCGCCCCGGTGCCTTCGGCGGCGGCCTCCGTCCCCTCGAGTCCGCCGCCGCGCGCACGGGCCGCGGGCTGGGGCTCGCCGCGCGGCCAGGCTGCGCTCGCGACCCTCTCCGGTGTCGGTACCTTCGCGGCTCAGGTGCTGCTCGTCGAAGCCTTCGCCCAGATTTTCAATGGCTCGGTCTATGCCTTCGGAGCGGTGCTCTTTGTCGTCCTCCTGACGCTCGCCGCAGGCGCTGGGGCGATCGCGCTGATCGAGCGCCGGGCGCTCATCGATCCGCGCACTCTCCTCGGCGGAGCGCTTGCCCTGGCTGCCCTGGGCTTCCTGGCCTTCCCAGCTCAGCTCTCCCGCGCGACCGATGGCTTCGCCTATTTCGGCACGGACCAGCCGTGGCCGGGCTACCTGCTCGGGGCACTTGCCACCACGTTCGAGACCGCGGGGTTGCCGCTCTTCGCCGCTGGGCTCGTCTTCCCCCTCACTTTCGCGCTCGCCGCCCGGGCGCGGCGGGAGGGCGCTGGCGACGCGAGTGTGGGTTCACGCCTCGGCCACCTTCTCGTGGCAAACACCCTGGGCTCCATCGCCGGGGCGCTTGTCGCGCCCTTTGTGCTCCTGCCGACGGGGGGCCCGTGGTCGTCTTTCATTCTGCTGGCTGGGCTCTATGCGCTCCCCGCGATCGCGCTCCCCGACGCAACGGCCGGGCGACGCGTCGCCCGCGATGCGCTCTTCGTTCTCGGCTGGCTCCTCGTGCTCGGCTTCGCGAGCCCCGTGGGCTTGCCCCTGGCTCGCCTCGAGCGCGGAGAAACCCTCGCGTTCGCCGAGACCAGCGCGGCCGGCGTGGTCGCCGTCGTCGACCGAAGCGATGGGCGGGTCCTGCGCACGGACAACTTCTCCGTGCTCGGCGGCACTCGGGAGAAGGTGCATGAGGAGCGCGAGGGACACCTCGCCCTGCTGCTCGCGCCGAGCGCCCGGCGCGTCGCGTATGTGGGATCTGCCACCGGCATTAGCGCCGGTGCGACCCTCGCCCACCCGATCTCCCGCTTACATCTGGTGGAGATCGTGCCCGGCGTGGCCGGCGCCGCACGGCTTTTCTTCGCGGACGCAAACCGCGGGGTCTACGAGGACCGGAGGACGCAGGTCGTGCTCGACGACGCAAGAAACTTCCTGCGGGCGACCAAGGAGCAGTTCGATCTCGTGATCGCAGACCTCTTCGTTCCCTGGCGTGCGGGAACAGGGTCGCTCTACACCCGAGAGCACTTCGACGCCGTGCGGGAGCACCTCGCACCCGACGGCGTCTTCTGCCAGTGGCTTCCCCTCTACCAGCTGAGCCGGGGAGAGCTCGAGACCATCACCGCAACCTTTCTCGACGCCTTCCCCCACACAGCCCTTTTCCGGGGCGACTTCTACGGCGGCTTCCCGATCGCCGCGCTGGTCGGCTTTCGCGGTCACGTGCCCTCGGCGGAGGAGGTGGGCTCCGCAGCGCTTCGCCTCGCCGCCGCGGGCGAGGCGGACCGCTGGGTCACCGATCCAGCGGGCCCCTTCGCGCTGTACGTGGGACCCCTCGCCCCCATCGCTCCTTCCCTTGCGCAGGTCCCGCGCAACAGCGACGACCGGCCGCGGATCGAGTTCCTGGCCGCCCGAAGCCACTCCGGCGGCGCACGCGGGAAGAGCGAACCCCTGGTCGGGCTCGCATGGTCGCACTTTGAGGACGCCGTACGCGGCGCGGCACGGCGCACGGGGGATGAGCTCTTCCCGGAGCTCCCGCCCGAGGCACGTCGCGCGTCGGAGGGTGGGGCCTTGCTCCAACGGGCGGGAGCCCTTTGGGTCGCCGGGCGCTTCGACGACGCGGGAGGCGCCCTTGCCGAGGCGAGTGCGCTGATTCCAGCGCGGCTCCTCTCCGAGGCATCGGCCGATCCCACGGCAGCGGAGGTGTGGGGGAAGTGAAACCTCGCCCTTTTTGGGGGGTCACGGCTGTGCGGCCCCCTGGTCCGCGGCTCCGCCCTTTTCCTTTCGAGGGAGCTCCCCGCGGGTGCGTACAATACATTAAGAATGCATGAAGGCTGGCTCTCGGGCCTCGTGCAAAAACGAATCTAATTCGGTCCCCTGCCGCCCAACTCTCAGGGGCGGATCCTCCGTCCCTCGAAAAGGAGTCCTCGTGAAGAAGCTTCTCACGGCATTTGCATTCGGAGCACTGATCGCCGGGGTTGCGGGGTTCGTGACCTCGCCGGCCCTCGCGGCGGACACGGGCACAAGCTCGGGCAGCGCGGCCGCCCCGGATACGGGCACGGCCAAGACCAAGCATAAGCACCACAAGAGCTCGCATCACCACAAGAAGTCGACCGAGAGCGGTACGAGCTCGGGCACGACGGGCGGCGCGTCGGGCGGCATGGCCCCCACGACACCGTCGAAGTAACGGTGCCACCTGCCGCCGCACTCCGGGCTCCGCGGGCCTGGAGTGCGGCGGACTGCGTTCCCCGGCGCAGCTAGTGAATCCGCTTTTCCCGCCCCGCCCACTCTTTTTCGCGCAGACGGAACTTCTGAATCTTGCCGGTCGAGGTCTTCGGCAGCTCTCCGAACTCGACGCTCTTCGGGCACTTAAAGTGGGCCAGACGCTCGCGACAGAAAGCGATGATCTCGTCCTTCGAAGCCTGCGCTCCGGGCTTGAGTGAGACGAAGGCCTTCGGAACTTCGCCCCATTTCTCGTCGGGAACCGCCACGACTGCGCATTCCAGAACCGCCGGGTGCTTCACCACGGTGTGTTCGACTTCGATCGTCGAAATATTCTCGCCCCCACTGATGATGATGTCCTTCTTGCGGTCCTTGAGCTCGATATAGCCATCCGGGTGCACCACCCCGAGGTCCCCGGAGTGGAACCAGCCGCCCTCGAAGGCGCGCGCGGTGGCCTGCGGATCGTCGTAGTAGCCCTTCATCACGTTGTTTCCGCGCATCACGACCTCACCCATCGTCGCCGCATCGGCCGCGACGTCGCGCATGGCATCGTCGACGACGCGCAGATGCGTCGAGGTGAGATACGGTACGCCTTGCCGCGCCAGCATTCGTGCGCGTCCCTCGACGTCGAGCCGTTCCCAGCCCGGTTGCAGCTCGCACACCACGTGCGGGCCGTAGGTCTCCGTCAGGCCATAAATGTGCGCAACGCGCACGCCCAGCTGCTCCATTCGGGCAAGCAGCGTCGGGGAGGGCGGCGCACCTCCGGTCGCGACGCGGATCTCGGGGTCGAAACGCACGCCCTGGGCTGCCGGATGCTCGGCGATCATCAGCAAGACCGTCGGTGCACCATTGAAGTGCGTGACGCGGTGCTGGCGGATCAGCTTCAAAATCTCCGCCGGATCGACGCGCCGGAGCAGCACGTGCGTGGCTCCAGCGCCCGTCACGGCCCACGGAAAGCACCAACCGTTGCAATGGAAGAGCGGCAGCGTCCAGAGGTAGACCGAGTCGCGCCCGAGTCCATGCACCACGATCTCGCCGAGCGCGTTCAGCATCGCGCCGCGGTGCGTGTACATAACGCCCTTGGGCCGGCCCGTCGTACCGGAGGTGTAGTTGATCGAGGTGAGGCGCTCCTCATCGTCGATGCAGTTCACGACCGGCAGGACGGGGGCACCCGCCACAAACTCTGCAAAGCTCGGCCCCGCGAGCGGCGTACCACGGACCCCCGCCACGGGGTCCTCGACGTTCACGAGCAGGGGCCTTGCGGCGAGCTGCGCGTCCCGAACGGCGGGCGCGAGCTCGGGATCCGCCAGCACGACCTTGGCTCCGCAGTGGTTCAGGATGTAGCCGACCTCATCGGCATTGAGACGGGTGTTGATGGCGACAAGGCTCGCCTTGGCCAGCAGCACCGCGAAATGTGCGACCAGAAGTTCGGGCACGTTCGGCGCGAGAAACGCGACCCGGTCGCCCGGCCCTACGCCGGCGCGCAGGAGCGCCCCTGCGAAGCGGCCGACCTCCGCGCCGAAGGCGGACCAGGTCTCGCGGCGATCGCCATAGATGAGCGCGGTCTTTTCGGGGAAGACGCGGAGTGTGCGCTCGAGAAGGGCGAGCGGAGAGAGCGGGTCGAGGTGAACGGGCAAGGTCATAGAAATCCCCCGATGCGGCGCGCATTATAGGCGCGCAGGTCCGTGAAGATCGCGCGCCGCGAAAAAAGGCCCGGACAAGGCCCAGGAGGCAGAGTGGGGAAGCGCTGGCTCGTGAAGACCGAGCCCTCGGAATACAGCTTCTCCGACCTCTTGCGCGACGAGCGCACGCGCTGGGACGGCGTCGCGAACCCGCTGGCGCGCAAAAACCTCGCCGCCATGGCACGCGGCGACGAGGTGCTCGTCTATCACACCGGCAGCGAGAAGGCGGTCGTCGGAACCGCACGCGTTGCGGCAGCGGCCGGCGGCGAGGTGGAGCTCGCGGCAGGCGCGGCCTTATCCCGGCCGGTGGCGCTGGCTGAGCTCAAGTCCGACCAAGGGCTCGCGGGCTGGGAGCTCGTGCGGCTGCCGCGCCTTTCCGTTCTCCCCGTCACGGAGGGGCAGTGGGCGGCGGTGATGTCGAAGGCCAAGAAGTCGCCGCAGACCTGAGCCGAGCTTTCCGCGCAAGCCGAGCTCCGGACCGCAAAATCCGGACAGCAAAAACCCCGGGAGTAGACGCGAGGCCTTGGCTTCGCGTCCCGTGGGCGGCTACGGCGTCCGCGCTCCCGGGGTCGGTGGCGCTGGGAACCTGCGTCCCCCGCTGCACCGAGACGAAACTAGGATTCGGTGCGTTGGCAGTCCTAGGACGCCGCCACCTCACTCACCGTAGGGGAACATTTCGACACCGAATCACCTCCATCTCGGCATTGGGGTACACCCAGCGAGCCCCAGCGCCCGCTTCCGGGTCCCGGGTCACGGTGGTCGCCGAATACCGCCGCTCCCGGGTCGCCCCGCCCGGATGCCCGCGCGACCCTTGCGGGTCACCGCGTCGTCCAGCGCGAGACTTGGGGATGAGTGAGATCCCCTCAGGCTCATCCACCGTATCGGACAGTGCGCGCGCGGTCTAGAGGCCCCGCTTCGCGCGGCCCGAACGACCCGCCGGTACACTCGTCCGCATGAGCGAGAGCCCAGCAAAACACGAGCAGATCGCCACCCTCCTCGTTTCCTGCCCGGACCGGCGCGGCCTCGTGGCCGCCCTGGCACAGCTGCTCTACGGCCACGGGGCAAACATCCTCGACTCTGCCCAGCACATCGATGCCACCGAGGGCCAGTTCTTCCAACGCATCCGCTTCGATCTCGCCGAGCTCCACGGCGACCGGGTGAGCCTCGAGGCAGGGATCCGCGAAGTGGCCGAGCGCTTCTCGATGAACTGGCGTCTGTCCTATGCCGCCGGCGAAAAGCGCGTGGCGATTTTCGTCTCACGCTACGACCATTGCCTGTACGACCTTCTGCTGCGCCATCGCGCGGGCGAGCTGCCGTGCCGCATCCCGATGATCGTGAGCAATCACCCCGATCTAAAGCCCGTGGCCGAGCAGTTCGGGGTCGACTATCGCGTCTTCCCCAAGACCAAGGAGACCAAGCACTCCCAGGAGAAGCGCGAGCTTGATCTCTTGCGAGAGCTGCGGATCGATCTTGTCGTGCTCGCGCGCTACATGCAGGTGCTCTCCGACGACTTCGTTCGGGGCCTGCCCGGACGGATCATCAACATCCATCATTCCTTCCTGCCCGCCTTCGTCGGGGGAAAGCCCTATCACCAGGCCCATGCACGGGGCGTGAAGCTCATCGGGGCCACCGCGCACTACGCGACGACCGACCTCGATGAGGGGCCGATCATCGAACAAGACGTGATTCGCGCCTACCACCGGGACTCGATCGAGGATCTGGTTCGCAAAGGTCGCGACGTGGAGAAGACGGTCCTCGCGCGCGCCGTCCGCTGGCATCTCGAAGATCGCATTCTGGTGTATGGGAACAAGACGGTGGTCTTCGAGTGATCCCGCGCGCGGTCCTGCTCGGCCTGATGCTCCTGGTTTCGCTGGTCGGCGCGATCACCCTTTGCGCCCGCCAGAGGGTGCGCAGCGCCGTCGCCGCTGTTGCGGCGCTCGATCCGCGAAGCTTCAAGACGCTCTCGCTGGTTGTCGTGGGCTCGGGAGGCGCCCACGAGAACCCTGAGCGCCGCGGGCCGTGCATCGCCGTCGGCTTCGGGCCGCGGATCGTGCTGGTCGACGCGGGGCGCGCCGCGGCCGAGGGACTGCGCGCCGCGGGGATCCCGGTGGACCAGCCGGACACGGTCTACCTCACGAGTCTCTTGCCGGAAAATGCACTCGGCCTCGACGACGTCTTGCTCACGGGCTGGCTTGCGCCCCGCAAAAGGCCCCTGCGCCTCATCGGTCCCGAAGGAACGCGTGAGTTCGCCGCGTCGCTCGAGCGCGCCTACGCGCGGGGTGCGGGAGCCCTCGCGGAGGGTCTCGCTCTCCCGCCAGAGGGCGGGCGCTTCGAGGTGCTTGAGATCGGGGACGGCTTCAGCGAGGAGCGCGACGGCCTCACCGTGCGTGCAGCGCTGCTCCCGGGCGGCCCGCTTCCCGCCTTGGCCTACCGCGCCGAGGCGGGGGGACGGGCCGCCGTCATCTCCGGCACGGGTTTCGGGGACGAGGCTGTGGTCGGCCTCGCGCGGGGTGCCGCTGTGCTCGTGCACGAAGCCCTCCACCGCCCGTCCCTCGACGCCGCGATCGAGGCGGGCGGCGAGGAAGGCGAGCGGCTGCGACGGGAAGGAGAGCTGCACACCTCCCTCGAAACGGTCGGCGTGCTCGCGAACCGCGCGGGCGTTCGCACCCTCGTGCTCGTGCGACTGCGGCCGCCCCCGCTTTTCGCGTGGCAGTTCCAGCACGCGGTGGGCGCGAGCTTTGGCGGCGAGGTGATCGTCGCCTCCGACGGCGACGAGATCACACGCTGACCTCAGGGTTGTCGGGTGTCGCCGAAGGCGGATGCTGCGGCGGCGGCAGCGGGGGCTCCTCCTCCGGAGGAGGAGCCGGGCGGTCGTCGCGGCTGCGCTCTCCGGTAAAGCGTCGGCGCTGCTCAGCGAAGTAGGGCTGTTCCGGGCGCAGGGCGATGGCTTCGTCAATCGTCTCCACGGCGTCTTCGGAGCGGCCCGCCGCGAATTGCGACTCCGCCAGTGTGTCGAGCAGATTCGGGTCCTGGTGGTCTGTGGCCTCCACCGCACGCTGGGCGAGGCGTACAGCCACTCCGACCTGCTCTTCGGTCGGGCGTTTGCTCGTGACGATCATCCACGCCGTGTTGTTCAGGAGCAGCGGCGAGACGTCGGTGAGCTGCAGCAGTCGCGACCCGCGGCGAGCCAGCAGATTGGCATCCCCCCCCACCTCTCGCGCCACGGCGGCAATCGAAAACAGCACGCACAGGCCGAGCGCTGCATTGGCGAGGGTGAGCCAGGGCCGCGCAGGCTCGCGCCGCAGCGCCGAAGGGGCGACTGCGGCGGCCGCGGCAGTCCCCATCACAAAGCCTCCCAGATGGGCTGCGCCGGCGATGCCCGGGTAGACGACGGATCCAGCTGCCGCGAAGGCGAGCAGCGCGAGGAGCAGCCGGCGAGGGATACGCCAGGTCGCCGGCAAGCGGTCCGCGCAGCGGATCTCGAGCCAAAGCGCTGCTCCCAAAAGCCCGAGGGCGATCCCGGAGGCGCCGAGCGCCTGCTCGTAACCCGTGGCGAGAGACGCACCCATGGCACCAAGGGCCGAGGCGCCCATCACGAAAGCCGTGCGCGCCGCCCCCAGCGCAACCTCGACCAGGCTGCCAAGACCGACGATGAAGAGGAGGTTCGCGACAAGATGGTGGACATCGGCATGGAGCAGGTTGGCGGTGAGGACGCGCCAGAACTCCCCCGCCCGGAAGAGCGTCGTGCTGAAGATGCCGGCGAGCGCAAGATCAGGATCGAACCGGCGCTGGAGCCCGTACACCAGGATGCAGGCCACGGCGACGACGAGGGTTGCGCGCACGCGGGCGGGCGAGCGCGAGAGCCGATCCAGGTCGGCCATGCGGGCGAGCTGCTCGGCGCCGCCGGGTTCGCGGCCGATCCGCTCGGCAAGGGCGCGCTGGAGCCGCTCCGGGCCTTGTGGATCGACGAAGAGGGTGCGGGGAAAGCGGTAGACGGAGCTGCGCGTCCCCATGCGCAAGGCGCGTCCCGTATCGATCAGCTGCGTGATGTCCGGGTACGAAGTGAAACTCTCACCCGAGAACTGACTTGGGTGGCGAACGCCGGTCGCGTGGAGTGAAACGACTCCGCGCCCGCGCCGCAGCGCGAACGTCTCAGGCGCGGCCGAGAGCAGCGAGGGAGCGCTCACCTCCAAGAGACTAGCAGGGCCCCGAAGACCCGAGATCTGCGCGCTCCGCAGCCGCGTTCGCGGCGCATTAGCGCTGGCTTGGGACGGCCAGCGCTGGAACGACGCGGGTAAAGACGAGATAGACCAAGCTGAAGGCGCCGAGGAAGCCCGCTGCGATCCCAAACTGAATGGGCCCGACCCAGGATCCCCCATCATTCGGTGCAAGGGAAGGCCACACCAAGAGGTTTCGCTCGAGCCAGAAGCCCAGCACGCTCACAAAACCCACGCCACCAAGGATCCATGGGGTCTTTTTCGGCCGCTCCCCGAGCAGCACCCAGAAGGGGATGATCCAGCAGCACGCCCAGACCACCATCGAGAGCCAGCCGTAGGGTGCGGCACTCATGCGCGCCCAGGAGAAGTTCCAGTACCAGCCGGCGTTGCCTTGCTCGGTGATGAACTGCGGACCCAGGCGCGCCTCGAAGAACTGCGTCTCCTCGGGCAGGTTGCCGTACCAGGTCACGAGGTACTGCGACCAAAACAGATACATCCAGAAGATCGAGAAGGCGAAGATCATCTTCCCGAGGTCGTGCATGCGCGCCTTGGTGATCTCGCCTTGGAGTCCAGGGGCGTTGCGGTGGAGCACCGAAAGCAGGGCCGTCGCCGAGATCGCGGACAAGAAGGCCCCCCAGCTAAAGTAGGCGCCAAACAGGTTTGCGTACCAGGTCGGAGTGAGCGACATCACCTGGTCGAAGGCCAGGAAGCTAAAGCCGAAGGCAAAGAGCAGAATCAGACCCGGGGCGATGCGCCTTGTCGCAGCCGCGGAGCGCTCGAGTTCCTCCGCATCCCCGCGCCAGCCCGCGGTCCACCATTCGAACATGCTGCGTGCGCGGCCCTGCGCGGTTGCGGCGACGCCGTAGAGCGTCGGGCGGATGGAGTGATAGAGGTACACCGTCGTGAGGATCGCGAGGATCCCGAGGATCCCGAGGTCCAGCGCGGCCACACGCGGCACGTTGAGCCACTTCGCCTTCGACGCGATGGGCTCGGCGATCCACGGATAGATGTGGTGGCGACCGAGAAAGTCGAAGACGCCCAGCACAAATGAGATCGGCACCCACGCGGCGAGGCCCTCGGCAATGCGGCGCACGGGCCCGGGCCACTGGGCGCCCACCGTGACCAGCATGCACGAGATGACGGCCCCCCCCTGCGCGAGCCCTGCAAAGAAGAGGTAGTTCACATGGAAGGCGCGCCACGCGCTCGCCGGGTTGTGCGCGAGCCCCACGACAAAGGCCAGAGCGCCGACCGCTGCGAGTGCGCCCGCCAGGATGGCGAGGCCACCCGACAGCCCGCGCGGATGGGCCCGCTCGACCGGCGCGTGGCCTGCACTCGAGGTCACGGCTTGCCTCCCCTCTGGTCCAGGTACCGCACGTAGTTCACGATGTCCCAGCGATCCTGGGCCGGAATGCGGCCGTAGCTCGGCATGCGACGTCGGCCTTGGTGGATGGTGGTGTAGATATGCCCGTCGCTGCGGGCCTTCACCACGCCGACCAGGGGAAGCACCCCGACAAACACCTTGGCGACCGGACCGTCCGCAAGGCCCGTCGTCCCGTGGCACGGCGCGCAAAACGTCTCGTACTGCACTTTCCCGTTCTGGAGAGACTTGAAGTCCCCAGGCGTCGGGTTCACCAGGGCGTTTGCGTCTGCGTCGCTTCCCACCGTGCCCGGAGGGTTCGGCGTCAGCACCCACGGATCGACCTCAGAAAGGCGCGGGTCACCTCCGCCAAGGGGGACCGTGCCTTCGGGGGGCGTGAATCCCTGCGGATGGTCGGGGATGCCCGTGTACTCGAACGCCTGAACGCTCGGCTGCCGCTTCATCTGCGGGAACCACGCCTGCGACCATTGCTCCCAGCAGCCGGTCGTTGCAAAGGCGAGGAAGGCCCCTCCGACCGCGCACCGCAGAAGAGAGCGGCTACGGCTCGACAAGGCTCACCTCCTTGGCGTTGAAGGCGCGCAGCAAGGCGTCCACCTCGACCACGTCGCGCTCCTTGCACCGGACCGTGAGGCCAAAGTCCTCGGCGGAGAAGCGGGCGCTGTAGCCGGCGTCGTTTTTTCCGAACTTTCCGTGCGGGAGCCCCGCGTGCACGGCAAGTCCAACGAGCGTGAGGAGTCCGCCGAACAGGATCGTGAGCTCGAAGCCAATGACGACGTAGGGGGGGATCGACGCGAGTGCCTTCCCGCCTACGACGATTGGCCAGTCCAAGGACATCCAGATCGTCATCGCAAAGCCCGTAGTGACACCGGCGAGGCCTCCGATCAGCGTCCAGAGGCGCACGCGACTCGGCGGGTCAATGAGGGCGTTCTCGACTTCCGGAAACGGGGCCGGGGAGAAGACGTCGAGATCTTCGTAGCCGCGGTTGCGCAGCCGACCAATGACCTCCACCACCCTGTGCGGAGTCTCGAACACGCCGAGCAGGAGCGGCATCAGTGCGCCCCCTCGGGCGCGTGGCTCTTTCGGTGGATCGCGAGCTCCTTCATCTCCGACACCGCGATCACCGGGAAGAGCTTGATGAAAATCACGAAGAACATGGCGAAGAACGCGAAGCTCCCCGCGAGGATCATGAGCTCCGCGGGACGGGGCGTGTAGATGCCCCACACGGCTGGGTCGTACTCGTGCGAGAGACCGATCACGATGATGACGTAGCGCTCGAACCACATTCCGATGTTGACGAAGATCGACACTGCAAAGAGAGTCGGGACGTGGGTCCGTACGCGCTTGAACCACAGGAGCTGAGGGATCATCGTGTTGCAGACCAGCATCGTCCAGGTCGAGATCCAATAGGGCCCGAACACGCGATACCACCAGGCCGTCTGCTCAAACTCGTTGCCGCTGTACCAAGCGATGAAGAACTCCATGACGTAGGAGTACCCGACGATCAGCGAGGTCAGCAGGATGAACTTCCCCATATTGTCGAAGTGGTAGTCGGTGATGTAGGCCTCGAGTCCGAAGATGCGCCGCACGGGAATCATCATGGTGAGCACCATGGCGAACCCGGAGAAGATGGCACCGGCCACGAAATAGGGCGCAAAGATCGTGGCGTGCCAGGTGGGCACGATCGACATCGCGAAGTCCCAGGACACGACGCTGTGCACGGAAAGCACAAGAGGGGTGCAAAGACCCGAGAGGTGCAGCACCGTCCGATTCCAGGCCTTCCACTGATTGGACTTTCCCTGCCAGCCGAGGGCGAGGGCGGTGTAGAGGAGTTTCCGCCAGCCTGTGGACCGATCCCGCGCGATCGCGAAGTCGGGGATGAGTCCCACGAACAGAAAGAGAGCGGAGATGGTGCCGTAGGTGGAGATCGCAAACGTGTCCCACACCAGCGGGCTCTTGAAATTGACCCAAAGACCGCGCTGGTTCGGGTAGGGAAGGATGAAATAGGACTTCCAGATCCGCCCGACGTGGATGCCGAGGAACTGCGCCGCCGTGAGCACGGCGAACACGGTCATGGCTTCGGCACTGCGGTTGATGGCGTTCCGCCACTTCGAACGAAACAGGTAGAGGATGGCGGAGATCAGCGTGCCGGCGTGCGCGATACCGACCCAGAACACGAAGGTCACGATGTAGACACCCCAGAAGATGGGGTGCGCATAGCCCGCGATGCCAAGGCCCTTGTACACCTGGTAGACCCAGACCGCGCCCGCCGCATGCACGAACACCACCAAGAACCCGAGCAGCAGCCAGTACGGCATCGTCGGGCGGTCCATCACCGCCAGGATGTCGCGGTTCACCTCCGAGTCTGCGACCACAGGGATGGGGCGGATCATGTCGGCAACGGAGGCGGCAGGCGGCGGCGTCATCGGCTAGACCTCGACGGGTCCGCGGACCACCTTCGCCAGGTAGGTCGTCGCGGGGCGCGTATTGAGGACGTGCAGGGCGTGGTAGCCACGTTTCGGGTCACTTCCCTTCTTCGCGACCTGACTGTCGGCGTCCTTCAGGTTCCCGAAGGTGATGGCCTGGGTCGGGCAGGACTGAGCGCAAGCCGGGGTGACTTCTCCGTCGCGGATCAGCCGCTTTTCGTTCTTGGCGGGCTGGCGCGCGACCTCGACACGCTGCGTGCAGTAGGTGCACTTTTCCATCACGCCCTGGCAGCGCACGGTGACGTCCGGGTTGAGCATGAGCTTCATCGACTCCGGCCACTTCTCGAGGCTGTAGTCGTAGTAGTTGAAGCGGCGCACCTTGTACGGACAGTTGTTGGAGCAGTAGCGCGTGCCGATGCAGCGGTTGTACACCATCCCGTTTAGACCCTCGGGATTGTGGTACGTCGCGAAGACCGGACAGACCGGCTCGCAGGGTGCCGAGCCGCAGTGCTGGCACATCATGGGCGAGTGACGCACCTCCACGCGGCCCAGGTGCTCAAGGTCGCTGTGGGGCGGGCGCCCGCCGACAAAGTCGATGTCGCCGTTGGTCACGTAGCGCTCGATCCGAAGCCACGACATGATGCGGCCGCGAATCGATTGCTCTTCACCGACGATCGGGACGTTGTTCTCGAGATAGCAGGCGGCGACGCAGGCGCTGCAGCCCGTGCAGCGGTCCAGGTCGATGCTCATTCCCCAGCGGTACGGAGAGCCGGGCTTTGCGTCGTCGGTCGGGTTGTAGGCGATGAGCTCGCCATTGCGGCTCAGCGCCTCGGGCGGGAGTTCGACGGGCAGGGCCGCGGTCTCACCCTTTCGCGTCGCGTCTTGGACGCGCTCCTTGACCGATGCCGCAAAACCGAGCATCTCGGGATCGACAACGCTCTTGCCGGCGACGAGATCGGTGAGCACGATCGCCTCACCCAGCATGCGCTCCCGCAGATTGTCGTTGGCACCGGTGAACGCCACCCGCTCCGAGTGCCCGGCCTTGGAGAGCTTCGCCTTTGTGGTGAGCCAGGCCCTTCCGCCCGCCTCGTCGGTCGCCGCAGCGAGGAGAGAAATCACGTTCACGCCGCGCGCCGCACCTTGGCGACCGTCGCTCTCCTGTGAGGGGTGCAGCCTTATTCCCTGCGCGTCGTTTAGACCCTGGTCGATTTCGCGCGAGGCGTAGAGGCCCTGGGTGTGACCCTGACCCACGGCGAGCGCCACCACATCGTTTCGGATGCCCCCGCGCGGCACGACCGGAACCTCCGCGCGACGCTGCCCTGGCGTCTCAATCACGACGACGTCGCCGGCCACGACCCCTAGCTTCTGGGCAGTCTCGTGACTCACCTCGGCCCAGGATTGCCAGACAATCTTCATGACCGGGTCGGGAATCTCCTGGAGCCAAGGCAGGTTCGCGCCGCGCCCGTCGTAGAGCAGCGGTGAAGCAAGGGCGAGGAGCACATAGTCTCCTTCGCCCTCGAGAAGAGGCTCTGCGACCTCGAGCTTCGCGACGGCCGGTGCGAGGCTGGCGCTCGCTGTGCCCGACTTCTCGCTAAACGCTCCCCCGTGCTGCAGCGCCTGGCGGAAGTCGACGTCCGACCATGCGGCCTCGAGCAGCGTTCGGAAGCTCCCCGTTGGGATCTTCGCAGCCACCTCCGGGCCGATCGCGCGGCCCACGTCGAACAGCGCATCGACGAGCGCCTGCGTGTCCTGCAGGGGGCGGAGGGTCGGCTGCACGAGGGAACGCACTCCGGCACGCGGCTGTGAGTCGCCCCAGGATTCGAGCGGCGTGTGTTCGGGCAGAATGAGATGGGCGAGGGCAGTGGTTTCGTTCTTCGAGGAGGCGAAGGAAACGAGAAACGGCACCTTCGCGAGCGCGTCGGCGAACCCCGTGGTCGTCGGCATCGAATAGGCGGGGTTGGCACCGTGCACGAGCAGGACCGACACCTTGCCGGACTTCATGGCGTCGACGAGTGCGAGCAGTTCCTTGTAGCTCGCGCGCTTGCCGTCGCTCGGAAGTGGGAGTAGCGCGAGCGTCTTCCCGACGGCACCGGTCAGCTGATTGAGCACGAGCACCGCGGCCGTCGCGGCCCGCGCCCGGTTGCTCGCAAAGCCTCCGGCCGGCGGGAGGGAAACGGGGGCCTTCGCCTTGGCAAGCGCCTTGCCGACCCGCTCGATCGTCTTTGCATCGACGCCGGTGCGCGCGGCCGCACGCTCCGGGTCAAAGCCGTCGAGCACGCCCTGGAGCAGCGCCCGCTCCGATGCCGAACCGGCCCCGTTCTCGAGCACGACCCGCGCAAGCGCCATGGCGAGGATGCCCTCGCTCCCCGGCCGGGCGGGGATCCACTCGTCGGAACTGGAGGCGGTCATGGAGAGGCGAGGGCCGAAGTACACGAACCGCGCTCCGCCTTCGGGGTGAGCGCCAATGTCCCGGGCCTCAGCGAGCTGGCGCGCGTGTTCGACCGGGGATACCCAGGTCTCCAGAAAGTCGTTCGCAAAGGAAACGACGAGGTCCGACTTGGAGAGATCGAAGACCGGCTCTAAGGCGGCTCCGAAGACGAGCTGGGCCGCCTCCAGGAGCGCCTCGGGCGCGAAAGGCTCGTACACGATGCGTCCGCCCGCGCCGACGGCCGCAACCCACTTGTCGAGAAGTCCGCTCGCGGTCAGACCCAGATCGGAGCCGAGAAGGTAAGCACTCCCCGCGCCCCCACGCAGTTTTGTGGCGAGCAGCTCCGTCGCGTCCTTCCAGGAGATCGGCGCAAGCCTGCCATCGCTGCCGCGAAGCATCGGACCGGGGAAGCGGTCGGGGTGGTAGGTCCAGCCGATCCCCGCCTGACCGCGCGCGCAGAGCGAACCCTTGTTCACCGGGTGGCTGGGGTTGCCCTCGAGCTTGATCGGACGACCTTCCCGGGTCTTCACATGCAGCCCGCAGCCCGCAGAGCATTCGCGACACGTCGACGCGTAATAGACCGGAATTCCCGGCGTAATCACTTCTGGCTGAATGACGTAGGGAATGAGCTTCTCTACGGGATCCGAGCAGCCCGCGGCAGCGGCGGCGCCAGCGCCGACACCGACAAGCTTCAGGAAATCACGACGATCAAGCTCGGGCATTCGTTCGTCCTAGGCCTTTAGTGGTGGCAGGTGAGGCAGTCGATCGAAGCCTTGTTCTTGTTGTGGCAATTGATACACCAGCCCATTTCGAGCTTTGCCACCGGTACGCCATTCATCCAGCCGCGCTCGGGCACGAGGTACACCTTGTTCATCTCCTGCACGGGCCCATGGCAGGTCTGGCAGGCGAGTCCAGCCTGGATGTGCCGGTTGTGTCGGAACTTCACATGCTCGGGCAGGCGGTGGATCTGCTGCCACTCGATCGGCTTCTTGTCTTCCCAATACTTCTTCAAAATCTGCACTCCCTCGAGGTCGCCGCCAAACTGCGCGTGGCAGCCCATGCAGTTCTCGACGGAGGGAACGCCGGCCATGCGTGAGCGGTCGGTGCCGGTGTGACAATACAGGCACTGAATCTGGTACTGGCCGGCGTGGATCGCGTGGCTGAACGGGATGGGCTGCTTCGGACCGGGTAAGCTGTCGTCCCAGGCCAGCTTTTGGGCCTCGAGGGCCGCTTCCGAGGGCTTCGCCTGTGCGGACACCTCGCGTGCACCGGGAAGGCCGAGCACGATGGCAATCACGACGGCGAACAGAAGAAGGGGCAGTGCGATTCGATGGCCCGGGGCGGTTTCGCTCATGGGCGAGTCGAGAGCCCTTTCTGAGCAGCCGACGGCTCCCGGAGGCGCCGCGTCGAGGGGTACGAATGACGAACGGGCGCTTCATTACCTCTTCAAGCTGCACGCGTCAAGGCGGAGAAGCGTAGGCGAACGCCACTTCTGACGGACGTACCAAGGGAGAGTCAGGGAGTCGAGCTCCCGCTGCGACCGAAATCGTCCTGCAGGCGCACCACGTCGTCGAGCTCGGGCGTCGAGACCTCGACGAGCTCGGTCCGCTCTCGCGCGCTGAAGCGGTGGCGCCTGCCGACGGGGATGCGCCGATGCTCACCGGGTCCGAGCTCGAGTTCTTCGAGGCGACCGTCCGCCCCCTCGAGCTCGAGACACAAGCGGCCCCGAATCACGAAGATCGACTCGTCCTTCGTGCGGTGGTACTGGAGAGAAAGACGTTTGCCCGCCTCGATCACCAGGATTTTCCCGGCGTACCGGTCGGTGTGTGCCCAGATGAGTTCATAGCCCCAGGGCTTTTCCACACGCCGAGCCTCACCCATGCCGCTCACCCTCCGTCGCCTCGAGATGCTGCAGGAGTCCAGGGTTCAGGTCGTCCGGCGCTTCTAGCATCGCGGCATGTCCGACACCGTGCAACACGAGCAGCGTTGCGCCGTGCCCTTCATCCCCATTCTCGAGGACGCCTACCTCCTCTCGGTCGAGGACGTCCTGGCCGCCGTGCGGGAGATGGGCTGAAAGGCTGCTGCCGGCTTGGTAGACTCGGTCTTGCCCACTGGCTTGCGAGCCTCCGTGCGCGTCCACCTTTCGAGCAAAGGAGTTCCCCCCGATGGGCGAAGCCTGGATTATCGACACTGTTCGCACTCCCCGTGGCAAGGGCAAGAAGGACACCGGGGCGCTCTCTGGGGTCCACCCGCAGGAGCTGATGGCGCAGGTCTTGAACGCCACAAAAGCCCGTACGGGAATCGATCCCCGCGACGTGGAGGATGTCGTCGTGGGCTGCGTCTCCGAGGCCGGCGAGCAGGGCGGCTGCATCGCGCGCATGGCGGTCCTCGCTGCGGGCTGGCCCCATGAGGCGACGGGCGTCGTGCTCAATCGCTTCTGCGGCTCGGGTCAGCAGGCGGTCAACTTCGCCGCGATGGGCGTCATGGCCGGCCAGCAGGAACTCGTGATCGGCGGTGGCGTCGAGAGCATGTCGCGCCAGCCGATGGGAAGCGATGGAGCAGGCCTCGACGGTCACAACCGGCATCTGCGGGAGCTCCATCCCCTCGTGCCGCAGGGCATCTCGGCGGATCTCATCGCCACCCTCGAAGGCTTCTCGCGGGAGGACGTCGACCGCTTCGCCGCGCTCAGCCAAGAGCGGGCGGCGATCGCGCAGAAGGAGGGGCGCTTTGACAAGAGCCTCATCCCCGTGCGCGACCCCGACGGAAAGGTCGTGCTCGATCACGACGAACACCCGCGCGCGGGAACGACGATCGAGAGCCTCGCGAAGCTCACGCCCTCGTTCGAGGGCCTCGGCACCTACGTACAGAAGGGCGACACCCTTAGCTTCGACCAGAAGGCGAAGCAGAGGTACCCGCAGGTCAGCAAGCTGAATCACGTCCACCACGCCGGCAACTCTTCGGGCATCGTGGATGGTGCCGCGACGGTGCTGCTCGCGTCTCCGCAGTACGCAAAGAGCCATGGGCTAAGGCCCCGCGCCAGGATTCGGGCGATGGCGACGGCGGGGGATGAGCCGGTAATCATGCTGACGGCGCCGGTCCCGGCCTCGCGGCGCTGCCTTGCGAAGGCTGGGATGAGCATGAAGGACATCGACCTTGTGGAGATCAATGAGGCCTTTGCCGCGATTCCGCTGAAGGTGATCCGCGACCTCGCGATCGATCCCGACAAGGTGAACGTGAACGGCGGGGCCATCGCGCTCGGTCATCCCCTCGGCGCCACGGGCGCCATGCTAATCGGGACCGTGCTGGACGAGCTCGAGCGCCGCGACAAGACGACGGCGCTGGTCACGATGTGCATTGGAGGCGGGATGGGCATTGCGACGATCCTAGAGCGCCTCTAGAGGCCGCCATGATTGACTTCGAGCCCACCGAAGAGCAGCAGCTGATCGTCGAGACGGTTCGTCAGTTTGCGACCAACGAGATCCGCAAGGCGGCGCGCGAGGCAGACGAAGCCGCTGCCCTGCCGGCTGCGGTGCTCGAGCGGGCGCATGAGCTTGGCCTCGTATCGAGCGCCCTCCCCGAAGCGTACGGAGGCGGCGGCGCGCGAAGCGCGGTGACGGGGGCGCTCGCGGCAGAGGAGCTCGCCTACGGCGACTTGGCGATCGCGCTGGCCGTGCTCTCGCCCACACTCCTCGCCCTCCCGATCGCAGATTTTGGCAGCGAGGAGCAGAAAAAGACCTGGCTCCCGCGATTGGCCGGCGAGCGCTACCTGCCCGGCTCGCTCGCGCTTGTCGAGCCCGCCTTCCGCTTCGATCCCCGTCAACCGGCGACGACCGCCAAACGCGACGGGAAGGAGTACGTGCTGGACGGGGCGAAATGCTTCGTGCCCTGGCAGGACGGAGGGGAAGCGGTCCTCGTGATTGCCGCCGAGGACGGCGAGGCTCAAGGGTTTCTCGTGCCCCGCGGTGCACCCGGGATCTCGGTCGCACGCGAGAAGAATCTCGGCATCCGTGCGCTCCCGACGGTGGAGCTTTGGCTGCGCGGGGTACGCGTCCCGGCGTCGGCGAAGCTCGGGGGCGAGCGGGCAAAAGGGGACGTCGCAGTGCGCGAGATCGTGAACCGAGGGCGCGTCGCCCTCGCCGCGTGCGCGGTCGGAGTCGCGCGTGCGGCATTCGAGATCGCACGTGACTACGCCAAGGAGCGCCAGACTTTCGGGGCGCCGATTGCGACACGGCAGGCCATCGCATTCAAGCTGGCGGACATGGCGATCGAGATCGACGGGGCGCGCCTTCTCGCCTGGGAAGCCGCGTGGAAGATGGATGAGGGTCAGGACGCCACGCGAGAGACCACGATCGCCCGACACCAAGCGCAGCGTGTCGCTCTCGAGGTTGCCGATGGCGCGGTCCAGGTGCTGGGAGGTCACGGCTACATTCGCGAGTATCTGCCGGAGATGCACCTGCGCAATGCGCGCGGCTTCTGCACCTTCGAAGCGCTCAGTCTGGTCTGAACGGAGCACGACGAGATGGCGATTTCCTTCGAACCCGCCCCGAATACCGTCGCTGCCAAAGAGATGTACAACCGCATCGCACGCGAGCAGATGCGGCCGATTGCGCGCAAGTACGACGATCAGGAACACGAGATGCCGTGGGAGTTTGTGCGCTTCATGTGGGAGAAGGGGAGAAACCCGCCGGGCTCTTTCACGGGGCCCAGCGACGGCTTCGCGCAGGTCTGCGTCCAGGCCGAGGAGCTTTGCTGGGGGGACGCGGGGCTTTACCTGCGCATTCCGAGCCCGGCCCTTGGCGGTTCGGCGGTCGCCGCCGCCGGCACGAACGAGCAGAAGGCGAAATTTTTGACCCCCTTCCGCGAGGGCGCACCCAAATGGGGCGCCATGGCGATCACCGAGCCCGCAGCGGGTTCCGACGCCGCAGCGATCCAAACCACGGCCCAGCTGGACGGCGAGGAGTGGGTGCTGAACGGCACCAAGATTTTCTGTACCTCCGGCGAAGCGGCCTCGACGTTTGACGGAGGATTTGTCGTGGTCTGGGCGACACTCGACAAGAGCGCGGGCCGTAGCGGCATCAAGTCCTTTGTGGTGCCGGCAAAGACGCCGGGCATGAAGCTCGTGGGTCTTGAGCGCAAGCTTGGGATCCGCGCTTCGGACACGGCGACGCTGGTCTTCGAGAACTGCAGAATTCCAAAGGAGAACCTGCTCGGAAGCCCGGAGGTCAAGAAGGCCAACCCGATGCAAGCGGGCGACAAGGGGTTCAAGGGCGCCATGGCGACCTTCGACGCCAGCCGCCCCATTGTTGCGGCCATGGCCGTCGGCGTCGGACGCGCGGCGCTTGATTTCCTAAAAGAGGAGCTCGAACGCGAAGGCATCTCCATCCGCTACGACGCGCCGGCCCATGAGCGCAGCGCCATCGAACGCGATGTCATCGATATGGAGGCCGAGCTCCAAGCCGCGCGCCTTTTGACGTGGCGTGCGGCCAAGATGATGGACCATGGCAAGCGGAACAATCTTGAGGCGTCGATGGCAAAGGCGAAGGCGGGACTCGTGGTCACCAAGATCACACAGAAGGCCGTGGAGATTCTCGGCCCTCTCGGATACTCGCAGAAGCTCTTGGTCGAGAAGTGGATGCGCGATGCCAAGATCAACGACATCTACGAAGGCACCCAGCAGATCAACCAGCTCATTGTCGCGCGGCGGATCCTCGACTATTCGTCGTCGCTGCTGCGCTAGGAACGAAACCCATGCCGATTGCCTCCGACCTTCTCGAAATCCTGGTCTGCCCGGAGACGCGACAGCCGCTGCGGGTGGCACCGGGCGATCTGCTCGCCCGCCTAAATCAGCAGATCGCGGAGAAAAAGCTGCGCAACCGCGGGGGCCAGGCCGTGGCGAAGCCTATCAGCGAGGCCCTGCTGCGCGAGGATGGTCACGTCGTCTACGTCGTGGACGACGGCATCCCGGTGATGCTGGTCGAGGAATCGATCGAGGTCTAGCTCACCCAAGGGCCGGCACGATTCGCTGAAGCCGACCCCGCTTGTCTTACTGCGCAAACTCGCGGCGCTTGAGCTGTTTTACGTAGTCCGAGAGTTCGGGATCCGAGGCCACAAGGGCCGTGGTGCGCTCCTCGAACTCCGCCGCGGCTTTCGTGAGATCGGATTCGTCGATCCGGAAGCCGAGGCACTCGCACAGGTGCTTCACCAGCGCCAGCGCTCCGCGCGGATTGGGCGATGTGCTGATGTAGTGGGGCAGCCCGGCCCACAGGCTCACCACGCGCACCCCCTCTTCTTCCAAGCGCTCGGCCAAAACGCCCACGATTCCCGTCGGCCCTTGGTAGGCCGAGGGCTGCACCATGAGGCGGCCGAGCTCCTCGGTCCGCGTCGCAAAGCCCGTGACATGGACGGGGCGGGAGTAGACGACGTCGGCGAGGAAGGCACCGAGCAGCACGGCTTGGCGGATGCGCATGGAGCGCACAAGACGCAGGACGTGATCGCAGTAGCTCCGCCAGCGCAGATGCGGCTCCGCACCAATCCCGATCACGATGTCGCGCAGCGCATCCATCGCTCCGAACCGGAACTCGCTCTTCGGCCACTCAATGCGGCGCACCCCCCCGTCGAGCAGTTTCACGCACGGCCGGCGCACGGTGAAGTCGTAGAACTCCTCGGGATCGATGTCGGCAAGGGGAACGCACTGAAGCGCGTCGGACACGTAGCGCGCCGCCGAGCTCGCCGCCTCACCGGCGTCGTTCCAGCCGTCAAAGGCGAGAAGCAGCGCGGGCTCGCGCAGCGTCGGCTGCACGTGCATGCGGAGCGCATCCTGCACTGCACAAGGTTGGCACGGTCTGACCGGTCGTGACAAGGGGACCCAAGCGAGGACTTGTACTAACCCAGCTCCTCGACGATCCGAAGCAGATCGAGTGACGTCACGATGCCGACCAGGCGCCCGCGGTCCGTCACCATGAGGCGATGGATCCGCCGCTCGCGCATGATGTTCGCGGCGACAGCGACGCCTGTCTCCCGCGTCACGCTGTAGACCTCGTCGCTCATGAGCTCCGAGACCGGGGTCGAGGAGCGGTCGACCTTGAGCTCGGCGATCTCCTGATAGTCCTCGACGTCGCTATAGAATCGTCCGCTCGCGCCGGCGGTGGCGCGTTCGGAGAGATGACGGACAAGATCGCGCTGCGAAATGACGCCGATCGGACGGCCGCCGGCATCCACGACCGGCGCCCCGCTGACGCCCCGTTTCACGAGCGTCTGCTCCGCCTCCCGCACCGTCGCCTCCGGCGGTAGACACACGACATCCGGATTCATGAGCTCCGCGACGCTGCGCTTCTTTGTTCGCATGGGGGCGAGGGTTCCACAGCGAAGTGCGGTTTCGCCACGGGCCCGCGGGGCTGCGCCGTCTTCGGCGCGCTTTCGCAGGACGCCTCGGCGGTCCTAGCGTACGAAGCGGTAGCCATGCCCGCGCACCGACACGATGTGCTTGGGCCGGGTCGGATCCGGCTCCACGTACCGCCGCAGGCGCACGATGAAGCTATCGACAACGCGGGTTCGCGTTTCCGGACGCAGGCCCCACACGGTCTCGAGGAGCTCGCCTCGCGGCACGGCTTCGCCTTCTCGTTCGATGAGGGCGCGCAGGAGCCCCGCCTCCCGCGTGGTGAGGCGCTGCGTCCCACGCGGCGTTTCGAGTTCGAGGCGGTCGAAATGCACCGTCACGTCGCCGAACTGGAAGATCCGGGGACCCTCCCCGTCCGGCGCGACCCCGTCCCAGCGTCGCCGCCGCAGGAGTCCGCGCACCCGGGCGAAGAGCTCCTCGAGTCGGAAGGGCTTCGTCAGATAGTCGTCCCCACCCTCTTCGAGGCCCCGCACGACGTCGGCGGCGTCGTCCTTGGCCGTCAAAATCAAGATCGGGACGTAGTTTCCGGCGGCCCGCGCCCGTCGGGCGACCTCGTAGCCGGGCAGACCGGGCAACATGAGATCGAGGATCACGAGATCGAGGGGGTGCTGGGAATCGGCGATGCGCTCCACGGCCCCGGGGCCGTCACACGCCACCTCAACCGCGTGCCCCTCGGCCTCGAGATTGTATTTGAGGCCCTCGGCCAGGTGGGCCTCGTCCTCCACCACGAGGATCCGCGACATGCCTACGCCTGGCGCAAGCGTACGCCGCTTGCCACGGCGGCGCTTTTTCCGGGGTCCGCCCTGAGCGACACCACGAAGCGACTGCCGCGCCCGGAGCCCTCGCTGCGGGCGACCACCCGGCCGCCCTGCCGGCGAACGAGATTTCGCACGATGAATAGGCCAAGACCAAGGCCCGCGGCCTTGCGCTGGACGTCGCGCCCGGCGCGGTAGAAGCGCTGGAAGATCTTGCGAAGCTCCTTGCGGGGAATGCCGATCCCCCGATCGACGATCTCGACGTGAACCCGCTCGTCGATGCCAAGCGTAATGCCCACGCGAACGTCGACGGGCGGCTCCGAGTACTTGACTGCGTTTTCGAGCAGGTTCCGGAAGACAAGACCGAGCTCGGCCGGATCCCCCCGCACCGTGGCGTTCGTGCCGGCCTCCAGCCGCACAGCCTCGGGCGCAAGCCCGTGGCGTGCGCGAATCTCGCTGATGCAGCGCTCGAGGAGCGGCGAGAGCTCGATCCACTCGAGCTGTGCTTTTCGGATGCGTTCCTCTGCGCGGGCGGCCGCGAGGACCTGGTGCACGGTGCGATCGAGGCGCTCGACGTCCTCGCCCATGCGTGCCAGGAACTCCCGCCGCTCCTGCGGGAGAGGATCGTGGAGGGCCAGGGTGTCGAGGTAAAGGCGCAGCGAGGCGAGGGGCGTCTTCATCTCGTGGGTCACGGCATCGAGGAAGGCCTGCTGGCGCTGGTTGAGGCGCATCTCTCGGATGAGCCACGCGCACAGGAGGCCAAGACCCACGATAATCAACGCGAAGAAAAGCGTGCCGAAGATGAGCAGAACCCAATGAAGGGCAGTAAGGCCCTTCTCCACCGGCCGCAGATCCCCGACCACAAGGATCTGCCAGGCCACGAGCAGGGCGATCGCCAGAAGCGAGAGCACGATTCCGATCGTGAGCGGGAAACCAATGGAGCGACGGGCCACTCGATATCCCCCTCGGCTCGCTAGGATAGTGGCAAACCTTCTGGTGTGGGGCTGTCGTGCCGAGAATCCCTCTTCTGCGGCTTTGCCTTCTCGCCCTTGTGGCCTCGGGGGGGTTCGCCCCGCCGGCAGGGGCGGAGGGGAGCTGCCCTTCGGTTCCCGGTCTGAACGAGATCGATGGGCACGTCCGGGTAGACGCCGATTCGGCGGTCCGGCTGAAGGAGGGGATGATCCTTACGGAGAAGAACCTGCCTGCGCTCCGCACCCTCCTTCCTCCTGAGGTTTGGCAGCAGCGCGAGACGTTCTTCTTTGAGGGCATGCGCATGGTGCTGGGAGGCTGTTTCCGGATCTACCCGGCCTCGCCCGCGTACGAGGAGGCGACGCGTGCTTTCACCGGCGAGCCGAAGCTCGATGACTCCGGCAATCTCAAGGACTACAAGGCGGGCCTCCCCTTCCCGCCCGAGACGATCGACATGAAAGCTCCCGATGCTGCGACGCGCTGGGCGTGGAATCTCGAGATGCGCCATCGTGGCTCAGGCCCCGCCGGGAAGTTCCGCCTCACGGATTTCCCGAGCCGAGTGGGCTCCGTCGAGGTGTACCAGGGTACGTTTTACCTGCTGCAGACCGCGCACCGTGCCGACCTCGCCGACAGCGCCTACGCCCTCCCCGTCACGAAGGAAGTGAACTGGGTGGGAGGAGGAAAGTTCGAGGAGCCGTTCAACGCCCGAGGGCTCGCCTGGCGCCAGATCCGTCCCCTTGCGACCGAGGCGTCGTTCCAGGAGGTGGACACCATCTTCGTCTATGTACCGACCATGCGGAAGCCGCGCCGCGCCGCGACGGCGTGGGTGAACGGATACTTTACGCCCCGCTACACCACGGGTGGCGATAGCGGCGGCGGCGCCGTGCCGTTTGGCTCGAGCCAGTATGGACCCACGAGCTCGATCTCCCCCACCGCCGGGATTTCGGCGGCGTCGTCGGAGTACATGCGCCGGGGATTCATCGGGCTTGCGCTCCGCCCGAACGCCTTTGAATGGACGCTCGTCGGCGAGCGCGACGTCCTCGCCCCCATCAACGGAGACCAGGTCGGCTGGCCGAAGAACCCCGAGCGCAACTACGGACCCAGCGGGCTCTCGGTGGCGAGCGACCGCTGGGATGTGCGACACGCGGTCGTGATCGAGGGACGCGCCCGCCGGGATCAAGACGATACGCAGCGCGTCCAGATCTATGTCGACGCCCAAACGGCGCAGCCCCTCTATTGGATCTCACGCCGGCCGGACGGCCTGCTGCAGGACGTGGGGATCCTCGTCCACCGCTTTAGCGGCGACAGAGCCGACTACCCCTCGTGGCCCGACGGATCACGGGCTCTCGTCTTCGATCCCGTCGCCGCCGTCTTCTTCACGGCCGAGGAGGGGGGCACGGGCTGGCGCCGCGAATCGTATGACGTGACCTCGGTGCCGATGGCAGGCCAGGACCTGCGTGCGATGACCGGCACCGCGGAGCTCGAGAAGGGTCACTAGAACGTGTA